>Ga0190329_1000105_pt1 | contig 23946 bp, 25 predicted proteins | sample 48720423_MG_FD_161655 | JGI IMG/M metagenome (GOLD analysis project Ga0190329, IMG submission 161655) | Hydrothermal vent sediment bacterial communities from Southern Trench, Guaymas Basin, Mexico - 4872-04-2-3_MG | ecosystem: Environmental > Aquatic > Marine > Hydrothermal vents > Sediment ... | reverse complement strand
TACCTAGTGTCCAATCTGCGACCAAAAATCTTATAGTGAATATATGCAAAAATTATCATTGATGAATTATGGAAGACATTGACATTTTAATAGAAAAGTGGAGGGAAATTTATAAAGCGGAGGTCAAAAGTAAAAAGAAACATAGGGAGGAAGTTAAATTAACTCCTGAGAATTATTTCAATATTGTACGGCCGTTTTTTACGAAAATTTCCCCAGAGGATAGAGAATACGTGAGGACTTTTAGAATGATCTTATATGGCATGCTTAGATACAGCCCATCCTTAAGAACTCTAATTCTAAGAGGTGCAGGGTATAATTTAGCCTGCAGATTGGTAGAAACCGGTGAAATTAAAAGCATTGATGATCTACCAAAAGTATTTCTAAATCAGAAGATAGGGCTCCTTGACATTATAGAAGAGTCCTTCAGCAGAATGAAAGTGAACATATACGAGTGCATCAGCTGTTATCAGACCCCCCCTATTGGAAGAACTCTATGTGACTTTGAGGCTGGATTAATTCAAGGGGTCATGGAAGACCTTGTTGGAAAAAACATAACCCGTGAAATTTACTGCTGGGGCCTTGGCAACTCCTTCTGTGGATTTGAGGTGATATTTGAGTGATGAATATCTTAGCAATCCAACCTTCAAGCAAATGTGATAGTAATTGTTTGGCATGCCCTTGGAAAGAGAAGTTTAGTTGCGTTGGAGTAATGCTACCTCCCGAAGCATTGGAGGTACTCACCTCTAATCTTGAAGATTTCAAATTTGATGAGGGAATTTTGATATGTCCAAATCCTCTCCTTCATCCAAAGATTGATGTCATAACTAGAGAGACTGGGAAACTCTGCAGAAAGATTGTCCTCTTCCTTCCAGTGTCTGTTTCAAGAAGTTTCCTTCACAAAACTTCTCTTGAAAATGTCGATTTTATTTCTTTAATTATACCCTCTTATAAAGATTTAAAATCAAACCTTCAGACAGTGAAAATGCTCCTCTCCCAAGGTATAGATAACCTTGAAGCATACATTCTACTGGATTTTAACTCTGATTTCGCAGAACTCTTTTCAATAATTGATCTATGCAAAAGTTATGGATTGAAAATAATTTTAGGACCAAGCCTCTACACATCTCCATATGCAGACAAATTCCTCGAAAAAATTGTGAAGAAAGAAAATGTTGAAATTGGCCTCCATTATGGAAGGAAATATTTCTACAATGCCATTAAGATCTTTATAGATAATTATCCAGTAACATTGCTTACCTCTCCAAGCGCCGAGAACTGTAGAACCCTATATTTAAACCCCTATGGAAACTTTTCAAAGTGCCCACTTTCAAAATTTGAGGTGAACTACAAGAGGATAACAAGAAAAGATTTAAGAAAAATGCTTTTTTCACCATGTCCAGTAAGCCAAAAAATCATTAGACTTTCCCCTAAAATACAGGTCTCATTTGTGACAAAAGATGGTGTCGAGATTCCTGGAGAGGTTTTAGAGCTTTTAGAATTAGTATCCCAGATTAACTCCTTTAGAGGTGCATGTAAAGTTCTTGGAGTTTCCCCATCAACATACTGGGAAAAAATAAAAAGCCTTGAAGAAAAGCTGGACATCTCCTTGATCATATCCGTTAGAGGAGGCAGAAAGAAGGGAGCAACAATTCTAACAGAGTTTGCTAAAGAGCTTCTGAATGAATACAGAGAGGTCAGAGAAAAAGCAATAGTATCACTTTATGAAGACTAACGCGTGTTTCTGTATACGAATAAATAATAGGTCTTCTGGTTTACTTACCGAACACGAGTTTATTATTAAGTTTCTTTGCTTATCCTTTTTTCGAGGTGATAACAATGCTGCCTCTTGGAACAGATTTAGAGAGACCAACAATTTACATTGACCCTGAGAAATGCATGGGGTGCAGGTCTTGTGAAATAGCGTGTGCTATAGAACATTCAATGAGTAAAACACTATTCGGAGCAATTTTCGAAACCCCAACACCCAAACCGAGGCTAAAAGTCGTGGTCGCAGATTTCTTCAATGTTCCCCTGAGATGTCAACATTGCGAAGATGCTCCATGTATACGTGTGTGTCCGACAGGAGCAATAAAGAAGAGTGAGGAGGGCTTTGTAATTCTCAACCCCAATAAGTGTATTGGCTGTTTGATGTGTGTTATGGCATGTCCATTTGGACATCCAAAGTATGAGGCAGAATACAAGGTTGTTCTGAAGTGCGATTCATGCATTGAAAGAGTCAGGGAGGGCAGAGAACCAGCATGTGTAGAGGCTTGCCCTACCAAGGCACTGAAATTTGGGCCTCTTGAGGAAATTCTGGATGAGATTAGAAGAGAAAGAGCGGGAGAACTTATCTCAGGCTTAAAAGTCCCAGGCATTGTGTACATGAAGCCTGTTGTTGAAGAAAAGAAAGAAGAAGAAAAAGTAAGCCCAAAAGATGTTTATGCATCCTATTCGAAAGTTAAATGGTATTGAGGTGGTGGAGATGGCGGAATACATAAAGTTTAAGGTTCCCGCAAAACAGGTGTCCGAAACCAAGGGAGTCGCTGATCTAATAGAAAAGGGTGAGGAAGAAGGCGTGAAAACTGCTTGGCATCGCTTTTTGGAGCAACAACCCCAATGTGGATTTGGACTGCTGGGAGTGTGTTGTAGAAACTGTAACATGGGGCCATGTAGAATCGATCCATTTGGTGCTGGGCCAACTAGAGGTGTTTGTGGAGCAGATGCAGACACAATAGTTGCAAGAAACCTTTTGAGAATGATTGCAGCTGGTGCTGCAGCACACAGCGATCATGCAAGAGATATTGTTCATGTGTTTAAAGGGGCAGCAACAGGGGAGTTCAAGGGATACAAGCTGACAGACATTGAAAAACTTAAATGGTTAGCCCAAATTCTCGGCATTAGTACTGAAGGAAAAACTGAAACCGAAATAGGCTTGGAGGTTGCACATATCCTAGAATTAGAGTTCGGAAAGCCTGATGATGAGCCAATGAGGCTACTCATGGCAACGGCGCCTAAGAAGAGGATTAAAGTCTGGGAAAGGCTTGGAGTCCTGCCAAGAGCAATTGATAGGGAAATTTGTGAATGCATGCACAGAACGCATATAGGTGTCGATGCAGATCCAGCTTCACTTCTCCTTCACGGCGTTAGAACAGCGTTGGCTGATGGCTGGAGTGGCTCAATGATGGCTACTTATCTAAGCGACATCCTCTTCGGAACACCAAAACCGATTAAAACTGTTGCAAACTTAGGTGTTCTCAAAGAGGATTATGTGAATATAGTTGTTCATGGCCACAATCCAGTGCTCTCAATGAAGATAGTTGAAGCGGCTCAAAGTGAGGAGATGCAAAAGCTGGCAAAGAAGCAGGGGGCCAAGGGAGTAAATGTTGTAGGAATGTGCTGTACCGGAAATGAAACTCTGATGAGACTTGGCGTTCCTCTAGCCGGAAACTTCCTGATGCAAGAGTTAGCAATAATAACAGGCGCTGTTGAGGCCATAATTGTAGATTATCAGTGCATAATGCCTGCATTGCCTGATGTAGCCGGCTGTTATCACACAAAGATAATCACAACCGAACCAAAAGGTCACATACCTGGAGCAGTGCACATAGAGTTCAAACCAGAGAAAGCAGATGAAATTGCCAAGGAGATAATCAAAATTGCAATTGAAAACTTCCAGAACAGATCAAAGGAGAGAGTTTACATTCCAAAACACAAGAGTGAAGTCGTTGCAGGCTTCAGTGTCGAGGCAATTCTTGAGGCTTTGGGAGGAACCCTTGAACCTCTCATTAATGCACTTAAAGAGGGGACAATTAAAGGAGTTGTTGGAATCGTTGGATGTAACAATCCAAAGGTTAAACACAATCACAGCCATGTAACAATAGCCAAAGAACTCATAAAGAGAGATATTCTGGTAGTTGGAACTGGTTGCTGGGGAATTGCTGCAGCAATGGATGGTTTAATGACACCTGGAGCTGCCAAGATGGCAGGAGATGGACTTAAAGCGGTGTGTGAGGCACTTGGAATTCCACCATGTCTACACATGGGAAGCTGTGTTGACTGTTCAAGAATCCTAATCGCCCTTGGAGCGCTCGCTGAAGCTTCAGGTGTTGACATTCCAGACCTGCCGGCAGCCGGCTCTGCTCCAGAATGGATGAGTGAAAAAGCAGTCTCAATAGGAACCTACTTCCTTGCAAGCGGTGTATTCACCCACCTAGGTGTTGTTCCACCAGTTCTCGGAAGCCAAAAAGTCACCAAACTCCTCACAGACGACATCGAAGATCTCATTGGAGGAAAATTCTACGTCGAGCCAGATCCCGTGAAAGCGGCAGAAACAATTTACAATGTAATAATTGAAAAGAGAAAGAAACTCAAATGGCCCCTTTGACTTTTCATTTTTAGTTTCTAATTTTAAAAAAGCAATTATAGAAGAAGTACAATTTAATCATTGGAGGCCATTAAAATGAAGATACTTGTTGCTGGAAAAGGAGGCGTCGGAAAAACCACAATCTCAGCATTGTTAGCTTATATCTTAGCTGACAAGGGGTATAACATACTGACTTTAGATACGGATTCGGTTCCCAATCTCGCTCAAAGCCTGGGAATCCCTTTTGAAAAAGCTCTAGAAATTGTACCGCTTTCACGAAATGATAAGCTTGCGGAGGAGAGGACTGGAGCAAGACCTGGTGAAGGCTGGGGAGTTCTATTCTCGCTAACTCCAAAGGTTGATGATTTGGCCGACCAGTATGGCATAACAATAAAGCCAAATTTGAAACTTGTAGTCATTGGAAGCATAGAACAAAGTAAGGAGGGTTGCCTATGCCCAGCAATAGCCCTTGCAAGAGCTTTTTTAATACATGTCCTGCTTTCTGAGAAGGATATTGTGATTGTAGACAGCGAAGCCGGGGCGGAAGTATTCGGACGTGGACTGGCGGAGAAATTTGACCTAATGGTATGCGTAGCAGAACCAACCCTAAAATCCCTAATGATAGCAAGAAAACTCATAGAAATGGGAAAACAGCTTAGCATCTCAAACATACTTCTCGTAATAAATAAGGTTCACGACTTTCTAAAAGCCTCCCAACATTATGCAAAAGTCTTCTCAGATTCAACCCCCTACCACATTGTAAGCTTTGATGAAAGCGTTATCTCTGTCGATAACGAAGGAAAAGGCGTTGATGCAATCCCAAAGGATTCTCCAATATATAAGGACGTTAACTCCCTTGCAAAAAAGATACTGAGCATAAAAAAGCGTTCAAAGGTGGGATGAATGTGCCAGTCTAAGGTCATACTTCTTGAAGATGGGAAAGCTGAGGTAGTTATGACAGACGTAACTTTGCTCGAAATTAAGGATAACAAGATCATCATCAAAAATTTGCTTGGAAAAGAGCTCGCTCTTGAGGGATACCGAATTGAGTATATCGATTTCATTTCTCATAAGGTGTATCTGAAACTCTCAAGCGGGGAGGAAATAAAAGCTGGTGAACAGTGATGGAAGCTCAGATATTGTTGCTACCCATTGGTATATTAATTATAGCGGCACTGATAGGGTTGTCAAAGGCAAAAGTAGTTCTCAAGATAGTAAACATGTTATCAGCAGTGTCATCAGGAGTAATAATATACGATGGAGTCTTAGGACTTAAAACAACCATTGAGCTTAAATACAACTTGTTCAATTCGTCCTCATTTTTTGCATTTCTTAACTACCTTGTTTTTAGAGTCGATGCACTCTCAGCCTTTTTTCTGTTGATATTAGGAATCCTAAGCCTTTGCGCATCAGTTTATGGTATCAAATATATGGAAAGGTATTTTGAGAGGGAGGATATGCGTGTTTATACTTTCAACTATCCTCTTTTCATACTGACAATGTACCTTGTGGTGATATGCTGGAATTTGCTGTGGTTTATAATCTTCTGGGAGCTCATGACCCTGTTTTCACAGTTCTTGGTTGCATTTGAACAGAGAAAGGAGAAGGCTGTAAAGGCGGCATTCAAATACTTCTGCATGACAAAAGCTGGAGCTGAATTTATTGTTTTAGCTCTTATACTGATAATCCTTAAAGCTACGAACTTTAATGCCAACTACTCCGAAATTGCTAATGTTCTGCCAGCTTATCTCTCAGTTCATTCGACAACCCTCTATACCTTAACATTCGCATTGCTCATAGGACTTGGAGTTAAGGCTGCTATGGTACCATTCCACTCATGGCTTCCAGATGCTCACCCAGAGGCCCCAAGCAATGTTTCGGCATTACTAAGTGGAATTATGATTAAACTACCAATATATATGATGTTCCGTTTTTTCCTTGGCTTTTTCCCATTGAAACCAGAAATTGGAATTGTAATAGCCATATTTGGAATTCTGACACTTTTCTTCAGCATGATGTACGCTTTGCTCCAAGAAGATTCAAAACGTTTATTGGCTTTTTCAAGTATAGACAACATTGGATACATCCTTTTGCCAATGGGAGCTGGGATCTACTTCCTTGCGAATGGAAGTCAGCTTTTTGGAGGCATAGCTCTAGCCGCTGCACTCTTCCATACAATGAACCATGCTTTCTTCAAAGGCCTCCTCTTCCTCACGGCCGGTTCAGTAATGTATGAAACCGGCACGAGAGATTTAAACTATTTGGGTAGCTTAGCAAAGAAGATGCCTCTAACTGCTTTCACTGCTTTGATAGGGTCACTTGCAATAGCGGGTATCCCCCCTCTCAATGGATTTGTAAGCAAATGGATGATTTATATTTCAACACTCTCGTCTCCAGCAACTTCACTCTTTGGAATAATTGCAATTTTCATAAGCGCTGTAACCCTTGGAACTTTTGTAAAGTACTTTACAGCAATCTTTACAAAACCCCCAGTTAAGGAAATTGACGCAAAGGAAGTTCCCCTCTTAATGTCTGCTTCTCAGCTTCTCTTAGCCCTGTTTTGTATAGTATTTGGAATTTATCCTTTCCTCCCATTGAAAATGATATCTCAAGCCTTAGGTTCAATAGGTGTTCAAATTCATTTAGACTCTCTTGTAGTTTATCCTTCTCTTGTTGTGCCGAAAACTGGCAACTATTCGCCAATAATAATCTTTGCGTTCCTGCTAGTTTCAACACTAATAGTCTTGCTGCTTATTCCCTCAAGAGGTGAAGTTGTGCCAACTTGGAAGACTGGGAGAAGCGAAGACCTCAACATGAGCATGCCCGCTGATGCATATTACAGGGACTTTAGAGAGGTTTTCAGGGAAGTCTATACTGTAGGTGACGCCAGTAAGAGATTTGTGCAAAAAATTGCGGAGATGGCGGGAATGTTTGGAATCAAGTTTGAAGTCTTGTCCTATGACTTGAACTCAATGCTCTCTATTGCAATGATCCTGATAGTGATTTTAGTGGCAGTTTTAGGAGGTGTTGAACTATGAACATCATTTTCATAGCAATCAACTTGGCATTCGCCCTAATCATTGCCCCCTTAATAGATGGTTTTGAGAGGAAAATCAGAGCACGCTTGCAGAACAGACAAGGGCCATCAATACTTCAGACATGGTGGGACTTAATAAAGCTCTTCAAGAGGCCCACAATTGAACCCCAAGACTCCGTTAAACCACTTTACAAGCTCGCTCCCTATATAACTTTTACATCTGTTCTGGCAGCTTATCTAATAATCCCAACACTCTTACCTGCTTCAACAAACTTCATCGGGGATCTTATACTTGTTGTCTATCTTCTTGGTTTGGCAACTTTGAGCTTTGTCATAGGGGCATTTTCCTCAGGAAATGCATATGCTCAGATAGGTTCAAACAGAGATGTTTCCCTCTTTATGAGTGAAGAGCTGCTTTTGGCTTTTATCATAGGTACGATAGCTGTAATAGGCAAAAGCCTGAGTTTTGGTCAATTGTTTCCTTTGCCTTTTAGGATTTCCTCAGTCCTTGCATTACTCCTGCTTTTCCTTGTGATATATGTTGCAAGCACTAGATTGCCCTTTGACATTGCCGAAGCTGAACCTGAAATAATTGAAGGCCCTCTAATCGAATACAGCGGAAAACATCTTGGCTTACTTAAGTATTTCGTCTTCCTGAAGCGCCTTCTCCTTTACAGCTTGATTTTAGACTTCATCATTCCAATCCAGAACCCAATAAGACTCATTTGTTATCTCATTGGCATAATAATTCTCTCAATAGTTTATTCAACACTCGAAGCTTATTATGGAAGATTCAGGATTGACCAAGCCATTAGGATACTGAAACGGGCCTCCATAGTGGCATTGATTGTGTGGATGATCGCTGTAGTGGGGTGGTGAAAGTGATCCTTGAAATCTTAAAGAGTAACAATGCTAAAATTCTAAGACACGATGAAAAGGTTACTGTGGCATTGGTACCCAATGATAAGCTCAGGACTACTGCAGAGCTACTTTTCAAGGCAGGCTGCTATTATGCAACTGGAGCTGGTGTTGATGAGCGCTTATTGGGAGTGGGTTTTTCAATGTATCATATCTTCAACTGCGAGGCTGAAGGAAGATACATAATCATCAAGGCAGTTGCAAGCAACTTAAAGATTCCTTCAATTACTCCCATTATAAGCGGCGCAAACTGGGCCGAAAGAGAAGTAATGGACATGTTGGGAATTTTCTTTGATGAGCATCCAGAGCCGGTGAGGCTTATTCTACCTGATGATTGGCCTGAGGGTGTTTATCCACTTAGAAAAGACTTTCGTTACAATGAAAGGCCTCCAAGAGTTGAATTTGAGCAAAAGAGGGAGAAAAAACCTGGAGTCATAGAAGTTCCAGTTGGTCCCTATCATCCAGCACTTCATGAGCCGGAAATGTTTGAGCTGTATGTTAAAGGTGAGGAGATAGTTGGAGCAGTGTACAGAGGATTTCATATCCACAGAGGAATGGAAAAATTAGCGGAGGGAAGAATGACAATAAATCAGATTCCATTCTTGGCTGAGAGGATTTGTGGAATTTGCGGCTATACTCACAACTGTGCATATGTCCAAGCAATTGAAGATGCCGCTAAAATTGAAGTTCCAGAGAGAGCTCTCTACATAAGGACTATACTCCTTGAACTCGAAAGAATACACTCACATATGCTCTGGCTTGGCGTTGCTTTCCATTTACTTGGCTTTGAGTCTGGATTCATGCATACATGGCGGATAAGAGAGACATTCATGGACCTAGCGGAGCTTTTGACAGGAAATAGAAAAACCTACGGAATGAATCTCATTGGTGGGGTTAGAAGGAATATAGATGAAAACAAAAAGAAAGGACTCTCGGAAATTTTAGATAAGACGAAAAAAGAGATAAGAGAGATTTTTGACAATGCCACACAAATGAGAGAGTTAATAAATAGAATGGAGGGAATCGGAGTTCTCTCAAAGAAGAAGGGAAGAGAAATAGGTGTAGTTGGCCCAACTGCTAGAGGCTCTGACATTGATACTGATGTAAGGAGAGATCATCCATATGCCGCTTATGGAGACTTAGAGTTCAAAGTTCCCATATATAAGGATGGGGACGTTCTTTCGAGATTTCTGGTTAGGTATGAAGAAGTGCTTGAAAGCATCTGGCTCATTGAACAGGCTTTAGACCAACTACCTCCAGGGGACATTCTAAACGAGGAGTATGAACTCCCAGAACACACCATTTGTGTGGGAGCAACTGAAGCTCCGAGAGGAGAAGACGTGCACTTTGCTATAATGGGGGAGGGCAATAAAGTTTACAGATGGCATCCTAGAGCACCGACTTACAATAACTTGCCTGCAGTCCCTATAATGCTCAAGGGAGAGAAACTGGCCGATGCGCCGATAATAATAGCCTCAATAGATCCTTGTTTCTCGTGTACAGATCACATTGTTATTGTTGATGGAGAAAAGGTATACAGGTGCTCTCTTGATAATTATCTTGGGGGGCTCTAAACAATGGGAAGATTTAAGCTTATTACCAAGGCTATAAGCATTGGAAGAGTAACAGAAAAGTATCCTTTTGTCCCACTTGAAGTTCCAGAAGGATTTAGGGGAAAGCCAGTAATTGACCCAGAAAAATGCATTGGCTGCACAGCTTGTTCAAATGCCTGCCCTCCTCAAGCATTACAGGTTTATGATGACTTGGAACGTGGAGTTAGAGTAGTTCACCTCTTTATAGGAAGGTGCATCTTCTGTGCTCGCTGTCAGGATGTATGTCCCACTGAAGCAATAAAGTTGACTAAAGAGTTTGAGCTTGCAACATTATCTGATGAAGACCTTCACCAAATAGTAGAACTTCAAATGGTTCGCTGTGAAGAATGTGGTAAACCATTTGATACCTTTAGACATTTACTTTACACAGCAAAGGAGCTTCAGCCTTGGGAAAGAGAGATGATGTTTCTATGCCCAGAATGTAAAGCAAAGAAAGTTTCTGAGAAACTGATCTTTGGGAAAGGTGGGGGATATGTTTGAGAAGAGTTTGTGGGTTTTTCACTTAAACAGTGGAAGTTGCAATGGCTGTGACATTGAAGTACTTAATATATTCACTCCCAGGCAAGATGTTGAAAGGCTTGGAATTAAGCTTGTCGGTTCACCAAGGCATGCTGATGCGATAGCTTTTACAGGCCCAGTCACAAGAGAGTGCCTACCAAAGGTCATTGAAGCATTTAAGGCAGTTCCAGAGCCAAAGATAGTCTTAGCTATTGGCTCCTGTGCTTGTGGTGGAGGAATATGGTACGACACCTATGCGGTAATTGGGGGTGTGAAAGAGCTGTACAAAATCCTCAAGGAAGAGTATGGCATTGAACCTCCCACAACAATTTACATTCCAGGTTGTCCTCCTAAACCAGAGGCGATGATCTATGCTGTAGGGATTGCAAGAGGTTTAGTAAAGCAGAAGCAAAAAAAGGAAATTTATATTGAAGAGCTTGACGAGAAGACAAAGGACATGATTGAAATTCTCTTTGAGGAAGCAAGGGGAACAAGACACTTTTTACCTCAAATAATTGTTAAAACTTCGGAGGAGAGCAAAAATGAATCTTGAAAATAGTTTCTTTCTTTTGATGAAGTTTGTTATCCCACTTTACCTGTTGGCGTTCATCATTTATGCGATTAGGGCATTTAAGGGCCCAACGATAGTGGATATAATCCTAGCAGTTGACTGTATGAGTTTTGATATTGCTGCGTTTATGGCGATTCTCGCAATTTACTTTAAATCGGCGTTTCTTATTAGTGGAGCAATAACACTAGCATTGTGGGCCTACCTGCTAGACATTTACATCGCGAAGCATCTGGTTGGCAAGGAGGTGGGAGTGTGAGCGAGATTTTATTCTACTTGGGAGCAGTCATGATAACCATTGGTGGAATTTGTGATCTGTTTGGTGCTCTCGGACTATTAAAGTTCCCAAACTTTTACATTCGTTTGCACGCTGCCACGGTAGGAACTATTGGCGGGGCAGTAGTACCGTTATTTGGTGTTGGCTTCCTTGCACTCGGAGCAGATTTCTTACCTCACAAGTATGCAATCGCAGGAGCTAGTTTCGTGACTGGAATAATCGTCTTACTTGCAGCACCAGCGGGTTCTCACGCTTTGGCCTACGCTGCCCACAAAACTAAAATCGTCAAGTGGAAGCCAAAATGCGACCACTTGGAGGTGGAAGAATGATTGAAATCCCCTTGTTAATGCTCCTTATCACAGTAATCATTGGATTAATATTTTCCTATCTTGCCATAATAGAGAAGGATTTGCTCAAGGCCATTGGCTTCTCAGCAATCCAAGCTATTGCTTATGCAATAGCCTTCTACATTCTAATGGCACCTGATATAGTCCTAGCTTATGTAGCAGTAGCTGTTGGTATCTATTCCGCACTGTTGATCTTTGTGGTGAGTAAAACAGAAAGATATGAGGTGGTGTGAGATGAAGAGGTTAGTTCCGCTCATAATCCTGCTCATCACAATATTTGGGTTAGCCTACTACATCACTCCAAAACTCCCACAGCAAATTGAACTAAGACCGTTGGGTGAATTCTACCTGGAAAACAGTTACTTTGGTGATTATTCCGCAAAGAGCCCCGAAGTTGTAACCTCAATCCTCTGGGACTACCGTGGACTTGATACTCTCTTCGAAACTTCAGTATTCTTCATCGCAATAATTGGAAGCTTAACACTCTTCAGACTAAATAAAAAGCAAGAAGAAGAGGCGAAACAAAAGACAGAAGAGTTTAGGATTGGTTTAACTCTTATTATAAAGTCGGTTACAAGGGTTATTGTAGTCATGATTCTTGCAGTTTCAGCTTCAATAGCTTTGCACGGCCACTTGACTCCTGGTGGTGGCTTCCAAGGTGGCTCAGCGCTAGCAATTGCCCCCCTCCTAATAATAGTCGCATACTCAAAGTACGCCCTAGAAGAGAACGGGCTCGACAAGACAATGGCATTGATTCTCCGTTCCGTGGGGCTGCTTGGAATGGCATTAGTGGCACTAATCCCACTACTCAGCGGTGACTTCATAATGCAGAACCAACCGATTTTTCCAGCCAAGCTTGGAGGACAGCTTGTAAGTGGTTCATTGATTTACTACAACTTCTTTGAATTCCTGGCAGTTGGAGCTGGATTCACGGCGGTATTCTTACTCCTAGCAATTCCGGAAAAAGTATTCAAGAAGTTCTTGAGGAGGGAAGCCAATGAATGAAGTTATAACATTCATCTGGACAGTCATTATATTATCTCTGATTGCAACAGTCATAATAAGCCTCTATGGAATTGCGAGGAGACCTAACTTAACCAAAAAACTCATTGCATTGACAATCTTCACTGACACCGCTAACTTGCTTGTCGTTTTACTCGGATATCGCTTAATTTATCCGGTGGCACCCCCGGTTTTACCAAGCTTTAGCAAGGAAGCTCTTCAAACTTTTGTTGAGACTGCTGTAGATCCCCTCCCACAAGCATTTGTAATCACTGCTGTTGTCATTGGAATGGCCGTAAACGTACTCATAGCCTTTGCAATAATTCAAATTTACCGTTTATACGGGACTGTAGATGCAAGAAAGCTTGGTGAAAAGCAGTCTACTCTACTGAAGGAGGGTGGAATATGAGGGGTGTAATCTCCACTGCAGTGTTGACATTCATCACTTACATCCTATTTAGTGGTTCAACAAAGCCATTCGACTTAGTTACAGGGATAATTGTTGCTGTTGGAGTGGGCCTGCTTGTTGGAAAATATCTCGTTCAGAATGATGTTAAGGCTTTGAATCCACTCAGGTGGCTCTGGGGTGTGATTTATTTCATCTGGTACATGCTCGTCGCAGAAACAAAAGCACACTTGGATGTGATGATGAGGGTAATAACTGGGAAGTATGAGGCCGGAATTGTTAAAGTACCAATTGAGGTGAAGACTGATTATGCAAAAACTCTCATTGCAAATTCAATAACGAACACTCCAGGAACTGTCGTGGTTGACTTGGATGACAAATATATGTATGTAAATTGGATTAATGTAATTACAGAAGAACCTGAAAAAGCGAAGAAAAAGATTTGCGAGGATTTTGAACGCTTTGCTAAGAAGATTTTCGAGTGAGGTGGCGAAGAATGAATGTTGTTGGTTTAACTCCGATAATTCCAATCGTCTTTGCATTTGCACTCCCGTTATTCTCAATCCTAATTAAGGGAAACAGAAAAATCATTCAATTTTATGCTTTAATTGGAACTGGATTAACTTTAATCTCTTCATATAAATTATTCCAATTGGCCTACTCTTCAAATGTTCCCCTAGTCTATACTTTTGGCAAGTGGATTGCCCCAATTGGAATTGTCTACGAGGTTGACAAGTTAAATGCCTTAATTGCCTTGCTCACTGCTGGATTAATGTTTTTAATTGCAATCTACAGTTATCGTTATCTCGAACACGATGAAGGCTTGGAGTGGTATTACACTCTCTACCTCGGCCTTGAGGCCGGTCTACTCGGAGTTCTCCTGACAGGTGATGCTTTCAACCTCTTTGTTATGATTGAAGTCACAAGCATAGCAGCTTATGCATTAGTAATGTTTTATCGCGACAGGGGTGATTCAGTTTTTTCTGGATTAAAATACGCTTTAATAGGAGCTACTGGAACGACAATGTACTTCCTCGCCTTAGGAATGTTTTATGGCGCATTTGGTACGGTTAATTTTGCTGATTTATCTGCAAAGGTTCATGGCCTAAGCTTCCCAGTTAGTGGAATGCCAGCTGGTAACATCGTAATTACCTCGGGTATTGCTTTAGCGTTAGCCACGTGGGCGTTCCTTATCAAGGCGGCCATCGTCCCAAACCACTTCTGGCTTCCAGAGGCCCACCCAGCAGCACCAAGCCCAATTTCAGCAATCCTCTCTGGTTTGGTCGTTAATGTTGGTGTTTATGCGTTGATTAGATTTTTGTACACTGTTTATGGGGGTTCTTTAGCTCCAGAATTGGCTCACGTAGTCAGCCTGCTCAGTGTTATTGCCATTGCTCTTGGTGCTGTTTCAGCACTTTTTAGTGCTTTGATGATGAATGTCCAAAAAGACGTTAAGAGGCTTATAGCGTATTCAACTATAATGCATATGGGTTACCTTTTCATGGCTGTTGGTTTGAGGACAGAATTAGGCTTACAAGGAGCATTGTTCCATTTGGTTAATCATTCCATTGCCAAGGCATTATTATTCCTCGCGGCCGGAATCTTCATTCATGCTATTGGGTCTAGGAACATTGAGGATTTGTCTGGAGTGGGAAGAAGAATGCCGATTGCTACATTCTCACTAGCAATTGCAACATTAAGCTTGGTCGGTATTCCACCACTTAACGTGTTCTTCAGCAAATTATTATTATTCAACGCCTTCATTGATAAAAACTTGATTTTGGCTTGGATCCTTGTTATAAGCTCGGTAATTGCGTTGATTGCATACATGCGCATCTTCTATGTCATCTGGTTTGGAAAACCGAAAGAAGATATAAAAACCAAAGAACCACTCAGCATGAGCCTAACTTGTCTGCTGTTAGCATTAACATGTCTTGCAATTGGACTGATGGCACCAGCTATCGTAGACAACTTCATAGCCCCTGCAGCGGCACAAACACTAGATCACAACAGCTATATAAACGTGGTCTTAAATCTCCTCTCAAAAGTTCTTCACTGACCTTCTCCTTATTGGGCGTGCTTGATTTTTTAGAAAGAAAACCTAGTTTAAAATTTGTCATTTATCCCAAGTGTTTATAAATGTGGGACTCTATGTTTTATTAGGTGACCCAAATGAAAGCCGAACGGGCAAAAGAAATCTTGGTAGAGTTATTAAAAATTCCTTCTCCCTCAGATCATGAAGATCGCCTTGCCTTGCATATAATGGAATTCCTTCACAAGCTTGATTATGATGTCCACATAGAAAGCGATGGAAAAGTAATTGACCTTGTTGTGAATCCAGAAGCTGACCTTTTCTTTGAAGTACACATGGATACGATAGATATAAGGGCCAAACCTTTTGTTAGAGGTAATATAGTTTATGGAACCGGCGCTAGTGATGTTAAAGGAGGCCTGGCAAGCGTACTTCTCATGATGGAGAGCCTCAAGAGGGGGAACCAAGGGCTTAATGTTGGTGTTGTATTTGTGAGTGATGAAGAAAAAGGCGGCATGGGTTCAGCATTATTCATGGAGCGCTATAAACCAAAGATGGCTATCGTGATAGAACCCACTGATCTTGAAGTGCACATAGCCCATGCTGGAAACATAGAAGCATATTTTGAAGTTAATGGAAAAGAGGCCCATGGGGCCTGTCCTGAAAGTGGTATAAATGCTATTGATCAAACTTATAAAATGATAGAAGAACTTAAGGGCCTAGAACCATTTAAACAGAAGGGCAAATATTTTAATGCTTACATAGGCCTACAAGAGCTTATATGTGAAAACCCCTACTACTTAATTCCTGCTCTCTGTAAAGGGAGATTGGAAGCAAGGCTTTTACCAACCCAAGAGGTCGAAGACATTTTAGATCTTATAGAACCTATTTTGGAAGAATATACACTCAAATATGAGTATACTGAGATATGGGACGGTTATGAACTTGATGAAGATGAGGAAATTGTCCAACTTGCGAAAAAGGCAATGGATGAAGTCGGAATTGAAGATTTCGGAGGAATGCGGAGCTGGACAGATGCTATCAACTTTATGTACAATGGGACAAAAACAATAGTCTTTGGACCCGGAAATCTTGATATTTCTCACACAAAAAGCGAGAGAATAGACGTTAGAGATGTTGTGGAGGCAAGTGAATTCCTAAAGAAAATCAACGAAATCTACGGCCGGAGTTAGAGAACAATGAAAAAGCTCTACAAATTTTTTATTGGAGTCTTTCTCTTCTTAATAACCCTCTACTTAATTCCCATACCAAGTACCGGTCAAAATGTAGAAGATATAGCTCTTCCAGAGAGTAAATTCATTGAAGTGTGTGGATTAAAGGTTCATTATGTAGAAAAACCAGGTGAGGGGAATTTACTGCTTTTACACGGCTTTGGAGCCAGCACATTTTCCTGGAGATATTTGCTCGAGGGCAATTTGAGTGAGAGAGTTGTTGCGTTTGACAGGCCCGGTTTTGGACTCACGGAAAGAAAAAATCCCAAAGGACTACTCTGTAACCCTTACTCTCCTGAAGGAGCTGCAGAGTTGACTTTAAAACTAATGGATGAACTTGGGATGGAAAAGGCCACCTTAGTTGGCCATTCTGCAGGTGCAGGGGTAGCACTCTTAGTTTCGATTAAAGCCCCTGAAAGAGTTGAAAAATTGATTTTAGTGGCCCCTGCATGGGAAGCAAGAAACCAAAGCACTTTTCAAAAGCTCATTTTCTCTCTTCCATGGACTGAGAAGTATTTTCCACTAATACTTCGTTTTTCAGTTGGCAGGCTAGAAGGAATCCTTGAAAACGCGTGGTATAACCAAAGCAAACTAACTGGAGAGGTTTGGGAAGGGTATAAGAGGCCTTTAAAGGCCAAAGACTGGGATAAAGGCCTGTTTTGGGTAACTAAATATGGAGAATACCCCAATATAGCGGAAGAACTCAAAAATCTAAATATTCCTACTCTGATAGTCCACTGCAGGCAAGATAAGATAGTACCTCTAGAAAGTGGAAAAAAGCTACATCAAATTATTCCAAACTCTCAGCTGGTGATAATGGAAGAATGCGGTCATTTACCCCATGAAGAAAAACCAAGTGAATTCCTTCGAATTTTAAGCGACTTCTTGAAAGGATAATCACTCCTTCCAAAACTTTCTTGTTCTTATGTATCTTCTTTCGGCCTCAAGCAGTGCAACAAGAAGAGCTTCCCCCTTATACTGACTTAGAAGCCTTGCGGCGGTATCAGGCCCTACACCATAACTCGCAAGTGCCAAAACCGCATCAAATCCATAAACCTTAAGGAGATCACTAGCCTTTATCAACCTTCTATATGCGCTCTCCTCCTCTTTTTCAAGACTCTCTTTTCTGTTGAGTTTCTTCAACGCTGAAACAAATAACTCAGCATCTATTGGATGTGCCACAGTGACCATAAGAGAGGAGCACTTTGGACATTGTAAATGTTCAAGCCTATTCTTTAAGCGTGAGACCCTTGTAGTGCTTTTCCATCCACAGTTTGTGCATATTAAAGCAACTTCAGTATTTAGAAGGCGCTCTTTAAATAACATAAGAATCTCATCTTTCTCGAGTTCTCCTCCTACAAGAAATTCTCCTCCAATATTCAAATTAATGACTGCAAGGGGAGAAGGCTCCTTCCTTAAAACTCCTTTAATCCTGATCCTCCCCTCCTTCAAAACCCTTAAAACCTCCCCTGCCCTTTCAATATCAATTTTATCATGGAATAATTCGTTTAAAGTTTCCCTCTCAATCACAGTATTTTCAAAGAGTCTCTCCACCTTCCTTATCCTTGCCTCTTTCCTTAAAACCCCTATTCTCTTTGCAACATTCAACATTCTCCATCTGTAAGGTGAACTTCCTCTCAGTCCTCTGGAGATGACAAATTCAAGGACCCTATGATCCTGGAGAAGATATTCCTTTACTTCTTTGGGGTTGACCTGAAATGGAGTCCGAATAACTATTGCATGAGCTTGAGCCTTCATTACAAAGACTTTTCCATATTTTGCTGCTAAAAACGCCATTAAAAATCTGCCAATGGCTTCATTAGCTTGATTACCGAAATCTGCATGAATAACTAAGGCCTTTGGGATGGATTCTAAACCTATGTCTCTATCAGTCCCCAAGGGTTCTTGCTTTTCCAGAATATTCTTTACAAGTTTTATATCCTCCTCCCGAAAATCTACAAGTGAGATTGACCTCTTAGCAGAACTAAAATCAAATAGGAGTTCTCGTTTGAGTTTTCCAACTTCTAATGCAACCTCAAATGGAACAGGGATCATTTCCCCCTCCCAACTTGGTACAGCACTCTGCAAACTCTTACTCTCCCTAACTCTAAGAAGCCTAGATTCCTCATCGACTCCAAGCAATATCCAGCTTCTTCCGTGCATAATAAACTCCATACCCTCTTCTAAATCCATTACAAAGCTCTCGTCCAAACGACCAACAATTCTTCCACTCTTAACGTCAAAAACACGGTAGCTAATCTCATCGGGAATCGTGGAAAGGTTTTCATAGTAGTACTGATACGCTCCTCTTCTCAGGTATAAAAGGCCACTATCCTCATCATAACCAATTAAGCGTGCGTCACTTAACATGTGGAGAACTGCCCCGTAATCTTCCCATGTTAAGTCTCTATAGGGATATGCTCTCTTAGCAATCTCAAATGGGGCCTCTTTTGGCAGTCTTCTGTGTTCCATTAAAAGCCCAACTATAAAATGACCCAAAACATCAAGGGCATTCTTATATGGCCTTACTGCCTCAAGTTTACCTTCTAAAGCCCTTTTAGCAATAATCAAGCTTTCTAAATAATCTTCTACATTGGTAGTAATGATATAACCCTCACTCACCTCTCCGGCCCTATGTTTTGAACGCCCGATTCTCTGGATAAGTCGATTAACCTGCCTTGGGCTCATATACTGGATAACAACATCCACCTCACCTATATCTATCCCAAGTTCCATCGAAGAAGTACAAACCAAGGCCTTAATACTCCCTTCTTTGAGTGCTTCCTCAGCTTGAACTCTGGCCCCCTTAGAGAGACTTCCATGATGAACTTCAACAGGCTTTCCCCAAGCTTTAAAACGATGGGCCAAGATTTCAGCAAATTGTCTGGTATTTGTGAAGACTAAGGCCCTTTCGTACTTTTCAATTATTTCCCACAAAACTCGTAAACGAGTGGCAACATCTAAAGGGACACTTAATTTCCTAGAGAGCTCAATGTCCCTTTCATCCGGCTGAGGAAAGAGAACATTAACTTTATACCCTTTTTCTATCGGTGGTCTAACTACTACATCAGCCTTAAGCCACGTCTTAATCTCTTCCTCATTTCCGACAGTTGCAGAAAGGCCAACTCTTTGAAATTCTGCAATTTCGGCAAGTCTCTCAAGTGCTAAACTGAGTTGTGCTCCTCTTTTGTTATCAACGAGCTCAACTATCTCATCAACCACCACAAATTTAACATTTGAAATGGCCTTACGGAGAGATTTCATTGTAAGAATGATTCCAAGAGTTTCAGGAGTGATAATAAGAACATGTGGAGGCTTTTTTACCTGTTGGGCCTTCCTATATGCAGAAGTATCCCCATGTCTAACCTCCACATTAAGGTTTAACTTTTCCCCCCACCAGAGCAACCTATCTAAAAGATCCCTATTAAGAGCCTTTAAAGGAGCTATGTAAAGGGCAGAAATTGGTTTTAGACCATCTTCTAAGATTGCATTAAAAACTGGCAACACTGCCGCTTCAGTTTTTCCACTTCCGGTAGGAGCCACTATTAGAACACTCTTTCCAGAGCTAACTTCATCAAAAGCCTTCATCTGAAGCTCATTAACCCCTCCAAATTTTTCCTTTATAGCTTTTTTCAGGAGAAAGTGCATGATAGAAAAAGTGAAAGAGGGTTTAAAAATCACTCGCCATAATAAGCTTTCCTATACAGCTCTTTTATGTCTCCAATGCTAGGTTCTACAGGGTTAAAATTAACTAAAGGATCATTATAAGCCTTTTCTGCCATTTCATCGAGCTTTGAAAGGAATGTTTCTTCATCAACAAGCTCATTAAGCTTTGGAACTCCAAGCATTTCATTGAACTCTTTAATGACTTCAAGAAGCTCTTCAGATGTATTAAACCCTATCTCTTTGGCTATCTTGGCATATTTCTTCCTTGTACTTTCATCCTTCATGTTAAAATTTATTACATAGGGCAGAAATATTGCATTAAGCAAGCCATGTGGCCCTATCCAAGCGGCCTTATGACTTAAACTGTGGCATATTCCAAGGCGAGCATTTAGAAACGCTATTCCTGCCATAGTTGCAGCATAGTGAATCTTTTCCCTTGCTTTCCCATCACCCTTAACCGACAAAGGAAGCCATTTAAAGACTGTTTTTATAGCCCCCAATGCCATAGCATCACTAAAAGGAGTTGCCACCTTTGTCGTATAGGCCTCTATACCATGCACCAAAACATCTAAGCCACTATTTCTGGCAATCTCTTCTGACATCGTTCTTGGTAACCTTGGATCAAGAATTGCATACTCTGGAGCAATTTCGTAGGAAACAAGGTTATATTTTGCTCCATCTTTTTTGAGCACGCTAGCTGCAGAAACTTCACTTCCAGCCCCACTTGTGGAAGGTATAGCTATCAAAGGAGTCTTAAGTTTAGGGATAATTCTAACTGGTCTTGTGAATCTATTAAGAAAAGCTACTTCCTCAAAACCCAAATCAGGCACTTCATAAAACACCTTTATAGCCTTTGTTATATCTATTACACTTCCACCGCCAAGGGCAATAAGTAAGTCAGGAGAGAACTCCCTAACCCTTGGAAGGATCTCTTCTACGTCTTCATAAGTTGGCTCAGCCGGTAAACCCTCTATAGCATCCACTTCCGCACCGGCCTCTTCTGCATAGTCCATAACCTCGTTCAAAAACCCATGAATACGCATAGATTTACTTGAAAGTATCATGACTCTTTCATAATTCCTAGCCACACTTTCTACATATCTTAAACTTCCCTCTCCCATAATTATCCTCGTCTTTAAACTGAAAAACCTCATGAGCATCACCAGAAAAAATAAGGAATGAGGATATTTAACTCTTCTTGGACAACCCATTATTCAAAAAGTTTCTTTAAATTCCTTTCAAACGGTGGGTACACTACTCCCCTGTCAGTAATTATTGCCGTTAGGTATTTATGGGGTGTTACATCAAAGGCAGGGTTATAAACATCAACGTCCGGGGCTATTTTGCATCCCCCACAGGTTAATACTTCCTCTTTTGGTCTCTCTTCAATTGGAATCTCCTTTCCGCTCTTAAGGTTCATATCAATTGTGGAAATTGGTGCAATTGTGAAAAACGGGATTTTATGTTCCTTTGCAAGCACAGCCAGAGAATATGTTCCTATTTTGTTGGCAAAATCACCATTGGCGACTATTCTATCTGCACCAACGATTATCGCATCCACCTTTCCCTGTTGCATGACAAACCCCGCCATATTATCGCTTATTAGCTTTAGTGGAATTCCATCGTAGTGATATTCCCAAGCAGATAAACGGGCACCTTGAAGAACAGGCCTTGTTTCATCAACCCATAGAAGTTTGAGCTTTCCCTCTCTATGCATCACTCTTAAAGCCGCTCCAACTGTGCCGAGATGCACCGTGGCTAAGCTACCTGCATTGCAATGTGTTAGAACATTCCCTTCAGGGAGAATCTCGGCTCCGTAATGGCCCATTCTAAGGTTCGCCTCAACATCTTCATCTGCTATCTTGTGAGCCTCTTCAATAATCAGCTCCTTTATTGTGTCAAGATTATTCTCTTTATGCTCCTCTACAAGACTTTTAACCCTATTAAGGGCCCAGAAGAGGTTAACTGCAGTTGGTCTGGTATTTTTAAGGATTTCAAATGCTTTGTAAAATTCATCGAAAAACTTTTCCTTTGTCTTTGCATTGCTCTTTTCTGCAAGCAAAGCCAATCCATAAGCAGCCGTTGCACCTATAGCTGGAGCACCACGAACTTGAAGGGTTTTTATTGCTCTGGCAACATCCTCAACTTTTTCCAATGCTATTACTTTGAACTCGCTAGGAAGCAAAAGCTGATCAATAAGATACACTTTTCCTTCTCTAAATTCAACACTTCTCGGGAGTTTTGTAAGTTCCTCTGGTTTGTATTTTATCTCCATTCTCGCCCACCTCAAAATTTTGTGATGGTAGTTATCTTCAGAAGAATTTATTAAATCTTCCTCTAAAAAAGTGTAGGGAGCATCATGAAAATTTTTATCACAGGTCTACCGGGAGTTGGTAAGACAACCATTATATTAAAAGTCACGAAAGAGCTTAAAAATCATGATTTAAAAATTGGCGGCTTTGTAACCCAAGAAATTAGAGAAAAGGGGAAAAGAGTAGGTTTTAAAATTAAAGCCCTCGATACCGGAGAAGAAGGCATTCTCGCATGGGCTGGAAATGGATACCCAAGGGTTGGAAAATACGTGGTTAATCTCAAAGACATAAACAACATAGCTGTCTCAGCAATAAGAAGGGCCGTTGAAAATGCTGATGTAATAATCATAGACGAAATTGGGGCCATGGAGTACAAAAGCAGAGAATTTGCAAAGAGCATTGATGAAGTAATCAAAAGCGAAAAAGTACTTTTAGCTACGGTTCATAGAAGATACATAGATAGATTCAAAACCCTAGGAAGAGTTTATGTCCTCACTCCTGAAAATAGAGAACAAATAAGGCAAGAAATCATTGAAAGTTTAAGAACGCACTGGAAGATTTGAGACACCCATTATTCAATCGCCGTTACAATCTTAAGACTATCCACTTCTGTTATTTTTGCTTTTACCTCATAAACTTCCTCCAAGACCTCTGGGGTTAATTTAGAAGGTCTGCCAATCCAGCGAACCTCGCCCTTATCAAGAATCAAGAGATTATCTGCATAATTCAGAGCCAAATTTAAATCATGCATGACAGCCACAACAACTTTCTCCTTTTTAAGAGCTTTTAAAAGATTCATTATCCGAAGTGCATGGTTAATGTCCAAATGAGAAGTGGGTTCGTCAAGCAACATTACATTACTTCCCTGGGCCAGTGCTCTTGCAACCAAAATCAGCTGGTATTCCCCACCACTTAACTTTGTTACAAACTCATGTTTCCTTTCCCACATTCCTACTGTTTTCAAAGCATCCTCAACACTCCCTCCTGTAGCATAGCTTCCAAGTTCAACAAACTCTTCAACCGTAAATGCGAACTCTGGGTAGGAGCTTTGAGGGACATAGGAAATATACTTAGCCCTCTCTTTAGGTTTCAGATTAAGTAGGTTAATGCCATTTAATTTCGCATAACCTTTAGGTTTTAAAATTCCAACCAGACACTTGAGAAGTGTGGATTTCCCCGCCCCATTAGGACCAACAATTGCTAAGAGCTCCCCCTCCTCAGCCGAGAATGAAACATTTTTCAGCACTTCCTTCTGGTCATATGAAAAAGACACCTTGACTTCAAGTCTAACCAAGGAGCTCACCCCTTTTCTTCTTCATCAAGAGATAAATAAAAAATGGAGCCCCAAAAAGGGCAGTTATTATACCTACAGGAACTTCACTTGGCCTAAGGAGAATTCTCGCAAGAATATCTGCAAAGACCATTAAACTGCCCCCAAAGAGAGCGGAAGCTGGGAGTAATCTCTTATGATTGGGGCCAAACACTATTCTCATAGCATGTGGGCTTATCAATCCTACAAAACCAATTATTCCACTTGTAGCAACAGCAAAGGAAGTAAGGAGTGAGATAACCACAATAATAAGCTTTCGGTATAGATTAATGTCTAGCCCCATTGAGACACTCTCCTCCCCCAATAAAAGCAGGTTAAGCTCCTTCCAAGTAAAAAATAGGAAAA
>Ga0190329_1000103_pt1 | contig 24277 bp, 22 predicted proteins | sample 48720423_MG_FD_161655 | JGI IMG/M metagenome (GOLD analysis project Ga0190329, IMG submission 161655) | Hydrothermal vent sediment bacterial communities from Southern Trench, Guaymas Basin, Mexico - 4872-04-2-3_MG | ecosystem: Environmental > Aquatic > Marine > Hydrothermal vents > Sediment ... | reverse complement strand
ATAGGAAAAATTCCCGATGCAGTTATTGGCGTGATCAGTTCAGCCGGCTATAAAGATCTTGGCGTGCAGACCGAGCTGTACGGGGATGGTTTAATGCATCTTCAAAAAAAAGGAATCGTTAACAACAAAAGAAAAAAAATTAATACCGGATACAGCACCACAAGCCTGATTATGGGATCAAAAAAGCTCTATGATTTTGTTCATATGCGTTCTCAGGTCCAGATGAGGCCCTGTATATATACAAATTCAGCTCAAAAACTCCAGGCCTGCGCCCCTTTCCTTTCAGTCAATACTGCCATCGGTGTGGATTTGACAGGCAATGTATGGGCAGATTATATTAACCCCTCAACCTATTACGGTGGTGTAGGCGGGCAGCCTGATTTTGTAAGGGCACTAAGCCATAAAAAATATGGTACTCCCATTATCGCCATGAAAAGCTGCGCAAGAAATGGAACATCAAAAATTGTCCCTGCTCACCCTTCCGGCATCACGCTGACGGCTTCGGCATATGACGGTGTTGTTATTGTAACCGAATACGGTATTGCGGATTTAAGGGATCTGCCCACCGGATTCAAAGCACTTGCCATAGCGAGCATTTCACATCCGAATTTCAGGGATGACCTTTAAAAAACAATTTATAATAATTCAAGAATTACAAAACCAAAAGGATTTTCACTGGATAAGATACCACCCGGTGTTACCATGTATACCGGCAAAATCAAACTATAATTTTCTATAAAAAAGGTTTTTCTTATTTTCCCTGTACTTTGGTTTGAAATTATTTAATAATTAATGCACTTAATTTTCTTTACAGGCACGGCAGGAGAAATTCAATGGATCTTAGGAATGTTTGCCCTGACAAACTGCTGACAACGCAGGAGAGCGTTAAAAAAATAAAAAATGGTTCAAGGGTCTTTATCGGCACCGGATGCGGGGAGCCCCAAAGGTTAATAAAGGCCATGGTAGAAGATTTATCCATTCAGGATATTGTTATCTACCAAATGCTTTCATCTACCCTTTCCAACTATGTCAATGATGAAAATTTTCTTTCGAGATTCTCTATAAAATTATTTTTTATTTCTGTTTTAATGCGGCAGGCTGCTTTTGAAGGAAAAATAGATTATATTCCTGTTTACTTATCACAGATCCCTAAAATTTTTGAAGACCATGAAATCGGCCTTGATGTCGCTCTGATACAGGTCAGCCCGCCGGATAATCACGGCTATTGCAGTTTGGGCATCTCTGTTGACATCACCCTTTCCGGAATGAAAAATGCAGACATCGTCATCGCCCAGGTCAATCCGGAAATGCCCAGAACCTGGGGGGACAGTATTATTCATATTGATGAAATTGATTATCTTGTGGAACATAAAGAGCCCATACTGGAATCTATTCCACAGATAAAAAATCAGAAAGTCGTTGAAAGAATCGGCCATTACGTCAACCGACTTGTGGATGACGGCGCCACACTGCAAATTGGATTTGGACATCTGCCCGATGCCATTATTCCCTATCTTTTCGACAAAAAAGATTTGGGTATCCACACACAGGTTATTACAGACGGACTTTTGCCTTTGTTTAAAAATAAAGTAATCACCAATAAAAAAAAGACATACCTTCCGGACAAAGTTGTTGCTTCTCTATGTATGGGCTCCAAAGCATTATATGATTACGTTGACAATAATCCCATATTTTATTTTAAATCTTCAGAATTTGTAAATGACCCCAATGTGATTGCAAAAAATGATAATTTTATTTCCATCAGTTCCGCCCTTGAGGTGGATCTGACAGGCCAGGTCTGTACAGATTCAAAAGGCTATCTTTTCTACAGCGGCATCGGAGATCAGGTTGATTTTATCAGGGGCTCTGCTATGTCCAAAGGTGGGTTTTCCATTATTATCATTCCATCCACCGCCCAAAATGGTGAGATTTCAAGAATTGTCACTCATTTAAGTGAAGGTGCCGGTGTGGCAACCACCAGGGGAGATATTGATATTATTGTGACCGAGTATGGCATTGCTGAGATGCGAAGAAAAAGTATTTATCAACGGGTGATGGAACTGACCCGGATTGCTCATCCAAAATTCAGAAATGAATTGATAGAAGAAGCTAAAAAAAGGCATTATATCTTCCCGGATCAGCTTCCACCAACGACCCAGGACCTTCTATTTCTGGATCAATACCATCATTCAGTGAAACTGGCCAATGGAAAAACCATTGATTTCAGGCCCCTCTTACCGTCTGATGAATTTGAATCCAGACATTTTTACTATTCTTTGCAGGAAGATTCTATTTATTACAGATTTTTTAACAAACGAAAAATCTTTTCAAGGGACATGCTTCAAAAACAATGGGCCCTGGTGGATTATCGAAGAAACATGACTATCATCGGACTGATGCAGTTGGGCAAACGAAAACAGATTGTGGCCATTGGCTCTTATGCTGAAGCAGATGCTGATTCCGCTGAAGTAGCATTTCTTGTTAAGGAAAGACTCCATGGAATGGGGATTGCTTCCTATCTTCTTAAAATTCTTGAAACCATTGCAAAGGAAAACAATTATAAACAATTCATCGCAACGGTTCTGGCTGAAAATCGGAAAATGATCCGGGTCTTCCAGAAAAAATATCCCTCAGCAAAATTCCTACGCAGCGGCAGTGGCGAGGTAGAGGTTGAAATGCCCTTTATTTAAATTACTTTCTGGAACTTAATTCAGGAAAATCCCAGTAAAAATATTCTTTAATTTCCTCATCAACTGTATTCTCTTTTCTGGCAACCTCAGCCTGTCTTAATTCAATTCGGCGAATTTTCCCGCTGATGGTTTTGGGAACTTCAGAGACAAACTCTATAATTCTTGGAATCTTAAATTTTGGTAAAATGGTAAGGGTATGTTTAAACAATTTCAGCGCCAGTTCCCTATTCGCCGGATAGCTTGGATTTAAAATCACATAGGCCTTAACAAGCTGATATCGATTGGGGTCAGGTGCACCGATGACTGCTGCTTCTGCTACAGCAGGATATTCTACAAGGGCACTTTCAACTTCAAAAGGACCGATCCGGTAATCCGAAGATTTAATCACATCATCGGCTCTGCCCACAAACCACCAATACCCGTCTTCATCAAACGATGCCCGGTCACCGGTATAATAATAATGATCCACAAAAACAGAACTCATTTTTTCAGGACTGCCAATATATTCTGAAAAAAGCCCAACAGCCCGCCATCTGTCAAGTTTAACCACAATATGTCCGGTCTGTCCAGACTGAGTAATCTCATTGCCTTCATTATCAACCAAAGCCATATCATACATAAAAGAAGGGAATCCAAAAGAACCTGCTCGCATCTTGCCTTTCATCCAGGGAGGATTTCCAATCATGGCTGTGGATTCAGTCTGACCATAAAAATCCCTTATCTCTGTGTCGGTATGATTTTTCCATTTTTCAATCACATCCGGATTCAAGGGTTCTCCGGCACTGATAGATTGCCTTAAACGCGACAGATTAAAAGAATCCAGATTCATATTCACAAACATTCTCCAGGCGGTCGGAGGTGCACAAAACGTTGTCACCTCATGCTTTGAAACAGCATCAAGATATTGTTCTCCATCCAGAAATGAAAATTTAAACCCAATTGTGGTAGCACCAACATTAAAAGGGGAAAAAAAACTGGACCATGCCCATTTTGCCCATCCGGGTGCACTCAGGTTGTGATGGACATCATCCGGCCTTAACCCCAGCATTATAGTGGTTGACAAATGACCCACCGGGTATGATATGGCTGTGTGTCCGACCCTTTTAGGAAGACCGGTTGTTCCCGAAGTGAAAAAGCAGAACAGAATATCGTCGGATCTTGTCTTTGCGGCCCGGGCTTCAAGGGATTCATTTTCAATTGTTCCAAATGATACCCAGCCCTTTTTTTGTCCCAAAACCAGTTTAAGTGTTGGTTCCATCTCTATTTCTTCAAGCGCTTTATCAATCAGGCATGCAGACGCTTCATCTGCCACAATAGCCTTGGGAGGATAGGTTTCAAACCTGAATTCCAACTCTCTCTGACTCATTGTCGTTGCTGTCGGGACATTGACGATTCCCGCCTTGATACAGGCAAGTCCTGCAAACCAGCTTTCTGGTAAGACAGGACTCATCATATAAAGGTTATCCCCTTTTCCGATGCCTGATTTTAAAAAAAAATTTATCAGCTGGTTTGCCTTTTGTGATAAGACTCTGTAAGAATACGTTTTGGTCTCCAAGGTATCGATATCGGTCCAGATCAACGCTTTTTTATCAGGATTCTGACGGATATGAAGATCTTCAAATATGTCAGCGGCCCAATTAAAATATTCAGGCAGTTCCATAGCATTTAACCGGGTAAATAATTTTCTGGCGCAATCCTCCTTGTCCGGGGTTTCTTCCATCATATTTATCCGGATAACCTCTTTGAAAAGCTCTTTCATACCTTTGAAACACTCCTTGCAATCTATTTTAATGTTATATATAAGCTAAGACCAAAGCCTTTGATTGTATAATTTATCACCATAATGTTTGTCAAAGTTTTTCTTGTTTTTATAATAATAAATTATTTAAAATAAATAGCCGTTTATGAAAAAAGATAATATCACAATAATACTTGCCCCTCTTCAAGGGTTTACCGATGTGACGTATCGAAATGTATTTTCAGATCATTTCTCAGGCGTGGACGAGGCGGTTGCCCCGTTTATTTCAACCATGGGTCAGAGGCGATTAAAACCCTCCAGAATAAAAGATGTGGATCCTGCAAATAATAAAAACCTTTTTGTAACCCCTCAAATCCTTGGAAATGTTGCCGGAGACTTCATATTTCTTGCTGATCATCTTTATGAAATGGGACTAAAAAAAATAAACTGGAACCTGGGCTGCCCCCATTCAAAAATTGTAAAAAAAAAGAGAGGATCGGGGCTTTTACTGTATCCTGAGGAGATTGATGCCTTTCTGAATACCGTGATACCCAAAATTTCAAATACACTTTCTATAAAATTAAGATTAGGTAGAAAATCAAAAGATGAAATTTTCAAAGTCTTGCCTGTTTTAAATAAATATCCCTTAGATGAAATTATTCTCCACTCTAGAACCGGGTTACAGATGTATGAGGGGACATCGGATCATGATGCATTTGAAAAAGCGCTTCTTTGCAGCCGGCACCCGCTCACTTATAACGGTGATATAATAAATTTAAGTTCCTTTCATACCATTCAAAAAAAATTCCCCCATGTCAGACGGTTCATGATTGGCCGGGGACTTCTTTCCAATCCGTTCCTTGCAGAAGATATAAAAAAAATTATTGTGAATAAAAATAAAATAGGCCGATTAAAAGAGTTTCATGATGATCTTTTTGACAACTATCAAAAAATATTCTCCGGTCCAGCTCATTTAACCGGACGAATGAAAGGATTCTGGAGCTATCTTGGCCCGTCTTTTAAACAGAGCAAAAAACTATTGAAAAATATACTGAAAACTAACTCTATCACTGAATACCAGAACAGGGTGGAATGCTTTTTTAATGCTGGACTTGAATTGATTGAAATGTTAAAATAACCGGTACTTAAATAAAAAAACAGGAGTAATAAAAATGGTTCAACCGACAAAAAATATCCTTTTTGCATCTGATCTTTCCACCGATATGAAACAGGTTTTTGAGCATGCTGCTACTTTGGCCATCTGTAATAATGCCAATATTATCGTTCTTCATGTAATGGAAGAAACGCAGCACGCTGAAAAACGAATCCGCATGGCATTTGGCGAACAATTATATCAAAACTTAAAATCCAGGCATAAAGACGGGGCAAGAGACATCCTGATAGGAAAAAATATTGATGCCCTGAAAATCCGTCAGGCCATTGCCGGTTTTTTTGAAGGTGCTGAACAGAATAAAGAAGCCGCTGAAAATAATTCCCTGATTTCAAAAATTCTGGTGTCTGAAAGCACTTCCATTGCAGATGAAATTGTATCAACCGTTAAAGAAGAAGGCTGCAACTTGATCGTTATGGGGTGTAAACAACAGGGCCTTCTGGCAGAAGCCATGGGGGACCATGTGGTCCGAAAAGTATTGAAACGATCCAATGTTCCGGTCTTTATCGTTCCATTTGTAGAAAAATAAATAACGGCGCTCTTCTTTCTTCAGCGTTCTTTGCCCCTGGCAAAGGTTACCCCTATCCCAAAAACTGAAAGAATAGCGCCCATCAGCATTGTTCGCTTAAAACTAATCATAAAAAAAGGCTCCATTTCTACCAAATAATTTTCAAGGCTTGAGCCATTTGTAAGTGTTGAAAAAGACCTGGTAAAAATCAATCCGGCCAAGGCAACTCCGATCACCATCCCGAGATTCCTGGACGTCGCAACAGCCCCGGAGGCGATCCCGCGTCTTGACAATGGCACACAACTCAGAATAGCCGTATTATTGGGAGACACAAAAAGCGCTGTTCCGATTCCTGCAAGGGCAATCCGCCACAGAATTGATAAAACTCCCATGGACGGATGAATCTGCATTAATGAAATCAGAGACACTGCCAGGATACTCATCCCAATCACGCACAACCACCTTGAACCAAAGGTATTATACAGCATCCCTGACACGGGACTGACAAACAAAAGGAATAAAAAAAGAACAATCATGATCGAACCTGTTTTTGATGCGGAAAAACCACAGGGATATGTCAGATAAAACGGCATCATAAAAACAATAACAAAAAGAGCCGCAAATAAAATAGCCGAAGAAATTACAGGAAAGATAAATAATTTTATTTTCAAAAGTTCCATATCAAACAAGGGGTAGTCCGATCTTGCCTCATTTGCCACGAAACCGATACTTGCCAGAATGCAAAGGCCTGCAAATGAGAGGGACGGAATCGAAGCTATCCCCCACCGGGACAATTGTGTCAAAAAAATAATCAGACTTGATATGATAAGGATCAATAAAACACTTCCTGTTTTATCCATGGGTTCATTACTTCCCCGAGCTGTGGGGATTCCTTTTAAAACGAACATACCGCCAATGACAGCAGCGATTCCAATGGGAATATTGATATAAAAAATAAACCGCCAGGAAAAATATTCAAGAATAATTCCGCCAACGGCCGGACCGGTTGTAAGCCCTGCAGCAACCACCGCCCCCATCATGCCCAGTACTTTCCCCCGCTCCTGAACAGGGAAGACATCTACAATCAGGGCAGGCGAACAGGCCATCAGCATAGAAGCCCCACACCCCTGAACAACCCTGGAAACAATTAAAAGTTGAGGGGTTCGGGCCATACCACATAATAGAGAACCGGCCACAAACAGGGTAAACCCCAGGATATAAACCGGTGCTCTGCCTTTAATATCCGAAAATCTGCCAAAGGTTAAAAGCAAAGAAGAAACCGTCACAAGATAAATTAAGACCACCCATTGAATGGTTTGCAAATCTGTTTGCAAGTCCTGCATCATATACGGCAGGGCTATATTGACGATACTGGAATCCAGAGTTGACATAAAAATTGAAGTGGCAACAAGGAAAAAAATTTTCCATTTTTTTTTATCAACAGGGAGCATATTTTCATCCATTCTTTGTAGTAATGGAAAGATTATGTTATATGAAGCCAATTGACAAGAAAAATAAAAATAGATGGGAGAGCTGTGGCTGCTGTTAATGAAGTTATCTTAATATATCTTGAAGATACGCCCATCTCTTTTGCAAGGGTGGAAAATATCCTACCGGATGCAAAAAAAGACTGGTATCACATCAAATTACTACTGCTCCAAATCCCTTTGCAGGTTGTCACCTGGACGTTAAAAGATGATTACATTAATGGCCAGGAGTTTCATATGAATGGTAAAAAAATGAAACTGGAAACGGTTGAAAGCCCTGTTGAAGATCTGCCGTTATCAAAGCCAGATAATTCTTCCGATCAAAATACCAAAAAAAATACTGACTCCGGGAAAAAGGAACCCGCCAAGATCATCTCTTTTTCCGACTTAAAAAAAAATCATGAGCCGGAATCCGGATAAAATTTTATCTGCCTCAAACAGAAATGAAAATTAAAGACCTGTCTATAAACGGAAAAACTTTTTTAGCACCCCTTGCAGGGGTTACCAACCTGCCGTTTCGATTGCTTGTAAAAGAATGCGGTTGTGGTGTTGTCTGTTCTGAAATGGTCAGTGCCAAAGGTATTTTTTATAATTCGGAAAAAACTCTGGATCTTTTATCGTCTAAAAAAGAAGAACAGCCCTTGTCTGTCCAATTATTCGGTTCTGATCCAGACACCATGGCAAAAGGGGCAAAAGTTATACAGGACCTGAACATTGCCGACATTATTGATATAAATTTTGGTTGCAGTGTGAAAAAAGTCGTAAAACAGGGGGCCGGAGTTGCATTGATGAAAGATCCCGAACTCAGTAAAACAATCCTGACAGCCATTCGTAAAGAAATTGATCTGCCATTGACAATAAAAATCAGATCGGGCTGGGATCATTCAGGACAACAGGCATTTGAAATTACAAAAATTGCACAGGATGCAGGAGTTGATGCCATAATTATACACCCCAGAACTGCAAGCCAGGGATTTAAAGGCAAGGCAAACTGGAAATTAATAAAAAAATTAAAGCAGCAATTGTCTATTCCTGTTATTGGCAATGGCGATATTAATCGTGTTGAAGATGCCCAAAAAATGATTGCGCAGACCGGATGCGATGCGGTTATGGTTGGGCGAGCTGCCATGAAAAATCCGTTTCTCCTGTCCCAGATTGACGATTTTCTTGTTACCGGATCTTATAAACCCCCTTCAAATTACGACATCTTCAGAACAATGGAACGGCTGACCGAGATGTATGTGGCTTATTTTGGAGAAAAGCCTGCCTGCAAAATGCTCCGAGGCAGGCTTTCATGGTTTATTAAAGGAATCCCGGGATGTTCTACATTCAGAAAAAATCTATCCTGTATCAATTCAAAGCATCATGTATTGACACTCATTAAAGAATTTGAAACCGGTATAGTGTAAACTTTTATTCTTTTTCATAAACAGCTGTTGCGATGGAACTGACTCCCCCCCTAGGAGTAAACTCACCGGTTACTTCCATTCTTAAGGGCTTTAAAACACAAACCAGATCATCCAGAATCTTGTTGACCACATGTTCATAAAACATACCGACATTTCTAAATTGCAATAAATAATATTTTAACGACTTCAGCTCTACAATACACTCATCCGGTCTGTATCTTATCGTGATACAACCGTTATCCGGCAGGCCTGTCATGGGACATACCGATGTATATTCCGGCTGTTTTATAATGATGTCAATGCTTCGTCGGGACTTATATGCGTATTCTATCGGCTGCAAAATGTCAGTTTTTACAATACTTGGATCTTCAATTCTGTAATTGGTCTTATACGTTTTGTTTTCAATCATGTTTCAATTGTCCTTACATTAAGGATAAACTTTCATAAATAATAAATTTTATCACAAAGAAAATGATGTTTCAAACAATTAAAACAACGAACAGAACACCTTTGCCACCATTTGGGAAAGGGTATTAAAAAAAACTTGACAAACGGTTTGAAAAAAAGGATAAATACATGCTTCTAATATGTGCTAATATTTAAAGAAATTGTAACCTTTCTTTAAAAATCAATGCGTTTGAAAAATTTAAGTACTTTTCATCAAATTTGGTAGCGCCATTTTTTGATATTTTTAAATAGTCCAAGGAGGGCATGAACGAAATGAACGATTTTTTACAAAGCCTGCGAAATGGTCAGGCTGAAAAACCGCGCACGCCCAAGACGCGCAAAAACTTTGATAATTCCTATCATTATACCAGTACCCCCAGGTTTCATTCTTATAACGCATACCAGAACACCAGAAACCAGCAGCACATGAAAAAGCCCCCTGCCTCACAACAAAATGGGAATCAGTTCTCAATGGAGGATACTTCAGCCATATCCATATTAGCGGAAGCCATTGAAAATTTAAGCAACCATTGTGAAACCATGGCAAAAAATCAGGAATATATGATAACTGCCCAGGAAAGAACCGTGGACATGCTGGAACGCCAAGCTATCGCCATTGAGAAAATTGTAGATCATCTAAACCTCGCTCCCGAAAAGGAACCCATATATCAAAAAGATAGCGCCCCTGAAAAAACGTTTGAGCACCATTATGTAACCTCACAAAAATCGAAACTTGATATTGCTGAACCAGTTGAGACGCCCGTTGAAATGCCTGTTAAGAATATTGAACCTAAAAAAACAATCATTCGGAAAAGAAAAAAAATCGCGGCAAAAAAGACTAAAAAAACTGCCTCAACCGATCCAAAACTTCTCAACCGTAAAACGGTTATGAATATCATCCACACGATGAGATCTGAGGGTGCGACATTTGATCAGGTTGCCAGCCGTTTGGTTGAACTGGGACAACCCACATTCTCCGGCCGTGGAGAATGGCATGCACAAACCATTCACAGACTTTGCAATAAAAAATAAATTTATTTTAAATTTCAAAAAGAACAGCGGACAGGAAAATACTTTCCCCCGCTGTTTATTTTTTTATGGAAGTCATATATTCTTCCCATTCCGAAGGAAAAAGCTGTTTTTTTTTCGTATTACAGTCTTTACAGCATGTCACAAGATTAAATTTTTCCGATTTCCCTCCCCTGGCCAGGGGGATGACATGATCCATGGTCAGTTCTCCGGGTAAAAAATTATTTTTACAATAATGACAAATTCCCAAAGCGCGTTTCCGCTTCCACCATTGAGTGGATCGTAGTTTTCTTGCCTTATCCCGTTCTTTTTTTAAGAAGGCTTCGTCTGTAAAAGTAAAAAACTGCTCCATGGCGTTAGTAACCGAATTCATCTAATATTCTTCCATTATCAATCCAGTTTTTTGTCACTTTTACAAATAATTTTAGCAGCACTTTTTGCCCGGTCATTTGTTCAATGTCTTTTCTTGCCGTGGTCCCTATTTTTGATAACATAGACCCTTTTTTCCCGATGATAATACCCTTTTGAGAATCCCTGATGACATGGATGCTGGCATGGATGACAATCAACTTTTTTTCTACTGCAAAAGAATCCACAGTCACTGCGCTTGAATAAGGGATCTCCATCCCGGTTAACCGAAATACTTTTTCTCTGATAATCTCTTTGACCATAAATTTTTCAGACACATCGGTAAATGTCTCTTCGGGAAACAGTCTGGGACCGACCGCTAACGATTGTTCAACTTCTTCAAGTATATTTTTGACCTGGGTATTATGTTTAGCTGAAATTGGAATAATGGCTTTAAAGTCATGCAAATTTTGAAATTCCTCAACCAGCGCATAGATCTCTGCTTTTTTAACCAAATCAATCTTATTCAACGCAAGGAAAACGGGCTTTGGTATTTTTTTTAATTGCGATATGATCAATTTTTCTGCTGAATAATTCCTCGCAGCAACATCCACCATAAACAGAATCACATCCACATCTTCTAAGGCCAGCATGGCCTGGCTGACAATTCTTTTGTTCAACAGAGTGGTACTCTTATGGATCCCCGGTGTATCAACGAAAACAATCTGGGATGACGGACTGTTCACAATACCAAGAATCCTGTCCCGGGTTGTCTGAGGTTTTTTGGATGTAATGGAAATTTTCTGACCCAGCACCTGATTGAGCAAGGTGGACTTTCCTGCATTGGGCGCACCAATAATGCCGACAAATCCTGATCGGATAGTGTTTTCATTTTTTTTATTCATTATGCCAGTCTATTAAATTCTCAATTTCTTCTAAGATTGTATCTCTTCCCTTTTTTGTTTTGGTAGAAAAAAGAATCACGCTGTTCTTCTCCCGATTTAATTGGGAACAAATAGATAAAAGCCTCTTCTGCTGCTTTGTTTTTGACAGTTTATCAGATTTTGTTAAAATTACCAAATACGGCATTTCATGAGATTCCAGCCATTCAACCATATCAGATTCTTCTTTTCCAGGATCCCTTCGAATATCAATCAGTAAAATCAACCCCAAAAGATTTTGCCGGTGAGAAAGATACAAATTGACCATGGGCTGCCATTGCGCCCTGATTTTTTTTGATACTTTCGCATAGCCATATCCTGGAAGATCCACAAAAGAAAGCGTTTCATTAACCAGAAAAAAATTAATGAGCTGGGTACATCCCGGTTTTGAACTTGTTTTCACCATATCCCGTCTCTGGATCAATGTGTTGATCAAAGAGGATTTGCCTACATTGGATCGGCCCGCAAAAGCAATCTCCGGAAAATCATATTCCGGATATTGGGAAGGCTTAACAGCACTTTTAACAAATTCAACTGTTTTCATTATCATGATAAATTTTTTAAATATCCTTCTATACGATCTAAACCAATTTTCAAATTTTCCATGGAATTTGCATAGGAAAATCGTAAATAGCCTTCCCCGTTTTCCCCAAAATCAATCCCTGGAGTAACCCCGACATGGGCTTTTTCCAGAATATCAAAGGCCAGGGCATATGAATCATTTGAGATATGTTTTACATTGGCAAACACATAAAATGCGCCGGTGGGTTCCACCGTAATTCCAAGCCCCATTTTCCTTAATCTCTCAATAACATAGATGCGGCGCTTATTGTATGTCTCTTTCATGGCCCGGGTTTCTTTATAAGCATCTTTCAAGGCTGCCGCACCTGCTAACTGAGCCACAGAATTAGCGCAGATGAAAAAATTCTGCTGAAGAATCTGTAATGCCCGGACAAATTCAGGTGGCGCTATTAGATATCCAAGACGCAGGCCGGTCATGGCAAAAAGTTTTGAAAACCCGTTCAACACAAAGGCGTTATCTGTAAACTCAAAGATTGAATGTTCTTTTCCTTCATAAACAAGCCCGTGGTAAATTTCATCTGAAATCACATACAGGTTGTTGGCTTCTGCAATATCCGCAATCTGCTGCATTCTTTTCTCTGGAATAACATTTCCCGTTGGATTAGAAGGAGAATTAATAAAAATCGCTTTTGTTTTAGACGTTATCTTCTCTTTTATCGCTTCCGGGGTATAAACAAACCCTTCCTCTTCCAGGACCTGCACCGTCACCGGAACCCCTTGAACATAATTAATGAAATTGGCATAACAGGCATAATGCGGATCGGAAATAATGATCTCATCCCCGGGATTCACAAGAGCGGAAAACAACAGCAACATGGCCGGAGAAGTGCCTGACGTCACCAGGATCTGTCCGGGATCGATGGTCGTATGATAGGTTGTTTTATGGTACTCACTGATGGCCTCCCGGAGGCGAATATCACCCAGGCTGTGGGTATAGTGTGTCTCATTTTTAGAAAAAGCGTCAATGGCGACCTTATTAACACAGGCGGGCACATTAAAGTCAGGTTCTCCGATCTCCATATGGATAACATCAATACCGGATGCTTCCATTTTATGGATCTTTTCAAGAATCTCCATCACAATAAAAGGCGTTATTTTTTCACATCTGTCGGCGGGTTTCATTTAAAGCACCTTGTTTAACGGATATTCAATAATGCCTTCCGCACCCACTTTCAAAAGCTTTGGAATCAAATCCCTGACCAGTTCCGTATTAATAATGGTTTCTACGGAATACCAGTCTGATTGATACAAAGATGCAATAGTGGGAGCATTCAGGCTTGGGAGAAGAGAAACGATCTTGGCAATTTTATTTTCCGGCACATTCATTTTTATTCCCACCAGCTTTTCAGCGACCAGCGCCCCTTGCAGCAACATGGCAATCTGCTCTATTTTCTCTCTTTTTGCAGGGATTTCCCAGGCAGACTTATTTGCAATCAACTGGGTATTGGTCTGCATTACTTCATGGATCACCCTTAAATTATGAGCCTTTATCGTGCTTTCTGTTTCCGTGATTTCCACAATGGCATCTGCAAGACCGGAAACAATCTTGGCTTCAGTCGCTCCCCAGGAAAATTTGATATTGACATTAATATTCCGTTCCTTAAAAAACCGTTCTGTAAATTTTACAAGTTCAGTGGAAATGGTTTTACCTTCAAGGTCTTCAAGGATTTTTATGGGAGAATCATTTGCAACGGCAACCACCCATCTGGCAGGTCGGGCACTGACTTTTGAATAAATAAGATCGGTTACCACATGAACATCGGATTCATGTTCTGCAATCCAGTCAAGGCCTGTCAATCCGGCATCGATGACGCCACTTTCAACATTAATGGACATCTCCTGGGCACGACACATGGCACATTCAATGGATTCATCATCTATATCGGGGAAATAACTTCTTCCTTCAATATTAATTTTCCACCCGGACCGTTTAAAAAGATTGATTGTTGCATTTTGAAGGCTTCCCTTGGGAATGCCTAATTTCAGTATTTTTTCCATTATTTATATACCTCTTTTGGATCAAAAATTTTCGATTCTACTATGGTTAAATCATTCCCTTCCACTTTTGAAAAAAAACAACTCTTATACCCTTTATGACACGCTGCATTACCGACCTGATCCACCTTTAGAAGAACCGTATCATTATCACAATCCACCCGGATTTCCTTTACATGCTGTACATGGCCGGATGTTTCCCCTTTTTTCCATAATGCATTCCTTGATCGGCTGTAATAAGTGGCTTTTCCGGTTTTCAACGTTTCCTTAAAGGCTTGCTCATTCATGTAAGCCAGCATCAGGACTTCACCTGTTTTATCATCCTGTGCAATAGCAGGGATCAATCCATTGCCCTTTTTAAAATCAAGTTTAAAATCAAGTTTTACCATAACCTGCAACAACCCCTTTAGAATATAATAATCAAAACTTAATTAACTAACCAATATTGTTCAAAAAGTCAAATTTTAAAAATTCTATTCTATGTCAAAAAAAGCAGTCTATATCAATACCAATGTTTATAATCAGGGTAAAGATCTTTCTAATTATATTTGGCGTAAGCCGTCAAATAAACCCATTTTTTTCTCAGATCTGAATTTTTTCTTGCTTCGAAAAATCCTGTCTGATAGGAATCGAATCTATATAAGTCTGAATTTTTTTGATCAAACATACTTTTTAATGCGTTGAGAGTTTTTGTCGTGATGAAGTTTAAGTGGGAAGATTTCCTGAACAGACATAGAGATCGGGTTGTACTTGAGTGGAAAAAAAAGCTCAAGTATGATGTATCTGAGCATTATGTCAAAAGGCCCTTGAAAGAATTGGCCATGACCATAGGCAAGGCATATGATGCGTTCTGCCAGGTGCTTGTCTATAATGACTATACCCTGATCAATGAGTTCATCAATGAAATTACAAAAATCCGATTAGAGTCAGGCTTTCCTCTGGATGACGTCCAAAAAGCATTTGAACTTTACCGGCAGATTCTCATTCCCTTCCTTATAAAAGAATCCCCGGCACAATTGTTGTGCAAAAATATTGAAGCCATTAATACGGGCCTTGCCTATACCATTCATCGGTTTAGCCATCACTTTCAAAAAACGCATGAAACATATTTAAAAAAATACGCGAGTCAGCTTGAACAAGATGTGACAGCAAGAACAGCGGAATTGAAAAAATCTGAACATAAGTACAAAACCCTTGTTGAAAATATCAGTGACGGCTATCTGGTGTTGGATAAAGAGAAAATTAATTTTGTGAACCCGGCTTTTTCCAGAATGCATGGGTATCGGGTAACTGATAATATCCCAAAATCATTCATGTCTTTTGTTGCCCGGAAAAGCCGTGAAAAGGTAAGGGATATTATTATTAAACAAAACGTTGGAACCAATGCATTCGAGTACCAGAGATTGACAAAGGAGGGAGAACACCTTCCCACGGAAATTAATTTTAAGCCGTCATTTTTTAAAGGTAAAAATTATAATCTTTGTATTGTCAGGGATATTACAAAGCGGGTTGAAATGGAGAAAAAAAGCAGGGAAATAGAACGGATGGCGTATATCGGTAAATTAACGGCATCTCTTTCCCATGAGATTAGAAATCCCCTTTCATCAATAAAAATGAATTTACAGATTTTAAGCAAAAATATTCTCTGGCATGGTAATGATAGAGAACGACTTCAAATATCAGAAAGAGAAATTAAACGACTGGAAGGTATTTTGCGTGAATTTCTTAATTTTGCAAAACCCATGTCATTGCAACTTGCTCCGACAGATATCAACCCTATTATTTATTCCTGTGTTGAGTTGTTAGAAATAAAATTTTATAGAAAAAGTATTGATTGTAATATTAATATTAATCGCAGTTTAAAAGAAATTTTAGTTGATAAAGGGAAAATTGAACAGTTAATTATTAATTTACTTTTAAATGCACTGGATTCTGTTGATGATTTCGGTAAAATAATTATTTCAACCGACAGGGAAACTCATAATGATCAGGTCTGTTTGGCCATCAGGGTTGAAGATAATGGGAAAGGGATTCCCAAAAATATATTAGCCAATATCTTTGAACCGTTTTATACTACGAAAACAAAAGGTACCGGTCTGGGTCTTGTAAATGTGAAAAGAATTGTAGAAGCCCATGACGGCATGGTAAAGGTATATAATGCAAAAGATAGGGGAACCATATTCGAAGTGTTCATCCCTCTGGGAGAAACAAATGGTTAAGATTCTGGTTGTTGATGATGAATATTCGATCCGTAAATCAATCGACATGTTCATGTCTGAAAAAGGGCATGATGTTTATACAGCATCAACAATTGAAGCAGCATTAAATCGGTTCAATGAGCTGTGCCCGGAGGTGGTCATTCTTGATATCAGACTCCCTGACGGTAGTGGGTTGGATGCGTTGAGCCAGATGCATCGTATTTATCCTCTGACGAAAATTATTATGATCACGGCATTTCAGGATATGGAAACGACCATAGAAGCTATGAAAAAAGGGGCTTACGATTATATTCATAAGCCTTTGGATGCGGATGAGCTTGAAAAAACAGTCAATGATGCGATTGCAAGTTTTTATGAAGACACTAAAACAGCGGGGAAAAGTGAGAGCCGGATCTCTTATAGTGAAAATGAAATAGTCGGTAAAAGCCGTGCCATGAAAGAGATTTATAAACTGATTGGTATGCTTTGCCAAAATAGGGCCACGACACTAATTACGGGTGAGACCGGTACCGGTAAAGAGCTTGTTGCAAGACGGATACATTTGAGTGGTCCATACTGTCATCAACCCTTTGTCACCTTTGATTGTTCAGCTGTGGTGGATACGCTTCTGGAAAGTGAACTGTTCGGCCACGAGAAAGGTGCTTTTACCGGAGCGGTAAGCTCAAGACCGGGCAAGATTGAACTGGCCGGTGATGGAACCCTCTTCCTTGATGAGGTCGAGGCGTTACCATTAAACCTTCAGGGAAAACTTCTGGGATTCCTTGAAAGAAAGCAGTATATGCGTGTTGGGGGGAAAAATAGTTTAAAGTCCAGGTGCAGGATTATTGCAGCCACCAACAAAGACCTTGCAAAAATGGTCAGAGAGAAAACATTCAGGGATGACCTTTATTACCGGCTGAAGGTTGTAACCATGACCATTCCTTCTTTAAGGCAGAGATCGTCTGATATTGATGATCTTGCAGCCCATTTTACCCAAAAAACCGCCAATGAACTGGGAATTAAACAAATGACCTTGCAGGACGGCTGCCTTGAAAGACTGAAGCGACATCCCTGGACAGGAAATGTCCGTGAACTTGAAAATATTATTGTATCTGCATCCATACGATCCAGGGGAAGTGTAATTTTTTTGGATGCCATTGAAGATCTTTTGTCACACCATCCTGTTTCCATCGAAGAACACAGCAGTTCTCAGTCTCTTTCCCAAATGGAAAGTGTGCACATTTTCAAAACGCTTGAGTCGGTTCGATGGAATAAAACCAGGGCGGCTAAGATTCTTGAAATTTCATTGCCTACCTTAAGAAAAAAGATCCAAAAATATCAATTAGCTCCCCCGGAGTAGTGAAAGAAGCTTGCTAGTCCGGAAAGTTCCTTTCTGGTAAATTCATCACGTTCAAATCCCGCCTATATTTGGAATCTGCCATTCCCGTAACTATTTCACAGCTAAAAGTCATTCCCGAAAACTGGCACATGATTTGCTATCTATAAATACCGATGAAGTTATTATTGATAAATATGCCCTGAGATTTTTAACATCTTTAAACCAAAAAGGAGAAAGTGAATGGCGTCTAATGTAAACAAAAACAAAAAAACTTTTTTTCTAATCGTATTTCTTGTTCTCACTGTGTTGTGCTGGTGTCCTATTGGATATGGAAGTTATGGCGAAGTCAGTTTGATCATGGGAATGCCTTCATGGGCTTTCATTATGCTGTTGATTGGTGCCGTCCTTTTTGTCATTGAATGGATTTATCTGTTCTGGACCGACCTGGCATTGTATGACGATGATCTTGAAGAAATTATAGCTGCACTTAAAACAACAATCACTGAAGAATCCAGCATAAAGGAGAATTAAAATGGTAGCCGTCGTTATTATTACAGGTATTTGCCTGGTATCGGTTTATATCAGCTATATAGCATTTCAGAAAGGATTTACAAAAAGTGCGGATGATTATTTTGTTGCTGGGTCAAGTCTTGGCTATTTTGTTCTAATTTTCAGCCTTCTGGCATCCTTTTTAAGTGCATTTTCCATGTTTGGCATGTCAAGTTTCGGGTATCGTCTGGGGTTTGGCTCTTTATACGTGCTGACAGCCAATCTGGTTCCTTTAGGGTTCTTATGGTATTATATGCACAAAAAAACATTCCTTTTGGGAAGGGCCAGAAACTGGATGACCATGGGGGCACCCTTTGGTGAGAGATACGGGACAGCCACAAAAATTATCCTGGTACTTGTGGTTCTTGTCGCATCCATTCCATATCTGGTCGCCCAGATTCAGGGAATCGGAGTCATGTTGGAAGCCATGAGTGAAGGTATGATCTCTTTTCATATGGGATTGTTTTTTGTTCCCTTTTTTATTGCATTATACCTGATAATGGGTGGGATGAAAGGGGCTGCCTGGGTTAATGCCATTCAGGGCGTCTTTTTTTCCATCATGGTGTTTGTCCTTTTCTTTTTTGTCATGATGAAAAATGGCGGGTTCGTCCCGACCATGGAGATGGTTCTGGCAAAGCATCCCAATCTGTTTCAGATTGGCTGGGCAGGGGGCAAAGTCTGGAGTTATCCCATGATTTTTGGCATGGCATCCGCCATGTGCCTGGGATGTGTCTGCTTTCCACAACCCTTTATGCATGCGTATTCAAGTCGGTCAGTAAAAGGCTTAAAAGCGATGTTCCTCTCATTTGGCGGCCTTTGCCTGGTCGTCATTACCATAGCCACCCTTATTGGCATCGCCGGCAATACTATTGTTCCGGGACTTAAAGGGGTTGAAGCCGATAAAATATATGGGCTTGTTGCTTCGGCTACCATGCCGGACTGGCTGGCAGCATTTGCTGTGGCTGGCGGTTTTACTGCGGCTATGTCAACGGTGAACGGCCTTGTTTTTGGGAATGCTACCAATCTTTCAATTGATATTATTAAAACAATGAGACCGGCAACCAAAGCATCGGAACTCATTAATATTGCAAGGATGTTTGTGGCGATTATTATGGCGACATGTGTGGTTATTGCCTGGAATCCCAACACCCCTGTGGCAGAACTTTCCATCATTGCATTCGGTACGGTTGCTGTAACCTTTTTCGCTCTTTGGGGTGCCTATTACTGGAAGCGGGCGACCAAAACCGGTGCTATTTTATCCATACTTGTGGGCGTTTCGTTAAATGTTACTTTCTTTTTTGTCGGTGGAAAAGCCATGGTTCTTTTCCCGCAGAAATCATTTTTTCAACTAAATGGATTCCTTGCGGCATTTATTATTTCAGGTATTGTCTTCTTTGTCGGCTCTTACCTGACGACCCCTGGCAAAACAGAAGAAAAAAGTCTTAGTTTATTTTTTCATCCAGTCTTAACCAAATAAATTATCAGGAGGAAATTGATTATGATACAGGAAGTTCTTGAATCTGAATATTTTAATGCCGCAGATTATTTTGTGGATAGAAATATCCGTGAAGGAAGAAAAGACAAGGTCGCTGTTCTGTGTGAAGACCGGCAGATGACCTATGGAACACTTGCCAGAGAAGTCAATCGGTTCGGCAATGCCCTTTTGTCGTCAGAAATCCGAATGGAAGATCGAGTGGCCGTGCTGATGCTGGATATGGAACTCTACCCGGTTGTTTTTTTTGGCTCTATTAAATCCGGTGCAGTTCCCATCTGTCTGAATACCCTGATGCGGCCAAAGGATTATCTTTACTTTTTAAATGACAGCCGGGCAAGGATTCTGGTAGTTGATGAAAGTCTGTATTTCAATATTGAAGAAATCAAATCCGAATTGAAATTCCTTGAGCGGGTCATCATGGTTAATAGCAGCCAGGACAAGCCGGATACCATGACATATGAGAATTTTATCAGTGACCAGTCCGATACGCTTGAACCTGCTCTGACCAGTCCCGATGATACCTGTTTCTGGCTGTACAGTTCAGGCTCAACCGGAAAACCCAAAGGAACAGTCCATTTGCAGCATGATATGCTGTTCAGCGTTGAAACCTACGGTAAGCAGGTGTTACAGATCAAAGAAAACGATATTTGTTTTTCCGCTGCAAAATTGTTTTTCGCCTATGGACTGGGTAATGGAACTTATTTTCCTTTCAGTGTCGGGGCTACAACCGTATTAATGCCGGAACGCCCCACACCGGAATCTGTCTATAAGACCATTGCCCTTCACCAACCCACTTTGTTCTTTGGGGTCCCCACTCTGTACGGCGCCATGCTCGCAGCGGAAAAAGGAAAGGTAAATGGGATCAGGCTTTGTGTGTCTGCAGGCGAAGCCTTGCCCGCAGATATCTTCCACCGCTGGAAAGATCAATTTAATGTGGACATCCTTGATGGTATCGGGTCTACGGAGATCGCTCATATCTATGTTTCCAACCGGGTGGAAGATATCCGACCGGGAAGTACGGGGCAGATTGTGCCCGGATATGAAGCAAAGATTGTGGACAATGATTTCAATGAAGTGCCGCAAGGAGAGATCGGAACTCTTTTGATTAAAGGAGACAGCACGGCAGCCTATTATTGGAACAGACATGAAAAAACCAAAGAAGCCATGTTAGGCGAATGGTTTAATACCGATGATAAATTTTTTGTAGATGAAGAGGGATTTTTCTTTTATGTGGGACGGTCAAATGACATGTTAAAGGTTGGCGGTATATGGGTTTCCCCTATTGAAGTTGAGGCATGTCTGATAGGGCATCCTTCTGTTCTTGAAAGTGCGGTTGTACCTAGCAGGGATGAAGAAAATCTTGTAAAACCCTGTGCTTATCTTGTGTTAAATAAGGGATTTTCTCCATCAGAGGAGCTTGAGAAAGAAATAAAAGCATATGTAAAAAAAGAGCTGGCCCACTATAAATTCCCCCGTTGGATTTATTTTGTGGACGATCTGCCTAAAACTGCCACTGGCAAGGTGAAACGATTCGAATTAAAAAAACAGGAAGAACAAAAGGCTTTGCCGGTTTAATTATTCATACAATTACCTGCTTGTTTTATAGCCTGCTCTGACCATACATGACGGCTAGGGCAGGCTATAAGCGTTGTTTGTGTTTGTCTTATGCCGAATAATACTGTAATACTGTAAGGAAAGGGGCGTAAAATTTGACAAACTTTTTAAAACTGGGTACCCAAAAAATTGAGGTACAATGGCATCAGAAAAGACAAAAAGATCAGTCAACCCTGATCTTTTTGCATGAAGGGCTAGGGTGTACCGGAATGTGGAAAGATTTCCCCCGAAAAATATCTCAGGAGACCGGTTGCCCATCACTGGTTTTTTCACGGTTTGGATACGGTAATTCAGATCCATGCCCTACTCCGTGGAAAATCAATTTTATGCACAAAGAAGCGTTAAGCATACTACCTGAAATTATAAAAGAAACTCAAATCAAAGACTATATCCTGATCGGGCATTCTGATGGCGGATCAATTGGAACTATCTTTGCCGGCAGTCCCTATACAAAAGGCCTGAAAGGCTTAATCACGGAAGCAGCCCATGTTTTTTGCGAACAAATCACCGTGGATTGCATCCAACAGGCAAAAATAAATTATGAACAGCATACCTTAAGGCAAGGCCTTGAAAAATATCATGGTAAAAATACGGATAATGCATTCAGGGGCTGGAATGATGTATGGTTAAACCCCAGGTTCATTAACTGGAACATTGAAAAATACTTATGCAGAATCAAAGTTCCCATGCTTGCCATCCAGGGAAAAGGCGATCCGTATGGGACCAAAAAACAGTTGGAGTCCATTCAACGCCATGTTAAACATGCCAAAACTTATCTGATTGATGATTGCAGGCACTCTCCACACCTTGAACAGCCTGAAAAAGTATTAAATATCATGGTTCAATTTATTCATAAAATTAAAGGCTAAATAATAAAATATGAGGGAAAGACTGTGATCCCCTGGGAAGAAATTGACCGGGCCAAAATCCCCGGACATGAAGGAGAAATCATTCTACTGAAGCGAGGCTCGGAATTTTCCATCCGAACCGCAGGAACAGAGCTGATGGACAGCCGCGTCCACGGTTCCGAAGAGGCACTGGCAAAACTCACATGCAGCCGGATTAAACAAACATCGGGATTACAGATTCTCATTGGAGGCCTTGGCATGGGGTATACCCTGGCAGCAGCACTTGAACAATCTAAAGCCGATACACGCATCATTGTATCCGAACTGATCCCGGCTGTGGTCAGATGGAACCGGGAATATATAGGTCACCTTGCCCATGTTCCGTTGGATGACCCCCGGGTATCTGTCAAAGAAGAAGATGTGGCAAAAATCATCATGAAAAAAAAATCCGCCTGGGATGCCATCATTCTTGATGTGGACAACGGCCCTGCCGGGCTTACCCGGACAGCCAATGACCGCCTCTACGACGGGACAGGTCTGAAAACATCCTTTTTGGCTCTCCGCCCCAAAGGAATTCTGGCCGTCTGGTCTTCCAAAGCAGACGAGGCATTCACCCGCCGCCTGAAACAGTGCGGATTTAAGACCGAAACCGTCATCGTACGGGCTCGAAAATCCGGAAAAGGCAGCAGGCATACCATCTGGCTTGCTGAGAAACCCTGATTACATTATACATATTTTGAATGCCGGTTGGTTAAGCGGCCTTTTGCATCATGGCTTTCCGGGTTTCTGCCACTTCCGTGCTTTCAATATACTCATCAAACGTCATGAGCCGATCGATAACGCCACCGGAGGTAATTTCGATAATCCGGTTTACCACGGTACTCACAAACTCATGATCATGGGAAGAAAAAAGAATTACCTCCTGAAAGTTAACCAGGCTGTCATTTAAGGATGTGATGGATTCCAGATCAAGGTGGTTGGTGGGGTCATCCAGCATCAAAACGTTGGATTCGGAAAGCATCATTCTGGAAAGCATACAGCGAACCTTTTCTCCACCGGAGAGTACACTGATTTTTTTAAGTGCCTCTTCCCCGGAAAAAAGCATACGCCCCAAAAAAGTCCGGGCAAAGTTCTCGGTCTCTTTGGGAGGCGCAAATTGCATGAGCCAGTCGATAAGATTCAGATCACCGTTAAAATAAGCACTGTGTTCCTTTGGGAAATAAGAGTGGGTAATAGTGACTCCCCAGTTAAAACTACCGCTGTCCGGTTTCATCTCCCCGGAAAGAATTTGGAAAAGGGCGGTCCTGGCCAGGCTGTTTTTGCCCATAAAGGCGATCTTATCCCCGCTGTTCACAGTAAAGCTTACGTTGTCCAATACCTTTTCCCCATCAATGGTCTTGGTGAGTCCATCCACTTCCAGAATCACGTTACCACAGGGTCGTTCCGGCTTAAAACAGATAAACGGATATTTTCTTGACGATATCGGCATGTCTTCAATAGTGAGTTTTTCTAAAAGCTTCTTCCGGGAAGTGGCCTGCTTGGATTTAGAGGCGTTGGAGCTGAACCGCTGAATAAACGCCTTCAGTTCATTGGCCCGGTCAGTGACTTTCTTGTTTTCCATCTGTTTCTGTTTCAGATTCAACTGACTGGCCTGGTACCAGAAATCGTAATTCCCCATGTACACTGAGATCTTACCGAAATCAATATCTGCAATGTGGGTACACACCTGGTTCATGAAATGGCGGTCATGGGATACCACGATTACCGTGTTCTTAAATCGGTCGAGAAACCCCTCAAGCCAGGCAATGGATTTGATGTCCAGGTTGTTGGTGGGCTCATCTAGAAGTAGAATATCCGGATTCCCGAACAGGGCCTGGGCAAGAAGCACT
>Ga0190329_1000099_pt1 | contig 24382 bp, 19 predicted proteins | sample 48720423_MG_FD_161655 | JGI IMG/M metagenome (GOLD analysis project Ga0190329, IMG submission 161655) | Hydrothermal vent sediment bacterial communities from Southern Trench, Guaymas Basin, Mexico - 4872-04-2-3_MG | ecosystem: Environmental > Aquatic > Marine > Hydrothermal vents > Sediment ... | reverse complement strand
TATAGTGCGCTTAAACCCGGCATCCCTGCAACGGATGAACTTGCAAAAAAAATCTCAGACAAAATCTGTGAGCAGATCGGGAGAATTGCCAAACCCAGAAAAGTATGGCTGGTTTCGGATATGCCGAAAACGAGGTCAGGAAAGATCATGAGAAGGGTGCTGGGTGCGATTTCCAATAAGGGAGACGTGGGAAATGTCATGACCCTTGCAAATCCTGAAGTTGTAGAAGAAATCAAAAATCTGGTTGATAAATAATTTATTTGTTGAAATTTGGGGAGAGTGTCCTATGTCGAATTTGTACGATCAAGCGTATGATCAATCCATAAATGATCCCGATGGATTCTGGGGAGCCATTGCCGAAGACTGCCACTGGTATAAAAAATGGGATAAAGTACTGGATGATTCAAACAAGCCTTTCTACAGGTGGTTCACAGGTGGAGAAACAAATACCTGTTATAATGCAGTTGATCTTCATGTGGATAACGGTATGGGGGATCAGGATGCTATTATTTATGACAGCCCGGTAACGAATACCATTAAAAAATATACCTATTCCGAGTTGAAAGATATTGTTGCAAAATTTGCCGGGGTTCTGGCATCTAAAGGCGTCGGCAAGGGGGACAGGGTGGTTATTTATATGCCCATGATCCCGGAAGCCGCTTTTGCAATGCTGGCCTGCGCCAGGATCGGTGCGGTCCATTCTGTGGTATTTGGTGGATTTGCAGCCAATGAACTTGCCACCCGTATTAATGATGCCAAACCCAAAGTGATTGTATCGGCATCCTGTGGTATTGAGGTGAAAAAGATCATTGAATACAAGCCGCTTTTAGATGAGGCCATTGAATTGTCTGATGCCAAACCCGATGCCTGTATTGTTTTACAACGGCCCCAGGCCCGGGCAGAGTTGATAGACGGCCGGGATTTTGACTGGGCCGATGAAATCACAGCAGCAGTTCCTCAAAAGTGTGTTCCTGTAAAAGCCACTGACCCGCTTTACATCCTTTATACTTCCGGCACAACCGGACAGCCCAAAGGGGTTGTAAGGGATAACGGCGGTCATATGGTGGCGTTAAAGTGGACCATGGGAGCTATCTATGGGGTTGATAAGGGTGACGTATACTGGGCAGCCTCAGATATCGGCTGGGTCGTCGGTCATTCATATATTGTCTACGGCCCTCTTCTTAAGGGATGTACCACTATCCTTTTTGAAGGAAAACCTGTGGGAACGCCGGATGCATCTGTGTTCTGGAGAGTTATCTCCCAGCATAAGGTAAAAACCCTTTTTACAGCCCCCACAGCATTCAGGGCAATTAAAAGGGAAGATCCACGTGCTCAACTAATGGCTGATTTTGATTTATCCTGCTTTAATTATTTGTTTCTGGCAGGAGAAAGACTGGACCCGGATACCTTGTCCTGGGCAGAGAACGCTCTAAGAGTACCTGTCATTGATCACTGGTGGCAGACAGAGACCGGTTGGGCCATTGCAGCCAATTGCGTGGGACTCCATCAATTTGATGTCAAACCGGGATCGCCCACAAAAGCGGCTCCGGGATGGAACCTGGCTGTTCTGGGAGATGACGGAAACCCGATCGGTGCAGGAGATATCGGTGCTATTGTTGTTAAACTACCGCTGCCTCCGGGCTCATTGCCCACGCTCTGGCAGAAGGATCAACGATATATTGATTCCTATCTGAGCGTATTCCCGGGATATTATGAAACGGCTGATGCAGGGTTTATTGATAAAGACGGCTATGTCTTTGTCATGGCCAGAACAGATGACATCATCAATGTTGCCGGTCACAGACTGTCCACCGGCGGCATGGAAGAAGTCATTGCAGAACATCCGGATGTGGCCGAGTGTGCGGTCATGGGTGTTGAAGACCAGCTTAAGGGCCAGATACCCCTTGGGATGATGGTGCTGAATGCCGGTGTTGAAAAAGACCATGATGAGGTGGTTAAAGAAGTCATTGCCCTGGTCAGAAGCAAGATCGGCCCTGTTGCATCCTTTAAGACTGCCATGGTGGTCAAACGACTTCCCAAAACAAGATCCGGCAAGATCTTAAGGGGTACCATGCGGGCCATAGCTGATAAAAAAGATTATAAGGTTCCTGCTACTATTGATGATTATACCTCCCTGGATGAAATCGAAGACTCCTTAGGGAAAATCGGATATGGCAACAAGGCATAATATTTTTAAATATAAAAGAAAGGGGACAGATTTAAACCCTGTCCCCAATCACAAAATGAAGGAGGTGGTGTGATATGCCCTGATTATCCAGTTTTAAATCTGATAATCATGAAGTGATCCATCCAATTCGAAAGACATTATGATACAGGAGGAGAAATTTTTATGGAACCGAAAACTTGGGTATTTCTATTGTTGGGAATATACATTATTTATTGTTTCTGGTGGGGTTTAAAAGGATTCTTTACTGAAAAAACCGCATCAGGTTATGGAATTGCAGGGCGTTCCATCCCTTTCATCGCATTTTTAATGGCTGCAACGGCTGCTTCTTTTTCCGGGTGGACATTTGTAGGGCATCCAGGTTTGATCTGGAAGGTGGGGCTGGTCTATGCATTTGCCTCGTTCTACGTCTTAACCATTCCCATTACAGGCGCCTTTTTTGCCAAAAGAAACTGGCTCATGGGTAAACGCTACGGCTTTATTACCCCGGGTGATATGTTTGCCTATTACTATAATAATGAATTCGTTCGATGGCTGACGGTTCTGGCAGCGCTTTTATATTCAATCTTTTATTCAGGCATTCAGCTGATCGCAGCATCAAAACTATTTTACTGGGTAGCCGGCGTACCCCCAACCATCGGTCTGATATTTATGGCCTTTATTGTTTGGTTTTATGTGGTTACCGGTGGTCTCAAAGCCAGTACCTGGGTGGGTGTTCTCCAGTTTGTGCTTCTCGTCGGCGGTATCATACTCCTGGGATTTTATGTCCTCAGAGCACCTATTTTTGGTGGCTGGAGCGGTTTTTCAGCCTCAGTAAAAGCCCTTCCTTCTAACTATTCGCAAGTGCCAGGGGTTATCCACTTTGGACTTGGCGGCGGTTGGACGGCCGTGATGGTTTTGACCTATATGTTTGCGCTTATGGGGATTCAGTCATCCCCGGCTTTTATTCTGTGGAACTTTGGTATTAAATCCCCGAAACCCTTGGCATGGCAGCAGGTTTTCATGTCAACATTTGTTGTGGGTATCTGCTTGTTTTTCTTTTCAGCTTTCCAGGGAATGGGTGCTAAAATACTCGAACTGTCCGGTGAAATGATCATCGCCAATAACGGTGATGTTGTGCCCAAACTGATGACTAAATTTTTGCCCGGCCCGGTTCTGGGTCTTGTTTTCCTTGGCGCTATTGCCGCCATCCACTCTACCTCCGCTCCCTATATTGGTACCGGTGGTACCATCATCCAGAGGGATGTCTGGTGGAGATATGTCAGAGGCCAGAAAGGCAGCCATTCCGAACAGATCTGGACCAACCGGGTTATGGCCACACTCTTAACATTGGCCGCTGTTGTGGTCAGCCTGACCTCATCGGATGCCATTGTTATGATTGGCGGGTTTGCAACGACCTTTGGTACCATTATGTACCTCATGCTCTGCGGTGTCCACTGGGGATTTAAATTTCCCAGCATCGGCGCAGCCCTGGGTCTTTTAGCCGGTATTATTGTGAATATGTTAACCTATTTTGTCTGGAAATACCCCTTATCCATGCATACCGCCTTCTGGGGCATTTTTGCCGGTTTTGCTGTGGCCTATGGCTGCCGGGCGCTTGGATTCAAAAACACAGAAGAAACCGATGCGCGGCAAAAAGAAGTCAGAACATGGCTTGACAGCATTGACGGACCTTCTGAGAGTGGTAAAATATGGCGTTCCCGGATGAAGATTATTATTCCGATATGGTATTTCTTTGCTCTTGGACCTGGTATTATGCTGGGTAACTCTGCCTTTACCTTCTGCGGATTCCCTGCATTATGGGCATGGCAGATTGTCTGGTGGATCATTGGTATTATCATGATGTGGGCACTTTGCTTTAAAGCTGAAATGGCTACCACTTCTGAGGAACAGATCAGACGTGCAGATGTTGAACTCATGGACGTAACCAAAGAAGCAGATGATATGGCATAAGGTATGTTGCATCAAATTTTTTAAGGAGGACATATTATGGCGTTAGAAGATAAATATCTCATCGCAACAATCATATTTTGTATTGTGTTTACTGCCAGTTTCGGCTGGGGTTGGTGGGGATAAACCCTACTTAAATAAACATTAAATCTTAAAAAGAAGAATTCCATGATGAATCCTTATTATCATGGAATTCTTCCTGTCTTTGGATTAAATGAAGCAGACCAACCGATTCTGGAAATTCATTTTTTTTACCCTGCTTGCAACAATCGTTGTTATCAGCGGGATTTTATTTTTTTTATGGCAGACATTGAGTGAAGATGAAAGCCATATTCTTGTTACCATCACCAGCGATCATTTCTTATACATTATCAGCGCTATTTTTATTTGTGCTTTTGTAACGTTTGCCGGGCTTGAGTTTATATTTATTTTCTACATCGAGCCGGTCAAAAAAATCTCTGCTGAAGCCTCCATGATTTATTCATCCAACCCTTCCCACCGATTAGACATCACCGGTAGCAAAGATATTAATAATTTAACCTCCGTTATTAATAATTTTGCCGATATGTTTGAAAATCTGAACAAAAATATTACCCAACAGATACTGGTTGCCAGAAAAGAAACTGAAAAAGAGAGAAATTTATTAGCCGCTATTATGGCTGAACTCCCCCAGGGGGTCATTATCTGCAATACAAGCGGCAGGATTTTACTGTTTAATTCCCTTGCCAAAAAAATATTTACACAAGAAACCCGTTCAAACAGAGTTGAATATTTTATCGGGCTTGGCAGGTCCATATTTCACCTGATTGATAAGGGACTCATCGCCCATGCCGTTGAAGAAATTGAAGAACACCTGAATAATGACCAACAGAGTGTGGCGTCTTATTTTATTACCCCCATTCATGCCGATCATCTGATCAGTGTTGAGACCATCCCCGTTCTTGATCAGGAAAGGCAGATGACCGGTTTTATTCTCACCTTTCAGGATGTGACCGATGACATCAATCAATATGATAAAATTCATGAAACGCTTACGTCGTTACAAGAAAACGTATCAAGACATATGGGACGGGTAAAAGAGGTATTAGATCCGTCCGGACAATATCAACTCATTAAAACAATTGATCATCTGACCCGCAAGTTTGATCAGGTTACGGATAACGTTCTTGATATCATACTAACCAAAGTGCCCTTAACAAAACTTTTTTTATCAGATTTTTTCTATTCACTGAAACGAAGACTTGATTTCCGGCATGGAATAAAGCTGAATATTACCAATCAAACCGGAAATAACAGGATGCTGGCTGACACATATTCATTTACGGCAGCATTGGTTTTTCTGTTTAAAAATCTGTCGGACCTTTGTCTTGAGAATGAGTTTAATATGTCGTCTCTAAAAAAAGGTGATACGGTAATCTTTGAAATAACGTGGCAGAATACTCCCATTAAGAAAGATCGGATCGAAAGGCTGTTATCCAAACGGATCAATGCCCTGCCCAGTCTTTTTTATGTTTTAAAACAGAACAAAGCCTTGTTTCAGGTCATTTGTGAAAATCATGACACCTGCTCTCAAGTTAATATTATTACCCAGGCGGAGTTAAAGACGCCCTTAAAAGAGAAACAACGTTCTGCTATCATTGCAGGTAGCAGACCTGAATTTTATGATTTTGACCTGTTCAAGGCCGGAGAAGAAAACATTGATCTTCTGGATACCGGTTTAAACAATATCACCTATACGATTTTTGATACTGAGACAACCGGTTTGAATCCGGATGGCGGTGATGAGATTATAGCCATTGCTGCTGTTCGAATTGTCAACAATAGAATTGTATACCAGGATATTTTTGAGGAACTGGTAGACCCGAAAAGAGATATTCCTATAGAATCTTATAAAATTCATGGTATTAATTATGAAATGTTAGTTGGGAAAAAAGATATTAATACTATTTTACCTGTATTTAAAAAATTTACTTCAGACACGGTGCTTGTGGGGCATAATATCGCTTTTGACATGAAAATGTTAAAAATCAAGGAAAAGACCACCCATATTAAATTTCCAAACCCTGTACTGGATACGCTTCTTTTATCTGCAATCTTGCACCCCCTTCACAAACAACATGATCTGGAAAATATTGCAACCCGTCTGGGGGTTAATATTATCGGACGGCACACAGCCCTTGGCGACACCATAGCCACAGCGGAAATTTTTTTAAAGTTGATTCCCATTTTAAACAGCAATGGCATCCTGACCCTCAAAGATGCCATTAAAGCATCTAAAAAAACGTACTATGCACGGTTAAAATATTAGTTGGATTATTTGTTGTTTAAATGATACTTGAGTGAACATTAACCGCTAACATTAAAAAGGAGTGACCTATGCCGCGTCGATGGTTTCAATTTTTTGGCTTCTGTTTTCTTTTCTTTGGGATTATTTTATTTTGTGTTGTTTTGGGGGGATACACCAGTTTTTGGAGATCTCAAAATAGAATTGAAGCTTCAAAGTCACTTCTGACGGAGGCTTGCCAAAAAAGGTTGGCGTTGTTACCCGGACTTATTGAAATAGCAAAAAAAAGCAAGACACAAACAGATAGGCCAAGGATAAACCAAACAGTCCAAAAAGCAGATAAGATTTTGCAATTGGTCATTTCTCAAAAAACACCCCTTGAAAAGGAATTGATCAAAGAATTTGAAATTTCCCAGTCAAAATTGACGCGCCAGTTAAAAGACCTTTTCACTCGATGGGAAGGGTCTCCTGATAAAAATCAGTCCAAACAATTTGATGCCTTGAGAGACCTTTTTTTTACAGCCCAGAACAACTTGTTTGTGGCAAGACAAAGATATAACGATGAAGTAAATTATTTTAATACAAGAACAACAGCGTTCCCGGCGTTTTTGTTTGCAAAACTGTTTGGATTTGATAAAATGGAATATATAGAAATTTCAAAAGATCTGTTTTTGCCTGCACAAAAAATTTTTGCACCAATAATATCATGAGTTTAAAAAAAGGGTGAATTTCATTTGAAAAAAGAATCACAGATGTATCCATTCTCAATGCTTTCAAAGAAAGATCAGGAGGAATTGGCCCCCGCATTTTCCTATGAAAAAATCAAAGAGAATACGATTTTCCTTGAACAGGAAATTACAAGGGTTGAAAAATTCTATATCCTCTCCAAAGGTCATGCTCAATATTATTATGAACTGAACAATACAAAAATTTTGACGGGTGAATTACAGCCGGGAGATAACTTTGGCGGACTTTCAATTCTATTGAATGATTCGGTTTCCATCAGATCTTTAAAGGCGCTTGAAAATTGTGTTTTTATAACACTTAAAGCAGATTTTTTTTTAACCATATGTAAGGCAAATCCAAAGTTTCAAGATTATTTTACCAATGAATTCGGCAAAGGCATGCTGAACAAATCCTTTGCCGGAATTATTTCAAGACAGATAAAAGACAAGGAATTTAACCTGCCCTTTTTCAATCGACCCATCCGAACCATTTTTAAGCCCAATATTATCACCTGTCCGAGTGAGACCAGTATTGAAAATGCTGCGATTAAAATGAGTCGGAGCAATGCCAGTGCTATTCTGATAAAAAAAGATAAGCGGACCATTCAAGGGATTGTCACTGATGCAGACTTAAGGGAAAAAGCCATAGCAAAACATGTGGATCTGTCCCAACCTGTCTCAAAGATCATGTCATCCCCCATTGTTTCTATTTCCGCAGACTGTCAGGTGTTTGAAGCCTTTTTATTCATGATCGAAAAGGATAAACGGCATTTGGCAGTTTATGGTCAATCCGGTGATATTACAGGTATTGTCAGTGAAAAAGATCTTATATCCGCCCAGACAAAATCAACCTACCTTCTGATAAAAACCGTTAAATCAGCCCAGACCATTCAGGAAATTGAAAACATTCATTCAAAACTTGAGAAAATGCTTCTTGACCCCATAAAAAATGGTGCCAGCCCTGAGTACACCACCCGCTTGATTTCTACATTTTCAGATGCCATCATCGATAAGATCATCAGATTTTCCCTTGATAAAATAGGCCCGGCACCCTGTAAGTTTGTATTTTTAACCATGGGGTCGGAGGGCCGGGAAGAACAGACGCTGATATCTGACCAGGACAACGCCATTCTCTATGAAGATACTGAACACCCCGAAGCGGCAAAACAATATTTTGACACGCTTTCACAACTCATCTGCGATCAATTGGATATGGCAGGATACCGGTTTTGTGACGGCAATAATATGGCAAAAAATCCGAAATGGTGCCAGCCGTTATCCAAATGGAAAAAGTATTTTAATACCTGGATTCGAACCTCAAATCCTGAAAATCTTCTTCATTCCAGTATATTTTTTGATTTCAGGGGAACCTGGGGTGATATGGCCCTGGCAGATGAATTAAAAGCGTATCTTCTGGGTGCCATAGGAAGCTGGGCAGGGTTTTTAAGAAATCTTACCGAAAATACGCTTTATTTCAAACCACCCATTGGTCTTTTTGGCAAATTTGTAGTAAAAACCCAGGGGGAACAAAAAGGATCTCTGGACATAAAACTGGCCATGCTGCCGCTTATTGATTTTACAAGGGTCTATGCCCTTAAAAACGGTATTTCTCAAACCAATACATTGACAAGGCTGTTCAGGCTCTATACCCGGCATGCATTAACCAACAAAGAATACACAGATATTGTCAAGGCCTATAATTATATGATGCAATTACGGTTTTTACGACAGATCACCACCATTATGGACGAAGAAAAAAGCCCTGATAATTATATCAACCCCCATAATCTTTCAGTCCTTGATCAAACCCTGCTAAAAGAAATTCTTAAAATGATTGAAAAACTTCAACAAAAACTGAGTATAGAATTCACCGGAGTGGCTTAATCCTGTTTTTTTATTTTTATCTTAGTTGGTCGGGCCATTTCTTATCTGCATAACGCCTGAACCTTCCGACTCGACCTTGATCACCAGTTTTTTCCCTGTATTTATCCCGAAATAATCCCTTCCGGCAACAACCATATGGGGCAGCACAATCCGTAAATCACCAACACTTCCTTCACTTTTTAAAGTGGTTTTCCATAGTTGAGAATGGTCTTTTATGTCATAGGCCTCTAAGATTAAAAATCTTGCATATGTCGTGTTGCTGGTGGTTACAGTTTTTGTCGTAGGGGGGACATTTATCCATGTCCATCCGACCGGGTAACTGTATCCGCTGGAAGTTGTATATGTGTTGGTGGAGGTCTCTGTTTTAGGGTTCCCTATGCCATATGCCAGCCGGATCAGCAGATCTGCCTCTTCTTTATTGTCTGCACGCTTATATCCTTTCTGTGACAGTGACAGAGCAGTTTCTATATGCCGGGCAAACTCTTTGAATTGCAGGTCATTATCACTGACATTTTTCATGGCAGAGGTCAGGAGATACGTTTTTCCGTTTAACTCAGCGCCAGCATCAGCTATCGAGTCAACTGATACATGGTAATACACGCGGGGTGCTACATAGGGAGTAGGAGTGGTAGCACACGCGCTTAACAACAGGATAAATATGGTAAAAACACCTGAGATTGATACGGCAGTCTTTATTCTTTTCATGTTTCCTCCAGCCTTGTTTGCTTTTTTTCTTTAATCAAGTTTCAAGTCGATTTTCAGTCGGTTAATTATTTCTTCTTTTTTTACGGTATTGTCAAGTTTATTGAGTGAAAACGGGATATTTACCATAGGGGATTTCATCAATTGTCCTATTAAACCGTTGTTCAGTAACGATGGAGCCCCATTGCTCACCAGTTCTTTCCTCTGATAAGCTGAAACCATATTTTTCATAAAGGTGTCTCGCTGAATCCAACCCCTGAAATGTCCAAAGATATACACTATCGTATCCATTTGTTTCGAAAAACTTTCCATACCATCTACTTTCTATAAATGCATAACGCAAAGCTGACTTTATCCCATGTAAGTGAGTCTTTTAAATAAAATGTCTTCTATGTTACGTCTTGAATCAATAATCAATAATACAAATACTTTTAAATCTGTTATTTTAAACATAATTCTCCAAGGGGGTACAATCAATTCTCGATACTGCATGATACCTTGGTCTCTAAGCTCTGGGACAATACGGCATCTTTCAGGCATAGTATAAAGACTTGATGATTTTTTTTTAATCTTTTGGAAAATTTGCAACGCATTTGCAGGGCTATCAGTTGCGACATGGTCAATTATATCTATTAAATCTTTTTCTGCAACACGAGCCCATACAATTTCATAAATAGGTGCCATCTATTTAAGCTTACCTTTTAGCGAGCTTTCGAGTGTATCGAACATTTCCTCTTGAGATTTAATTTTCCCATTTTTAAGATCTGATTCCCCCTGAGAAAGAGCCTTTAATATTCCAATTGCGTTACGCATGTTCTCATAACTTTCAGGATCTTGAAGAACAGCACGCGGTTCACCATTTTGGGTAATAATAACAGGGCGATGGGTGTCATTTATTTGATTTAACAAATCTGCCGCTCTTGATTTTAAGTATGTAATCGGTTTTATATCACTTGTAATATTCATAATTTCACCTCCAGTCTGAATATGATATCATATATAGACCGGACGTCAAGAATAATTTCATTTCAGCCAGTTGCGAACGTAAAGCTGATTACCCTGTAACCAACTAAAATAACGATATCGAGATTGTAATGTTCTACACGCTTGGTTTGGTTTTTCCCTTTGTCAGGTATACAGTGGGTAAAAATTTATTTGCTTTTTTGTAACACACTTTTTGCGGTATCTTGTTCTTGTCTAATGAATTGAAATCATTTGGAATTTGCTTTGATGAAATATTTTCTTATTGATTAATAAGTAAAATACTGTTAAATTTCCACCCTTGAAATTTGGAATATAGGGAATTCAACGTTAATGAGCTCAAATAATATAGACAAGACACTTTTAAAACAAATTAAAAAACGCAGGACCTTTGCGATTATCAGTCATCCTGATGCCGGAAAGACCACTTTGACAGAAAAATTATTGTTGTTTGGCGGTGCCATCCAGCAGGCGGGTGCGGTTAAATCAAGAAAAATTGCCAGGGCTGCCACCAGTGATTTCTTGTCGATTGAACAGGAAAGAGGCATCAGTGTGTCGTCTTCTGTGATGAAGTTCACCTATCAAGACTATGAAATTAACCTTCTGGATACCCCCGGGCATAAAGATTTTTCTGAAGATACCTATCGGGTTTTGACGGCTGTGGATTGTGCGGTCATGATCATTGACAATGCAAAAGGGGTTGAACCCCAGACCCAGAAATTGATGGAGGTCTGCCGGATGCGAAATACGCCGATTATTACCTTTATTAATAAACTGGATCGTGAAGGCCTTGAACCGCTGGATATTTTTGAAGATATTGAAGATAAACTCCAGATAGAATGTGTTCCTTTGACCTGGCCCATTGGTATGGGAAAGAGATTTAAAGGCGTTTATAATCTTGAAAAAAAAGAGCTGGGTATTTTTTCTCCCGGGTTTACCCCTAAGGATAATGACGGCGTTTTTATTGATGATCTGACAGATTCAAGGCTGGATGAGCTGATTTCTGAAACCCAGGCAAAACAGCTCAGGGAAGATGTGGATTTAATTGTTGGTGCATCCGACCCCTTTGATCATGATTTGTATTTAAATGGCACTCAGACCCCTGTTTTTTTTGGATCGGCCATTAATAATTTTGGTGTCAGGGAAATGCTGGATGCATTTGTTAAAATTGCACCACCGCCGGGAAAACGACCCACGGCTACAAGAGATGTAGAGCCCCATGAAAACGAATTTTCCGGATTTACATTTAAAATTCAGGCCAATATGAACCCGGAACATAGAGACAGGATTGCTTTTTTCAGAATTTGTTCCGGAAAATTTACAAAAGGGATGAAAGTAAAACATCATAGAATCGAGAAAGAGATCAAACTCTCCAATGCCACTATTTTCATGGCCCAGGAAAGGAATAATATTGAAGAAGCTTATCCAGGTGATATTATCGGGATACATAACCATGGAACCATCAAAATCGGTGATACCTTTACGACCAAAGAACCTTTGAAATTTTTAGGCATTCCGAATTTTGCTCCCGAGCATTTCCGTCGGGTCATATTAAACGATCCTTTGAAGGCAAAGGCGCTGACAAAGGGCTTGACCCAGCTGTCAGAAGAAGGGGCCATACAGGTGTTCAAGCCTTTAATTGGGAACATGCATATTGTCGGTGCGGTTGGTGTGCTACAGTTTGAGGTGACTATGGCACGGCTTAAAGCAGAATATAATGTGGCGGCCAGCTATGAAACTATTGATTTATCCGTTGCAAGGTGGGTAACATGTAAAGATGACAAAATATTGAAAGAGTTTAAAAAGAAGAATGAATCCAGCCTGACCCTGGATTCCGAAGGATGGCTGACCTTTTTGACAACCAGCGAGTATCAGCTGGGATTCGCCATGGAAGAGTGGCCGCAGATAGAATTTCATAAGACAAGAGAGCATAATTGATTAACCTAACTTAGACAAAGGAAACAAAAATGACAGATCAACGAATTTTTAATTTTAATGCTGGTCCTGCTGCTTTACCCTTACAAGTTCTGGAAGAAATACAAGCTTCTTTTCTAAATTTTAATCAGTCCGGCATGTCCATTACAGAGGTCAGCCACAGGTCTTCTTATTTTGATGAGGTTATCAACGATGCAGTTGAACGGACAAAAAAACTTTTAAAACTGGATGACCGGTTTCATGTCCTTTTTATACAAGGTGGGGCCTCTCTTCAATTTGCCATGATTCCCATGAATTTTCTTTCCAAAGATGACACGGCAGATTATGTCAATACCGGCACATGGTCAACCAAAGCAATAAAAGAAGCCGCAATTCTAAAAAAGAATCACACGGTTGTTGCGTCCTCGGAAGATAAGGATTTCTCATATATCCCCCAAAATATTCAATTCTCAAATGATGCTAAATATGTTCATCTGACATCCAACAATACTATTAAGGGAACCCAGTTCCATGAATTTCCGGATACAAACGGTGTGCCCATTGTCTGTGACATGTCTTCAGATATTTTTTCACGACCCCTTGATATGGAAAAATTTGGTTTAATATATGCCGGTGCTCAGAAGAATCTCGGGCCATCCGGTACCTGTATGGTCATTATCCGGCAGGATATGTTGGATATGGCAAATGCTGGCCTGCCGTCCATGTTAAAATACTCTACCTATTCATCCAAAAATTCCATGTATAATACGCCGCCCTGTTTTGGCGTATATACAATTGATCTTGTATTGAAATGGATTGAAGAAGAGATGGGCGGGATTGAAAAGATGGAAGAATACAATATAAAGAAAGCAGGTCTTTTATATGATTTTATCGATTCCAGTTCCTTTTACAGAACCACAGCAGCAAACGACTCAAAATCTTTAATGAATGTGACCTTCAGGCTTCCTGACGAAGATCTGGAAAAATTGTTTGTCGTTAAAGCCACTGAAAACAGGCTTGGCGGACTTAAAGGGCATCGATCAGTTGGCGGATGCCGGGCCTCCATTTATAATGCAACCACCATGGAAGGTATTAATGCGTTAATTCGGTTTATGGAGTCCTTTGAAAAGGAGAACAAATAATGAAAGTCCTTGTCAGCGATAAAATGGGGGAACCTGGGTTAGAGATATTTGAAAACCAGGAAGGTATCGAACTTGACGTAAATACAGGGCTTACGCCTGATGAGCTTAAGGAGATTATCGGTAAGTATGATGGTCTGGCCATCCGGAGTGCTACGAAAGTCACAAAAGAGATTCTTGATGCTGCCACAAATCTGAAAGTGATTGCAAGAGCCGGCATTGGTCTTGATAATGTTGATATTGATGAAGCCACAAAAAAGGGTGTGGCGGTTATGAATACTCCGGGTGGAAATACGGTAACCACAGCGGAACATGCCATTGCCATGATGATGGCGTTGACAAGGAATATCCCTCGGGGCACCCAGTCTTTGAAGGAAGGGAAATGGGATAAAAAACTGCTCCAGGGAAGAGAAATCAGTAATAAAACATACGGTGTTATCGGGTTTGGGAATATCGGCTCCATTGCCGCTAACCTTGCAAAAGGGTTGAGGATGAAAGTCATTGTATTTGATCCCAATATTTCTTCCGAGCATATTGAAAAGGCCGGATTTGAATACGTCTCTTTAGATGAATTGTATGAACGATCTGATTATATCACTATCCATGTTCCTAAAATGGATGCCACGATTGATTTGCTCGATGCCGAAGCGTTTGCCAAAATGAAAGATGGCGTCATGGTCATCAATTGCGCAAGGGGAGGGATTATTAATGAGTCTGCCCTTTATGATGCCATCCAGTCCGGAAAGGTTGCAGGCGCTGCCCTTGATGTGTTTTCCACCGAACCTCCGGGAGATCATCCTTTGTTAACGCTTGACCAGGTCATTGCCACCCCTCATCTGGGTGCATCCACTAAAGAAGCCCAGACAAATGTTGCCGTTGCAGCCGCTAACCAGATTATTGCCTATCTGCTGCATGATACCGTCATCAATGCGGTCAATGTGCCATCGGTTACCGGAGAAGTGTTAAAGCAGCTTAACCCCTTTTTATATCTATCTGAAAAAATGGGTATAATGCAGGCACAGATTACAAAAGGGGGGATCAAGGAAATCAATATTGAATATATTGGCAAATTCCCTGATTTTGATTTGAAACCCATTACCATATCCGGTATTAAAGGATTGCTGGCTCAATTTGTTCAACATGACGTCAATTCTGTTAATGCGATTTCTTTTGCCAATGAGATGGGAATTAAAATTTCAGAATCAACGTCACAGGAAGCAGGGAATTTTTTAAATCTTATACGGATAACAATTGTATCGGAAGAAGAAACCAATATCGTTGAAGGGACCATTTTCGGTAAAGATGATGCCCGAATTGTCAGGATTAATAAGTTCCGGTTGGAGGTCATTCCCCAAGGACATCTCAGTTTGATTCATAACCATGACAAACCCGGCTCCATCGGCTCCATGGGTATGACCCTGGGAAAACATCATATTAATATTTCCCGTATGATGGTGGGGAGAGAAGAAGATGGTCAGAGGAACATCATATTTTTGAGAACAGATACCTCTATTCCTCCTGAAGTTATTAAAGAAATTGAGGACCTGGAGCTTGTCATCAGTATGAAAACCTTTGAATTGTAGCTGTGATACTGTTGGAATGATATTGTTGAAATGATAGATCCAAAAAGAAAGATACCCTATAACTACACCTCAGCCAGCGATGACCAGATTATCAACCATCTTTTCGGATCTAAACTGCTTCATATCGTTGAGACACTTGAACCCAAAAAAGAATCCGGCAGATCCGCCAGACTCCTTTACAGGTTTATGGGGGATTTGTTTATTCTTCAGAGAAATCCCTTTCTTTTCCAGGAGCTTGTTGAGCATCCACACCAGCGAAAGAGGTTGTTTTTTGAATTTGAAAACGACCTTGCCACCATTGAAAAACATGCTGGTCAAGAAGATGTCCTTATCGTTCTTGAAGCGTGTAAAAAAGAGCTGAACAAGCTGTTAAAAAAAATCAGAACTGTTCGATCTGATCAGAATCGTATTTTAAAGCAGTTGTCACCGATTATCGGTAAGGCCAATATTTATTTTGATCCGTTTAATATAACCGCCCATGTCACTGATGCCACAGACTGGCGACGGTATGCACCGGTTGCAGTTCTGCGCCCTGATAAAGAACTCCAAGTACCAGAGCTTGTAAAAAAAATTAAACCCCTTGGATTTCAGATCATTCCAAGGGGTGCGGGTACTGGATTGACAGGCGGGGCGACCCCTTTGACACCCACTTGCATCATGCTCAATACTGAAAAACTGGATCAAATTTCCGATATTGTCATTGAAAAGGATAAAAAGGGTAAAGCGTATGCCACCCTTACACTTGAGGCAGGGGTTATCACACAGGATGCAATGGTGGCTGCAAAAAAACAGGGGTTTATTTTTGCAACCGACCCGACCAGTTCCTGGGCATGTACCATCGGCGGGAATCTCTCTGAAAATGCCGGCGGGAAAACAGCGGTTTTATATGGGACTGCCATTGACAATGTGTTGTCCTATCATATTACCATGCCCGATGCAGTGTCCTATACGGTTAAAAGAAAAGATCATCCCTTAAGGAAAATACTGCCGCACGATACGGTTGTTTTTGATATATATGATCAGAACGATCTCTTGTTCAAGACCATTACCTTGAGCGGCACCCAGATCCGGAAAGAAGGGCTGGGGAAAGATGTTACCAATAAAACATTAAATGGACTTTTGGGTATTCAAAAAGAAGGATGTGACGGCATTATTACCTCTGCCACCTTTGTTTTATATCCTGAATTCAAATTTAAAAAAACCGTTTGCATAGAGTTTTTTGGTAATGATATGAGTCAGGCAGGATTGGTGATCGCAGATATTTCCAGAGCATTCTCTAATTTGCAGCCGGCGTTGATCGCATTAGAACATTTTGATGAGCAATATATTAAGGCCATCAACTATAAAACCAAAACTTCTATCGGGACAAGATTGATTGCGGTGCTTCTGATTGACATGGTTTCAAATAATGAGAACCAGTTGCAAACAGGCATTCAAACTCTTGAAGCCATACTTGAACCGTATGACAAGACAGGGTTGAGTATTGCTGAAAATGACAGGCAGGCTCAACGGTTCTGGCAGGATAGAACCCGTTTAGGGGCGATTGCTGCCCATACCAATGCCTTTAAATTAAACGAGGATGTTGTCTTGCCAATTGCATCATTGGCAGAATTTGCGAAATTTGTTGATCAGTATAATATTGAAGAAAAAAAATTCAACCAGACTCAGATTATCTTAAATATTGTTCACTATCTTGATACGGCAATTCCACTGTCCGATCCCGATCTTTTGCAAAAAAGGGTGAGTCAGGCCAAAGATCTGGCATATCGAACACGGAAAAAATTGGATATTGCCTCAAGAGACGCACTTGAAGCCTTTATCCATTCTAAAAATTTTTACAGAGAAGTTGTTGACAGTTTGCACGGATATACGCTTGTTATTGAAAATGTGACCCGGATTTATGAAGAAACAAAGGCAAGGCTTATTGTTATTGCCACCCATATGCATGCGGGTGATGGAAATGTCCATATCAATATTCCGGTTTTGTCAAATGATCGCCGCATGATGGAAAGAGCAAGCTTTACGGCAGATAAAATAATGGAAAAAGCCGTTCAGTTAAATGGCGTTGTTACCGGGGAACATGGTATTGGCATTACAAAGTTTAAACACTTAAGTCCGGAAAGAAGAAAAGAATTTACAGATTATCGTAAAAAGATTGATCCGGATGGATTAATGAATCCGGAAAAACTGGTTGATTTAGATATCCTGGAAAAAGTATTTACCCCTTCTTTTAATCTTCTTGAACTTGAAGCCAGAATTTTAAAATATGGGTCATTATCAAAGCTTTCTATGAATATTGCCAATTGCGTTCGGTGTGGCAAGTGTAAACCGCAATGTCCGGTTTTTTATCCTGCACAAAATATGTTTTTCCATCCCAGGAATAAGAATTTATCCATAGGGGCGTTGATCGAGGCGTTGTTGTATATTACCCAGCGGACACAATCTACAGGATTTGAAATTTTAAAAAATATTGAGCAAATTGCCGATCAGTGTACTATTTGTCATCGGTGTTTTACTAAGTGTCCGGTAAATATTGATTCCGGGCTTGTTTCTATTGGATTAAGGAATGTCCTGCAGACTATGGGGTTTAAACGTGCATCCGTGCCGACAAATTTAACGCTTAAATATCTTTCCACTAAAAGCAAGGTGTTGAATCCTGTATTGAGGACTTCTCTTCTGGGTATTGGCGGAACCCTTCAGCGAACAGCAACCCGTGTTTTTTCGCCATTGATAAAAACAAACGGATTAAAACAGAATGCCCTTTTTCAATTGATTAAATCGCCGGTAGCAAAATCTGATACAGGAACCTTAAGGACTTTTTTGCCGGATACCCATAAGAACCAATCAATTGTCTTTGAACCTGAAGGCAGTATCCATACCACTGTTTTTTATTTTCCCGGGTGCGGAAGTGAACGGATTTTTTCTAAAATATCAATGGCGTCGATTTTTCTTTTATTGGAAAACCATAACCGGGTGATTTTACCGCCCCCCTATATGTGTTGCGGGTATCCGTTTCTGGTGAATGCAAAGAAAAAAGAATATGACCGGATGGTGCTTGAAAATATTATTATTTTGACTCAGATAAGAGATATGTTCAGAGATCTGACATTTGATGCCTGCATTGTCAGTTGCGGCACCTGCATGGAATCTCTTGATGAAATCAATATGTTACAGATATTTGACTGTCCGATTCAAGATATTTCAGAATATGTATTAAATCAGGATCGATCCATGAAAATAAATCAGGATTATCTTTATCATACGCCCTGTCATGATTCTTTAAAGGAGACTGCAATGGCATTGCTGGAAAGCCATTTGAATGGGAACGCCATTCAGAAGATTCCGTATTGCTGTTCTGAAGCCGGGACAATGGCACTTTCAAGGCCGGATATCGCCAATGCGCTGCTGGAACGGAAACATCAAGCACTGAAAAACCACACCATAAAAGAGGGGGCGGTGAAAATATTAACCAATTGCCCTTCCTGCATACAGGGGCTTTCCCGTCATCAAGGGATGAAATTGAAACCCATCCATCTGGCACAGGAACTGGCTTTGATTAAAGGCGGGAAAAACTGGGAAATAAAATTTAAACGGATTGTCTGTCAAAATGAGGTTGTCACATTTTAATATGAATCTTGTCCTTCTGGAAAATAAAGATTTTGTTGACCATGACCGGGTTGTGATTCAAGGAAGACGCTTCAAGCATTTGATCTCGGTGAACAAGGTGGTACAAAATGACCAACTGGTCTGCGGTCTTTTAAATGATAAGACGGGTACAGGAGTAGTTACAAATATATGGAAAGCGTCTCTTGAAATGGCAGTTCATCTGACTGATCCGCCACCCGAGCCTTTACCCCTGACCCTTATTTTAGCCCTTCCAAGGCCGAAAATGCTGAAACGGATAATAGAGAGCGTGACCAGCCTCGGGGTTAAAAAAATTTATCTGATAAATTCATGGCGAGTGGAAAAAAGTTTTTGGCAGACCCCTTTACTGAAAGAAGATCAGCTTAGAAAATATATGATTCTGGGGCTGGAACAAAGTCGTGATACGGTATTACCTGATATTTATCAAAAAAGGTTTTTTACTCAATTTGTAAATGAGGAATTGTTTCAAATTTCAAAAAACACCTTGTGCATTACCGCCCATCCCAAAGCGTTATCTGTCTGCCCATCGGGTGTAAACAAAGAGATAACACTTGCGATAGGCCCTGAGGGCGGATTTATTGATATTGAAGTAGCAACATTGGAAAAACAGGGGTTTTCCCCATACCATATCGGGCAAAGAATTTTAAAGGTTGAAACCGCTGTTACTTGCTTGATTTCACGATTATATTCATAAAAGAGGAAAGACCCTATGAAAGACAAAAAGAAAATTGATAAAGAACGGAAAATGGCTTATGATGCCTTGCCCTTAAACGTTAAAGAAAGTTTGACCGAGGAAGAAAAAGAGCTATTTTTTTATGCAGAGCAATGGCCGGATTTTTTGTTTGAAAAACTGGAAGAATTCATTATTAAAGAGTAATCTTTGTTTTTTTTTCATCAAGATATTCCCATCTTTCATAAAGAAGTTGGGCTTTTTCCTGTGCCTGTTTGAGCAGGGAACAATACTGGTTCATTTTTTCAGGGATGCTTATGATTTCAGGTGATTGTATTTTATCGGAAAGCGATTGAACCTCGGTTTCAGCGTCTAAAATTTTTTCTTCAATATGATCCAGTTCATATTGGTCTTTATATGAAAAACTTAAGGGCGGGTTGGCCTTTTTGCGGGAAGCCTTTTTTATTTTCCGGGGTTTTTCAAGGAGCGTCAGGCGGTGGTTCAGGATTTGATTAAAATCTTTAAAAAATTTAGCGTCTGAGTCAGGGTCAAGATATAAAATCCGGTGGCAGACATTGTCCATGAGAAAACGGTCATGGGAAACGATAACCACCGCACCCGGGAATTGCCGTATGCTGTCTTCAAGAACTTCCAGGGACAAAATATCCAGATCATTGGTGGGCTCATCCAGGAGAAGAACATCACAAGGAGAAAGCATGATATTGGCAAGAATAATTCTTGCCTTTTCACCGCCGGATAACCTTTTCACCGGCATATCAAGTTGATCCGGCATAAATAAAAACCGCTTTGCCCAGGTGACGATATGAATGGATCTGTCTTTATAATTAACACTGTCCCCGCCGCCTGGATTCAGGGCTTCTTTTAAAGTTAATGTAAGGTTTAAGTTAGAGCGGTGTTGGTCAAAAACAGCAATTTTTAAATTTTCCGCCCATTGGATCTTCCCTTCATCCGGGAGGGTCTTTTTTTCAAGAATGGATAAAAATGTTGATTTGCCACTGCCATTTTTCCCGACAACACCAAGGCAAACGCCTGGTCCAAGTTCAAAGGAGATATCAGAAAACAATTCCTTCCCCTCAACACTTTTTTTAAGATAATGAGCGCGCAATAGTTTTTTTGTTTGTCGACCGGTTGCATGAAAGTCAATATCCATCTTGGCTGTATTCTTATTTCTGTCTTTTACGGAAAATAATTCTGTTCTTAATTTCTGTGCCTGCTCGATCCGATATTTTGCTTTTGTACTCCTGGCCTTGGGCCCTTGTCTGAGCCATTCATCTTCCCGTCGCATTTTGCTGGATAAAGAGGCCTGTTTGTTTTGTTGACTGATTAAAAATTTCTTTCGTTCTTTTTCAAATTTTTTATACTGGCCGGTAATTTTAAAATATCCTTCAGGATAATATTTTGCGATTTCCATGACATTGAGACAGACATTTTCAAGAAAGGTACGATCATGACTGACAACAATAAATGAAAATTGTGCTGATTTTAATAGTTCTTCCAGCCACAAAATACCGTTAATATCAAGGTGATTGGTGGGTTCATCCAGTAAAAGAATATCCGGTTTGCAGCAAAGTGCCCTTGTGATGGCCAGTTTTTTTTTCCATCCGCCGGACAGATTCCCCACCGGCATGTTGATATTTTCAAATTCCCCTTTCCCCAATGATTTTTGAACAATTTTATGACGCTCCCGATCATCAAAAGGGCTGCCCTTTGAGCTGTCATATAAAAGCTGTTCTACTGTTTGATCGGAATCGAGATGATCTTCCTGGGGAAGATATATAAATCTTAAGCCGGTGTTGGTAATAAGTTCTCCGGTATCCGGTTCAATTTCATTTGCAATGATTTTCAACAACGTGGATTTACCAGACCCATTCATGCCGATAAGCCCTATCTGTTCCTTTAATTTAAAATCAAAGGAAAGATCGTGAAAAAGTGTATCATCCCCATAGGTTTTTGAAACATTTTTAAGGCTGAAAATATGACTCATGATAGATTGTTATTCTTTGGAGTGTTAATGTGTCGATACACTCTGATCATTTTAATCAGAAAACTGATCGCCAACGCTAAACTGATCAGTATGACAAAGCTTGCAGAAAAAAAGGTCATGATAAAACTAAAAGGATCTTTTAACGAATAGGCGCCAATAATCAGATCGAATCCGAAAATCAGAAAAAAAATAGATACAAGCATCATGCCCACCTGAAAAATCCACCACGTATATTTCATAAAGAAAAACTTTCCTTGTTTAAAATTTTATAAATCCAAAATCAGGGCAAGTTTACAGGGATATGTTTAAAAAATCAAATCCATTGATTTGTTTTGCCAAGGCATTATAATGCAGTGAATAGAGAAGACTATAACAGGAGGTGTATTATGAGAATTCTGGTTATTGAAGATGATATAAAAATTGCCGAATTCATTCAAAAGGGCCTTAAATCATCAGGGTTTGCGGTTGATCATGCCATCACCGGCAACCAGGGGTTTGAAATGGCCGGTGAAGTATTTTATGATGCTATGGTGGTGGATATTATGCTGCCGGGAATGGATGGCATCTCCTTAATCAAAAAAATTCGGGAACAGAAAAATAATACGCCGATTATTATTTTAAGTGCAAGAGATCGAGTGGATGACAGAGTCAATGGTCTTCAGGCCGGTTCGGATGATTATCTGACAAAACCGTTTGCCTTTTCTGAGCTTCTTGCAAGGGTACAGGCGCTTATCAGGCGGGCCGGCAATATCACAGATCCCGTAAATCTTGCTTATGCCGATTTAAGAGTTGATATCGTGAAGCGGCAGGTAAAAAGAAAGGATGCGGTGATTGAATTACAGCCCCTTGAATTTTCTCTTCTGGAATATTTGTTACGTAACAGAGAACGGGTGGTGTCAAAAACCATGATTATGGAGCATGTCTGGGATTATAATTTTGATCCGATGACCAATGTTGTTGAAGCAAGAATTTGCAGATTGAGAGATAAAATTGATAAAGACTTTGACCCCAAATTGATTCATACGGTTCGGGGTGCGGGGTATGTACTGAAAGTCCAATGAGGTATAAAATTTTTAATACAATAGCGTTCAGACTGGCACTCTGGTTTACAGGAATTTTCACCATTTGTTCTGGCGTTGCCTTTATTTTATTTTATTTTCTTGCCACGCAAACCATTCAGCGTCAAACCGATCAGGAACTTTTAGATAATGCCTCTAAATTTTCTGCTATTATTCGCAGGAATGGATTGGTGGGCGCAAGAGAGCTTGCTGTGGTGGAAGCTCAGGCAGCCGGAGAAAAAGTGATTTTTTTCAGGCTTGTGTATCCAACCGGAGAAGTGTTTGCGTCTTCTCACATGTCTTACTGGCAGGATGTCCATGTCAGCAAACAGGTTTTAAAAAATCTTATCCTAAATAAAAACAGTCTGTTTGAAACCATTTACATTCCATCAACCCGGCAGAAAGCAAGACTTCTTTATAGTTATGTGGCAACAAATGTCATCTTGCAAACCGGTATTGCAATGGATTTTTATTCTAAATTTTTATCGGCCTTTAAAAAGGTTTTTATCGGTGCCATGTGCTTTATTATTATTTTTTCCGCAGTGTCGGGCTGGCTGTTGATAAGAAAAGCATTGTCCGGTGTCACAACCATAACAAAAACAGCTCAGAATATTACCGGCAGTAATCTTGAGGCCAGGGTGACCGGAACCGGCAATAAAGATGAACTGGACCATCTGGCAATCACCTTTAACTCAATGCTTGACAGAATTGAAGAGCTTGTCAAAAGCATCAGGGAGATGAGTGATAATATTGCCCATGATTTAAAAAGTCCGATTACCCGGATCAGAGGATTTGCAGAACTTGCACTGACCCATGAAGAAAATCTGGAAGATTACCGGGCCATGGCTGCCAATACCATTGAAGAGTCTGACCGCCTTCTGGATATGATCAATACAATGCTGGTGATTTCAAGGGCAGAGGCGGGAGAATGTGATTTTGAGTTTAAAAAAATAAATCTTTCTATAATGATCAAAGAGGCATGTGATCTTTTTGCGCCGCTTGCTGAAGATAAAAATATCAAATTTCACCCAACCATTGAAGATCAGATATTGATTGTTGCTGACGTAAGAATGCTTCAAAGGGCATTTTCCAATCTCTTGGATAATGCTATCAAATATACACCTGAAAACGGGAAGGTGAGTGTTCTTGCATTTAAAGAAAACCAGCAGGTAACCATTAAAATTGAGGACACAGGCATCGGGATTGCACCGGAATATTTTGAAAAAATATTTGAAAGGTTTTACAGGGCAGAAGCATCCAGAACAAGTGCCGGAACCGGTTTGGGTCTCAGCCTTGCCAGAACCATTGTTCGACAGCACAAAGGAGATATTTCAGTGTCAAGCCGGCAATCAAATCATCAGGGCAGCGGCACTGTCTTTGTGATGACATTACCGTATAGTAATCTTGAGGTCATTTAATCGTCATATTTATGGGTTATTATTAAAGTCGGTAAGAGAAATATTGATTTTAAAATTTATGGGAGGTTAAAATGAAACAGATAAAGAAATTATTTTTTATCCTTATTATTATTGCCCTGGTGGCTGCACCGGCAATGGCTAAAAAAAATTATAAAAATACCAGGATGGTGCCGGTAAGTTTCGCTGAACTTGCCAGACAGGCAAAACCGGGTGTTGTCAATATACAGACAGTTAAAACA
>Ga0190329_1000096_pt1 | contig 24552 bp, 28 predicted proteins | sample 48720423_MG_FD_161655 | JGI IMG/M metagenome (GOLD analysis project Ga0190329, IMG submission 161655) | Hydrothermal vent sediment bacterial communities from Southern Trench, Guaymas Basin, Mexico - 4872-04-2-3_MG | ecosystem: Environmental > Aquatic > Marine > Hydrothermal vents > Sediment ... | reverse complement strand
TTATAAAATGCGTATAGTGAAAAAGGTCCACATACTCTCTGTGTTTTTTATCCCTGTCAGCGAGCAGGGTATCAATTTCCTGCCTGGATATCCCAAAATTTTTCACAAGTGTTGCAACAAGGTGCTCTTTTTCTTCTCCACTGCACTCACCATCTGCATAGGCTGCCTCAAGCAGCAGTACGGTCAACGCCAAATGGGCGTTTAGAATATCCTGGTCTGTCGTCTGCACTTTGCCATTGTCACCGCCAATAATTTTTTTTATTAAATCAAACATTTTCCAGTGATCTCCTTTCTTTATCCTGAACATAGCCAAGGTGTAATTGACAAGTTTTTTCCTGCCACTATAAGGCGATAGAAACAAAAGAATAAAAATTCAGAAAAAATGTGGAGCCAATGTACGGATTCGAACCGTAGACCTGCTCATTACGAGTGAGCTGCTCTGCCACCTGAGCTACATTGGCTTACGGTAAAGATACTATATTAAATGGAAATTTTCAAGCCGCAAGCAGCAATCTTTCCTTTTTCACTTGACACCAACTATGTATAGTCAATAAGTAAGAGTATAGATCGTTTCATCCGACCATTGAACACAAAAGGATTGTTTCATATGGATATGAAAAGAGATTACTATGAGGATGTACAGCTTTTTACATCTCCTGTTGTCATCTTCTGGTTTTCTGCCTTGATCGGAGCGCTCTATCTTTTCCCCCTGTTTGCAGGCAATTATTATGTTTATGTGGCCAATTATATTGCCATTAATATTATTGTGGCCGCAGGCTTAAATCTTCTGGTCGGGTATACAGGGCAGATTTCCCTTGGGCATGCCGGTTTTTTTGCCATTGGCGCCTATGGAACTGTTATACTGATGATAAAGGCAGGATTTCCCTTTCTTCTGGCCCTTCCGTGTGCCGCTTTTATTGCAGCCTGTTTCGGGTTCTTGCTGGGTCTGCCGGCGCTTCGGCTTGAGGGGCCCTATCTTGCCATTGCCACACTGGGATTTGGATTGACCATTACCCAGATTATCGGACGGATTGAGCTTTTTGGCGGCAGAGAAGGTCTCCATGCACCGGACATCACCATTGGCCCCTGGGTTCTGGATACGGATAAGGAGTTTTATTACCTGTTGATCACCCTGACAATCCTGCTGCTGTTTTTTATGCGAAATCTGATCAAGACCAGGGCAGGTCGAGCCTTTATCGCCATCAGAGACGCTGACATTGCCGCCCAGACCATGGGAGTGAATATCCTTTATTACAAAACTCTGGCGTTTGCAGTGAGTGCATTTTATGCCGGTATTGCAGGCGGTTTGTTTGCCTTTGTTTTAAAATTTATTGAGCCGGAAATTTTTACTCTGATGATGTCCATCATGTTTCTGGCCATGGTGGTGGTGGGAGGTCTTGGTTCCATGATGGGGCCCATTGTCGGGGCCACGCTTCTTTGCTGGCTGGATTTAAAACTGCGGAATATCCTTGATATTCCCTATGTCGGGGAATGGCTGGAACAGCTTTCTAAACACTGGTTTTCCATCACCGGTGTTTCCAATATCCAATATATTGTGTTTGGTTCCATTATGATTGCGATTGTACTGTTTGAACCCCTTGGGCTCTATGGCATATGGATTCGAACGAAAAAATATTGGCGAACCTGGCCGTTTTAATTGGGAAGGTATGAATGATTGATTTAATCCAGATGATGGTCAACGGTATTGCGGTGGGAAGCTCCTATGCTTTAATGGGACTCGCCATGGTCATCATTTACAAAACATCTGAAGTTCCGAATTTTGCCCAGGGTGAAATGGCCCTGATATCCTCTTTTTTCGCCATGATGCTTTTAACTTCTTTCAATATGTCTGTATATCTGGCGTTTTTTTTAACGTTTGTGTTTGCAGTCATTCTGGGAGTCTTTTTAGAATTTGCCATCCTTCGGCGGGCAAAGGAACCCAATGTTCTGGGGATGATCGTTATCACCATTGGCATTGAAATGGTCCTTCTGGGGTTTGTGTCCTGGAAATTCGGGGCGGAACAAAAGACCATGCCCTTTCCTATAGGGCCCTATGACAGCTTTATTATCGGGGATATCTTTATTAGTAAACTGGAAGTTTTGACATTGGTGGCAGCCTTATTATTAATGAGTGTGCTCTATTTGTTCTTTAAATATTCAAAACTGGGGCTTGCCATGAAAGCCACCCAGCAAAACAGCGTGGCCGCGCAGATTGTCGGGATCAGAATCAACCGGATTTTGATGATGACCTGGGGGATTTCTTCTCTTGTGGGAGCTGTGGCCGGGCTTTTGATTTCTCCGACCATCATGCACCCCTTTATGATGTGGGATCCCATGCTTAAGGGATTTGCCGCAGCCGTCATGGGAGGGATGACTTCTTTGCCCGGGGTTGTGATAGCCGCCTATATGCTGGGTATCATTGAAAATCTGTTTGGTGGATATATTTCCATTGAGTTTAAAACTGTGGTTGCCTTTGCCATTATCGTGCTGGTGTTGTGTATCAAACCCAGCGGTCTTTTTGCCCGGCATTATGTGAAAAAGGTTTAATCCCGGTTTAACTCGGGTTTCAATCAGGGAATACGTGATCGTGATATAGAACCAATGATCGTTTAAAAAGGAGGAAATGATGAAAAAAAGATTAATGCTCGTTTTATTTGTTTCTCTGGCATTTTTGTTGAGCTTTGGCCCAAACCTTTACGCTGAAGAGGGGGTGACGGATACAGAAATTCATCTTGGGCAGTGGGGGCCCCAGACGGGTCCTGCAGCGGCTTGGGGGAATGTCGCCAGGGGGACAGGCGACTATTTTAAATGGATCAATGATAATGGTGGGATTCACGGCAGGAAAATTGTCTATCATATGTTTGACGACGGGTATAACCCCGCCAAAACAAAGGCCGGGGTGAAAGAACTCCAGGAAGGTACAGGGATATTCGCCTGGGCCTGTGGTGTGGGAACATCTCCAGGGCTTGCAGTCCGGGATTATCTGGCTAAAAGAAACATTCCCTGGGTAGGACCTGCTGCAGGTTCCATGCACTGGGTAAATCCTCCCCAGAAAAATCTGTTTGCCGTATATCCGCTTTATGTGGGTGAGGCAAAAGCATTGGTAAGATATGCCATTGAAAAGATGGGGAAAAAACGAATTGCCATAGCGTACCTCAATGATGAATACGGGAAAAATGGGCTCCGCGGGGCGCTTGCAGAATTAAAGGCTCATGGCATGAAAGCGGTTGCACAGGTGTCCATGGAAACCAAAGATTCCGACCTTAAACCCCATGTGATGCAATTAAGAAAATCTAAAGCAGACTTGGTTCTCATGTGGACAACAGTGGGCCATTCTGCAAGGATCGTCGGTATCAGCAAGGCCATGCAGTTTGCCCCGCAATTCATGAGCACCAGTACCACCTCTGACTTTCCTTTGATGATGCATATCACAAAAGGCCTTTGGGAAGGGGTGATTACCGCTACTCTTGGCGAACTTCCTGAATCAGATCATCCTTTGCTTAATAAATATAAAAAAGAAGTATTTGACATATATGCAGCCAAGGAAGAAAGATGGGGCGTTTTTTATTATGCGGGTATCATTTTCACCGAACCTATGATTGAAGGATTGAAAAAGGCGGGCCGTGATCTGACAAGGGAAAGTTTTATTGCTGCGATGGAACAGATAAACGGATTCAAAGGCATCGGTCCTGAAGTCAGTTATAAACCGTATAACAAGAATGACATGTATTCACGTCAGGGGGCATCCCAGACCTTTCTGGTTCAGTGCCTTGCCGGTGGAAAAGCAAAGAAGCTGACGGATTGGATGGATATTAAGTAGTATGGAATTTCCTTTTTTCCGGGTTGACCATCTGTCCATTTCTTTTGGAGGGATAAAGGCTTTGCAGGATATCAGCTTTACCATAAACAAGGGTGAGATCTTTTCTGTGATCGGTCCTAATGGTGCGGGAAAGACCACCCTTTTCAACTGCATATCAGGACTTTATAAACCTGATCAGGGGAATATCCGGTTTAAAGGCAATCCCATTGAAAATAAAAAACCCGATACCATTGCCAGGATGGGTATTGCCAGAACCTTTCAGAATATTGAACTTTTTTCCCATATGAACACCATGGAAAATATCATGCTGGGTCGACATATCCACATGGAAACAGGTCTTTTTAAAGGCATGTTCATGTGGGGAAAAACTTCTTTTGCAGCCAGAGAAGAGATTCAACACAGAGAAAAAGTGGAAAAAATTATTGATTTTCTGGAGCTTCAGAATATACGGGACAAGTTTGTAGGCGGTTTACCCTATGGAACACAGAAGCTGATTGAGCTTGGAAGAGCTCTTGCTCTGGAACCTGACTTGCTCCTGTTGGATGAGCCTTGTGCCGGCATGAATTCACAAGAAAAGCAGGATATGATTTTCTGGATCAAGGATATTCAGGATGATCTGGGGATATCCATCCTTCTTATTGAGCATGATATGAAAATGGTTATGGATATCTCCGACAGGGTTATGGCCATTAATTTCGGAAAGCAGGTCACTCTTGGAACGCCTGAACAGGTCCAGCAGAATAAGGAAGTCCTCAAAGCATACATTGGAGAGGAAAATTAAATATGCCGGATCTGCTTGAAGTCAAAAATATTGAAACCTATTATGATCTGGTTTATGCCATCAGGGGCGCTTCTTTTGCCGTAAAAGAGGGAAGTATTACCGCCATCCTGGGGAATAACGGTGCGGGGAAATCAACCATTTTAAAGACGATCATGGGCCAGATAGAAGACCAGCCGGACAAGGGTATCATTGAATTTGAAGGCGTTCCCATACACCATAAGGATACGGATGAAATTGTCCGCAAAGGCATTGCCTATGTGCCGGAAGGCCGTGAGGTTTTCGAGGAACTGACCGTTCATGAACATTTATTGATGGGGGCCTATACCCGGAAAGATCCGTCAGGGATAAAACAGGATATTGAACAGGTCTTTCAATATTTTCCTGTTTTAAAAAATAGAACCAACCAGTGGGCAGGCACACTTTCAGGTGGAGAACAGCAAATGCTTGCCATAGGCAGGGCTTTGATGCTTAGACCCAAACTTTTAATCCTTGATGAACCGTCGTTAGGGCTTTCTCCCATCCTGGTGAAAGAAATTTTTTCCATTATTCAGGAGATAAACTCGAAAGGAACCACCATTCTTCTGGTTGAGCAGAATGCCAATATGGCCCTTGCCATTTCTTCCACAGGATTGATTCTTGAAAACGGACGGTTTGTGATGAAAGGCAAATCAAAGGATCTCTTAGAAGACAAGGATGTCAAAGAGTTTTATCTTGGCATAAAATCCGAAACATCGGCTAAAGGCTACCAGCGATGGAAAAGAAAAAAAGCATGGCGATGAAAGAGACAGAACCCATATTTGAGACGATTCCCCGGATGTTTAATCAGACGGTTACCCAAAACGGTTCGCGGGTAGCCTTGCGAACAAAATACCTGGGCCTCTGGCATGATATTACCTGGTATGAATACCATGAAAAGGCAAAAAAGGTGGGGTGTGCCCTGGTATCCATGGGATTTGAAAAAGGGGATGCTGCCTGTATCATCGGTGATAACAGCGTTGAATGGGTGATGGCTGATCTGGGGATTCAGTGTGTAGGCGGGGTGTCGGTCGGGGTCTATGCCACCAATGCCTGGCAGCAGGTGGAATATGTGGTCAATCATTGCGATGCCAGATTTTTGTTTGTGGAAAATGAAGAACAATTGGACAAGTGGCTGATGTTCAGGCAGAAGACACCGCTCTTAAAAAAAGTCATTGTCTGGGATACAAAAGGACTTTTATCATTTACAGATCCCATGGTGATGACCTTTGATCAATTGATTGAAAAAGGCAGCAGAACAGATGAAGAGAATCCGTCGCTGTTTAAAGATTACCAGGCCAAAGTCAGGCCGGATGACCTTGCTGTGATCATTTATACCTCGGGTACCACGGGTCCGCCCAAAGGTGCCATGCTCACCCATAAAAATGTGACGTGGATGGCCGGTGCGGTCGAGTCAATTATTAATATATACAAAACAGATAATGTCTTGTCCTTCCTGCCGCTGTGCCATGTTTTTGAACGGCTTTTCACTGTTTTTATCCATTTAAAATTTGCCTATACCGTCAACTTTGTGGAAAAGCCGGATACTATCATGCAAAATATGATGGAAGTCTCCCCAACCGTTGGATATGCCGTCCCAAGGATATGGGAAAAATATTATTCCAATATCATGATCAAAATGGATGATGCCACATGGTTCAAACGGGTTGTTTTCAAGCTGGCTCTGAAGATAGGAGAAAAACGGGCTGATTCTGTAATGAATTTCAAGCCCCCTGGTCTTTTTCATAGAGGATTGTTTTTCATTGCCTGGTTTGTTGTTTTCAGAAAGCTTAAAGAGCGGCTTGGATTTGAAAATATCCGGGTGGCGATTTCAGGGGCTGCCCCTATATCAAAAGATGTCCTTCGTTTTTTTCAGTCTATTGGGATGAACTTGATTGAAGGGTATGGTCAGACGGAAGGAACAGGGGTTAGCACCCTTTCTCCTGAGAAAAAGACTAAATTCGGGACTGTGGGCATCGCCCTTAAAGGAATCGATATTAAAATTGCGGATGATGGCGAAATACTTGTCAGATCTCCAGCCGTCTTTAAAGGATATTATAAATCAGATAAAGCCACAGTCCAAACCATTATTGATGGCTGGCTTTGCACAGGAGATGTGGGCGAGATTGATGCGGACGGATTTTTAAAAATAACAGACCGCAAAAAAGATATTATCGTCACAGCAGGGGGTAAAAATATCACCCCCCAATATATTGAGAACAAACTCAAGGCAAGCGTCTATATCAATGATGCGGTTGTGATAGGGGACAGGCGAAAATTTTTATCCTGCCTGATTATGATTGATGAAGACAATGTGGTAAAATTTGCCCAGGATAACAAAATCCAGTTTTCAACCTATAAAGATTTAACCTGCGATGAACAGGTGATTGCCCTGATTGACCGGGAAGTCAAAAAGGTTAATGAAACCCTTGCACGGGTTGAAAATATTAGAAAATTCACCCTTCTGCCCAAGCGGCTTTACGAAGAGGATGGTGAAGTGACCCCCACCATGAAAATTAAGCGAAAATTCGTTAACGAGGCGTTTAAAGATTTGATAGAAGCCATGTATTAAGTTTTTCTTAAAAAGCGTATTTTTTCAAAATAGGTGTTGCGACAGAGATCTTCTACTTCCATCATAGTACGAAAAGCTTCAGAAAAATTATTTTTTCCAATCGTAAACAGACCGTGGCCATAAACAATGGCAGACTCTGCCTGTGTAAGCGCTTGGGGAAGAGTATTGCAAAGTCCGAAAGGGCCTGTGCCGACTTCGCCCGGTACGATGGGGGTGGATCCCGCAAACCGTTTTTTCGGGCATTTGATATGGCATTGTTCGTTAAAAGCGCAGGCAGCTTTTTCAGCCGGGTCGCAATCCATGGATAAAATAACTGAGAATTTGGGGTGCCCGTGGAGGATGGCCTTGCAACCGGTGTGGGAAATGGTTGCAAGATGGGCTGTCAGCTCACTTGAGGCGGTAAGACCGGCACTGGTGGACCCATCCATGGGAACCGGATCAATGCATCCGGAAAGTTCATCCAGAGAGCTTCCCGTCTGACTGATGTAAAGGGTTCCATTCCAGAGACAGGAGACATTTCCGAAATAGGAGTCCACCAGTCCATATTCAACCGTTTTTTGACCCGCCTCAATAATGGCTGAATAGACGGTTTCTTCAGTTGGAAAGGGAGACGGGATAAGTTCGGGAAATTTTTTTTGCATCGGTGCCAGATAGGGGATGACGGAGTCAAACAGATCGTGGGCATCGGCTGTGGCAGTTCCTGTTTGAAGGGCTTCCAGATAATCGGTAAAAAATTTGATAAAGCTTGCAAAACAGACAGAGCTTATGGTGACAAACCCCTGTTCCGGGCTGACCGTGCCATGGGCAACAATTGCAGGGCCTTTGAAGTTGTCATTAGTTTTTCCAGGCGCAATGATGACGCTTTTTCTTTTTTTTAACACCCGAACAATCTGGTCGGCGCAAAACTCTTTGATCACGGGCAGATCATGGAGAAAGGTTCTTGTCTCACAATCTTTTGGCTGGATCAAACCAAAGGATTTAGGGGTGGAGTTAAAGGCGCCTTCTGCCAGAAAGTTTATGAGGTTGCCATAGGGTTCTTTGGGTCTTAAAAAAACTAGAGAGTTTATAGTCAGTCCTTTAAAAACATTTTCCAGAACATGGATCTCATCTGCTTTGCGGTTCCAGACAAGGGTATCGTCCAGCCCGCCAATTAATGGCTGAGCAGGGCCGGAGGTTTGTCCCAGCCCTGCTTTAACCAGTTTGTCTGCATATTTATTTACAAGTTGTTCCATAACAGTCCAAGTGCTTGTGCGGTTTCTTTTTTGGGCAGCCCTTTGGGGCTAAGCCCTCGAATCGTATAATATTTTTTTTTGGCATCTAAAAAGGCTTGTCTGTTAATGGGGGGGATATGAATATTTTTTGTGCTTGATCCGGGTTCTGTGAAAAAACGCTTAGGCAGATCATCGTCCCTGGCATTAAATCCGTTCAGCGCATTTATAATTCGCTCGTTATAATAGATGCGTTCCCCTTTTTTCAAGAGATCCTGGGCGCTGGTTTCAATCCCTGTAACCGCTTCACAGGCAGTTGCATATTCTTCCAGGCCGGCAGCAAAAAAAGTAAATTTACAGGCGATAAGTGAATCTACAACGGCATTCAGGTCTTCGGCAATCTTTATGATCCTGGCCTTGCCGCTGAAACTGAAGCGATCCGTGGCAACCGGTTTCCTGAAAATTTCATGGCTGATGGGATAGGCACGTAAATGACATCCGCCCCGGGTGGACAGAGCATATCCCAGCGCCATGCCGCAAGCCCCCCGGGGATCATAGGCCGGAAGCGCCATTCCTTTGACAGCCATGGCAGCTTGCGGGGCGCCCATTTTTTTTGCATACGCTGTTGCTCCCAGCGCCAGATCTTTTCCTTCACCTTTCCCCAGCGCCATATCATTCAAAAGAGATAAGACTTTGTCCGGCGTGTAATCAAGGCCGGTTATTTCACGCCTACAGGCAAGCGTTGACGCCGCAGATATCGTATCCATGCCAAAAGAATTGCACCGTTCATTGGCTTTTACGACAAGTTTGGTATCCATACAGCCGATCAGGGCGGTAAAATGAGACATGGTTTCAAACTCGGGCATGGCCATGGATTGTCCATTGCTTGTTCCGATTTTTTTACAAAGGATATGGCATCCAAGGCACCCATGCTTTTTGGGTTCATAGGTTTTGGCGTAGGCGGCTGCATTGAGTCTGGATGCGTGTTCAAAACGGGTGTGGCGAAAATTATCCGTCGGCATCATCCTGCGGTTGTCCATGAGATCATATACCGCCCCTGTGCCCAGGCAGGTAAAGCCGAACTGGCCCATGAGTGCAGGAGATGCTGCTGTAAGTCTTAAGATGTCTTCTCTTGCTTCTTTTAGTTTTTTGGGATCTTTGACCTTGCTATGGCCTGTACCATCCACCAGGAGATATTTGATTTTTTTTTGGGCAAGACAAAGACCCAACCCGCTTCTGCCGGCAGCAAAATGCCGGTCAACTATTATGGAAGCAAAGCGCACACCATTTTCAGCGGCTGGTCCTATAGATGCTAAAGATGCATTTCCCGGTCTGATTTTCTTATGGACAGCAGTTGTATCAAGCCCCCATAATTCCGTCGCATCTTGAAATTCTACCCGGTTATCTTTTATCGTAATGCCGACAGGCGTGTTACTTTTGCCTTTGATGACAATGCCGTCCCAGCCTGCACGTTTGAGCCGGGTGGCAAGTTTTCCACCAACCGAGGAATCTCCCACAAGTCCTGTAAGCGGTGATTTTGAGAGGATATGGGCCCGTCCCGATGTAGGGGATATGGTTCCCGTGAGAGGCCCGGTAAAGATACAGATCACCATGCCGGGGTGATCCCAGGGCAGGGTTGCGCATTGTCTTAAGTATCTGCCGCCTAATCCTTTGCCGCCGACATACCGGTTATAAACATCAAGACCGGGTGTCTCAATCTCAATGCTTTTTTTTGTTAGATCAATTACCAGTATGTTTCCGGCCCATCCGTACATATTTAGTCAAACCTTTATTTGTTTTGTCATCGCTTCAACTTTTTATTAAAATATCATATGATGATAAGAAATGATATAAGGCCTTTAAAGGTAAGGTTTTGTTTATCATCAACAAATGGACAGAAGTCAATTTTTATTTGATACTTGTAAGCCCACAGAATTTTGAGTATAGAAAGGATCAGAAGATATACAAAAATCAAGGAAGAGTTTTATAATGGATCAATTTTATACAATAACAATGATCATATCAATTACATCTTTTGCATTGGCTTCGACTATGACTCCTGGGCCAAACAACATCATGCTTTTATCCTCAGGGCTTACGTTTGGATATAAACGTACTATTCCCCATGCTTTGGGGGTTAATTTCGGATTTCCTGTAATGGTGATTTGTGTCGGGTTGGGTGTAGGAAAATTGTTTGAAGTTTTCCCTTTAGTTTATACTGTCTTAAAAGTGGTTGGAATCAGTTATCTGGTTTGGATGGCATGGCATATCGCCAATACCAAAGGCTCACTCAAAGCTGAAAATGAAAAGGATAAACCATTTACCTTTTTCCAGGCTGCATTATTTCAGTGGGTTAATCCCAAGGCATGGATGATAGCGATTACATCAACTGCAGCTTTTATCACCGATCATAAAATCGCTTTTATTCAGGTAATGATCATTTCATGTATTTATTTTTTTTGTGCTATTCTTTCAACCAATTCATGGTCACTGGGTGGCGTGATGTTAAAACGATTCATCCAGAACGAGCGGTTAGTACAAATTTTTAATATCACAATGGCAATTTTGATTGTGGGATCAATTCTTCCTTTTGTTTTTGAACTATAATACAGGATAGATGAGTTCTGAAAATTAATTTGAGAAATTAAAACATTTTTTAAAAAGGAGGCAAATTATGGGTTTTGCACCATCTGTAATGCAGTTAAAAAGCGATGCATTTGAGCAAGACGGTTTAATTCCGTTTAAATTCACTGGTGAAGGCGCAGACGTTTCACCTTCATTATCATGGACTGACCCCCCTCAGGATGCAAAGGCTTTTGCCATTATCTGTCATGATCCGGATGCGCCTCTTGTGACCGGTGACGGCACCTATGGATTTGTACACTGGGTATTATACAATATCCCGGGTAATGTCACCCGCCTGGATGAAGACACTAAACTATATACAAACGGCAGGAACGACTCTGGTCAAACCAGATACAACGGCCCCATGCCCCCCAATGGACATGGGCTTCACAGCTATTACTTCTGGGTGCTGGCACTCAAAGAACCAGTTGAGTTTGAAGCGGGACTAACAATGTGGCAGCTTCTGAAAAAAATAGAGCCCCAACTCATTGGAATGAATCGACTGGTTGGTCGTTATATGAGAGATTAGTTGAATGGTCATATTTTAACGTTCTTTTAGTTCAGCAACAGTTTTTTGTTTATTAAAATGAATTAACCATCTCGGAACAGTGTTACAATATTTTTCATATTCTTTGCCAAATTTTGATCTTAGCACCGGCTCTTCAAATCCAACTATAAAAACATGGAATAAACAATAAATACAAGCCGTATAACCTAACAGGGCAAAAGATTTAAAAAAGACGGCTTCACCAAAAAGTAAAAATAAGATACCGACATACATTGGATTCCTTACAAATTTATACATTCCGACAATAACCAAATTTTTAGGAGGATCTGTTGGAACTGGGGTGCCTTTTCCTACAGTGATAAAATCATAAAAGCACCATAAAGTAATTATTAACCCCATCAGTATGGGAAGGGTTCCAATATACTGTGACTGTTCGATTTTATAAAAATTGGTAGGACCAAAAAGGGACATAATTATACTCGGAATAAAAACGATTACTGAACCTGGTCCAATAACGATAAAAAATAAAATTTTAATTTTTTTCATTCTAGAAAATCCCATAGTCAACAATTTAATTTTTTCCTATGCATACCAAATGAATCTTTTCAGACATCATATAGAAGAGGTTAAGCTATTTTCCGATAAAATTCCAGAGATTTTGAGTATCATTCAGATTTTCAATTCTTGAAAAGTCAAAACAGGGATAATTATCATTGAGTGTGATCAATGCATTAATTCAAACTGTATTTTTTAAGCCCGCCTGCCAGAGAACGGTAAAGATTTTACCTATACAAATTTTTTTTTTTGGGTTACAAATAAATGAACAGCTATCAGTAGACATACCGTTCGCGCCAAACAGGAGAAAGACATCTCATGAATTTATTTGCCATATTGTCAAATATCAGATTGCCGGATATCCTCGATATCCTGTTTATTTCCATTGTCTCCTATCAATTTTATATTTGGTTCTGGGGTACCAAAGCCTTTAAAGCCCTGATTGGTATTATTCTTTTAAGCGGGGTTTTCATTTTGGCCAAATCCTGGGGGCTTTTTTTAACCACCTGGGTGTTCCAGATTTTGTGGCAGGTTTTTGTTATTCTTTTGATTATTTTGTTTCAAAAAGAAATCAGGCAAATGCTTGAACGGTTTAATCCTCTGAAGACGTTTGGGTTTAAACACAGATCAACTGCAAATGGCTGGGTTTCTGCTTTTTCCAACTGGGCGTTTGATGTGGCAAAAAAGAGAATCGGCGCGCTCATTGTTTTTGAAAGAACAGATCTTGTATTTGATTTGGTCACAAAAGGAATTTCCATGGAATGCGATCCTCAGCCTGAAATATTGAATTCGATTTTTTATAAAGAATCTCCTCTGCATGATGGAGCTATCCTTATTTCCAACGGGAAAGTTTTAAAAACATCCTGCTATCTGCCTTTATCTGCAAGAGAAGACCTGCCCCAGGAATGGGGAACACGGCACAGAGCCGCCTTAGGGCTGACAGAACAATGCGATGCCTGGGTAATGATTGTTTCAGAGGAAAGAGGGGAAGTCTCCTTTGCTGTTGATAATGATATTCGAAAAGTAAATGATGAAAAGGAGCTGGCCGCTCTTCTTGAGGAAGCAGCCTTTGACTTTAAAGAGACAGATACGGATGTTAAAGAAAAGATAAAAGCCTGGTTTACCAGGCGATATAAAATAAAGGCAATTGTTTTTGCCCTGGTTTTTATTATGTGGCTGCTTTTTGCGGGGCAACAAAATTTTGAAAAGAAAATCGATCTGCCGCTTAACTTTAGGAATACTCCGGCAGGGCTCATGGTATCTCTTCCGGTTGATCCAAAAATTTCTATTATCTGTCGCGGGCTCAGGAAAGATGTCGGCCTGTTGGATGAAAATAATATCATCACTTCTATTGACTTGTTTTCAGCAAGGCTTGGGAAATCTTTTTATAATATTACCACGGATAATCTGAAATTACCCAATGATAGAGTTCATATTGTTAATATCGTTCCGGCAAGGATTGAGTTGACACTTGGAAAGAGACCAAAACCGGATCAAGGAGACACGCCTCCCATAGAAAGTGAACCCTATTAAGTTTTTTTTATTTTTATCTGTGGAAAATTTTTAGACTGCAGGGCAGGGTCAACACGTATGCTTTGATCTCATCTCTGACTTTTTTGTAGCAATCAAGTTTTTCTTCACGATTTTCATATTGTTTTGCCATTTCAGGGGGATCATCAAATCCCACATGAATGACCTTGCTGCCGCCGGGGAACCAGGGACATGTTTCATGGGCATGACCGCATACCGTGATGACATAGTCAAACAGTTTATGTTTAAATTCATCCAGGTGTTGGGATTTATGGTATGATATATCAACGCCTGCCTCAGCCATAACGGTGACAGCATAAGGGTTTAGCTTGTGGGGGTCAATCCCGGCGGAACAAACGTCAATAAGATCTTTTTTCAAGTGTCTTGCCCACCCTTCGGCCATCTGGCTTCGGCATGAATTGCCGGTACAAAGGAACAGTATTTTTAATTTATTCACCATTTTTTAAATTGTATTTTAAAGAGAAAAAGAGCTGTTATTTCATGCCAGTGCTCAGCAGCACTCACCACTGCCACAGGAGGCGTTTTCTTTTCCTTTTATCCAAACCTGGATAATATAGGCGGCTCAGCCGACACCCGGACTCACGGATATGGCCTGGGAAGGACAATTGTTAACGCAGGCACCACATTCCATGCAGGCATTAAAATCAACAATATGGGCTTTGTCCTGCTTCATTTCAAAAACCGCTTGAGGACAGACTTCGGTACACAGGCTGCAGCCGATACATTTTTCTTCATCGAGTACCAGGGTTGATACATCCTCTAAATATTTTAAATTTTCCATATTTAAATCCTTCGGGTTTCGGTCAAAATGCAGAATATATCCAGAGCCCGGATGAAATCACAAGGCTTGCTAATTGCACAGGGAGGTACCGTTTCATTTCTTTTTCAACCCCTGAGGGTGACGTAAACGGTGTTGCCCCGGTAAAATTCATGGCCAGATAAGAACTGCTGGTCACGCTGAATAAAAAAAGTGCCAGAAGACCTGTAAAGCCACTAATGGCAAATGATAGTATAGTCATCAGGGGTATGGCAAAAATACTTCCGGTAATGATTCCCTTGAGAGCAAATTCTCTGGAGGGGATAAAAGGAAGCAGAATCGGGGTAACAAAGGCACCTGAGAATATTCCCGCTGCAAGGGCAAAAACAGAAACTATCCCTCTTTCCCAGGCTCCGGAAAAAGAAAAAATATCCGGCCCAAAACCGGAAATAATGAACAGAATAAGTGCTGTAAATAAGGCTGGTTTCAGCACAGTTTGAATCTCTACAGGTGTCAGGATGAACCGTTCATACAGCGTAAAGGTGACCTGTCTCATCTTTTTATCCGCTTTTCTGTTATTTTTTAGAAAAACAGAGATATCCTTGGCCCGTATCGGCCCGTACACCACCCTGAATCCGGACTGGTTTTTGACAGCTCTTGTCGATACGCCCGTCGCTCCCAGTTGAGGAACAATGACCCGTTTATGATCCACGATTTTTTCAAGAGAGCAGTCTTTAATCTTTTTCACAAGTTCCCGGGTTGAAAAAGTTCCCTTTCCTGCCGCACACCATACATTGATCCCTTTCGTATCCAGTACCAGAATCCATGCATTGATGTCACTCAGTTCCTTTCGCAAATGATCAAATGTTAATTTAAAATTTGCGGTTACAAGAATCTCTGAATTTTTATCCGGTTTTCCAATGCCGTAAAGCCCGGGAGCCACTGTGTAGGTATGCCGACGGATGCCGCATCTGACATAAAAACTTGAAAAAAGATCATCTTTTCCCAGTTTTGGTTTAATGACGGGGATAAGCCTTGCATCGGTTTTTATAAACCTGTCCACATAGGAACACAGCTTATAGCCGGGTCTTTCATGGCCTGCCAAGGGGGTCGAAGGGTCAGTCGAACAACTTGAGGTTGTTTCATCCATGGCGGACATGAGATTAACGCCGGAGGTTGATAATTTCATGCCTTGTATCCGGCCTCATTTATTTTTTTAATCGCTTTATCAACAAGTTCTGAATTGTCAGCATTAAAAGATGCCTTTTTTGCATTAAGATCAACCGATACATTGGAAATACCGTCTATTTCTTCAAGGACCCGTTGGACAGTTCCTGAGCAATGGCCACAGCTCATACCTTCTACCGTCAGAGTTATTTTTTGTGAAGCCATGTTTAACTCTCCTTTTTAAAAGTTAAAATTGATTTTAGTTGTATCCTACCATATAAGTGTATAATAATAATCAAAAAGATTTTCGTCAATATGTCGAGAATACTTTGTCGGTGGTAATATTTGAAAAAGGATAGATGAGTTGAAAGAATTAAAAGGATCAGAAAAAAAATATTTACGAGGATTGGCCCACAATCTGAATCCCTCTGCTTTTGTCGGTCAAAAAGGACTTACCGACACGCTGATTGGAGAGATCGATCAGGCGCTTGAGGCCAGTGAGCTGATCAAGGTGAAATTCAATGATTATAAAGAAAAAAATCAGAAAAAAAATTTAACAAAAGAGATTGCAACAGCAACCCGATCCCATATTGCTGGCATGATAGGGCACGTAGTCATTTTATACCGTCCGCATGAAGATGTGGAAAAACAACAGATCAAATTGCCTTAACCCGCATGTTCTTTTAAAGATCGGGAGGGATCAGTGCTGTTTAAGAATGTGACCGCCTGTTGTTCCGACCAGTATAAGTTTTCCCTGTTAAAGGAGACAAATCCCACATGCCCGCCTGATTCCGGCATACTGAGTGTTACATGTTTGTTGGATCCAGCCTCTTTGACAGGGAAGCAGGCGTCGGGTAAAAACGGATCATTGACCGCATTGATGATGAGTGTCGGAACTGTGATATCGGGAATAAATGGTTTGCTGGAACATTTTTCCCAATAGTCACAGGCATTTTTAAACCCGTGAATCGGGGCAGTATATCTGTCGTCAAAGGCCTTAAAATCTTTGATTTTATCATACCCTTTATCATCGATCAGTCCCGGCAGGAGGTCCATTTTTGCCTTGATCTTCTGATGCAGCATTCTCAGGAATCGTTTCATATAAATTTTGTTCACAGACTTTGCTAAACTTTCTGAGCTGGCTTTTAAATCACAGGGGACAGAAAATACAACAGCTTTTTGGACAATGGGGTCAGGCGTTTCCCTCCCCAGGTACAAAAGGGTCAGGTTCCCGCCAAGGCTGAATCCGATCAGCGCAATTTCTTTATACAGATAGTGGTGCCTGGCATGATGGATCACTTGAGACAAATCATCCGTTACCCCGTTGTGATAGGATCGAAGCAGGCGATTGGGTTCACCGCTGCAGGATCTGTAATTCCATGCCAGAGCATCCCATCCCCCGGTGTTGACCGCTTTTACCATGCCTTTGACATAAGCTCTGCCGGTATTGCCTTCAAGCCCGTGGGAGATAATGGCAAGCCGGTCATTATGATGTGTTGACCAGTCGATATCAAGAAAATCATCATCAATTGTGGTGATCCGTTCTCTTTTGTAGCAAACAGAATCCACTTTTCTGAAAATTACGGGAAAGATAGTTTGAAGGTGGCCGTTTCCAAAAAGAAAGGGCGGGGTGTAAATATTATCCGGCACAGCATCTCCTTTATTTGTACTGTTTAATTGTTTATAAATTTGATATATTATTTTTCCTGTGATGTAAAATTTTAATTTAAATAAGGATACAATTAATTCATGAAGGTTGGAATTATCGGCCTGCCTCAGACAGGTAAAAAAACATTGTTTCAGATTTTAACAGGAAATGAGATTAAAGAACCGTCCAAAGCATTTAAACCCGTTCCCGGTGCGGCAGATATTCTTGATTCAAGATTCGATAAACTTGTGGGAATATATGACCCTAAAAAAAATGTAAGAGCAAGAATTGACCTTGTATTATTGCCTAAAATGGAAGCTGAAACCATTTCCAAGGGTGATATTTTTAAGGATATTGCAGACATGGATGCCATTTGCCATGTAGTCCGCGCCTTTGAAGACGATGCCATTTATCATGCCGAAGGGTCAGTGGATGCGGTAAGAGATTTTGAGATGGTCAATTCCGAGTTGATTATGCATGACCAGATGTTTGTTGAAAAACGAATCGAACGTCTTGAGGCCATGGTGAAAAAGATAAAAGATGAAGATCAGCAAAAAGAACTTGTTCTGATGAACCGGTTAAAAGATTTTCTTGAAGCGGAAAAACCGTTAAGATTAATTGAATTGACGGATGATGAAGAAAAAATGATCAGAAGTTATCCCTTTATTACAAGAAAAAAACTGGTCATTGCCGTTAATGTATCTGAAGATGACCTTGAAAATGAGACACTTTTATCAACATTTAAACACAGTTGTGAAATTCAGGAAATAGAATTCATGCTGGTATCTGCAAAGGTTGAGGCAGAAATTGCCCTGCTGGATACCCAGGAAGAAAAAGATGAATTTTTAGAAGATCTCGGCATAACGCAAACCGCTCTTGAGAAATTGACAAAACTCTGTTTAAAATCTTTAAATTTAATTTCTTTTTTTACGGTGGGTAAGGATGAAGTTCGTCAGTGGCTGGTCAGAGAAGGCGCAAAAGCACCGCAAGCTGCCGGCGTGATTCATTCTGATCTTGAAAGAGGCTTTATCCGTGCAGAAGTATTCAAATATGATGAGCTCATGGATGCCGGCAACGAAGCCGAACTTAAAAAGGCTGGAAAGATTTATGTGGAAGGCAAGGACTATCTTGTGGAAGACAGGGATATTTTAAATATCAGATTTTCCGTCTGAGCGGGTCATTAAAAATCAGGAAAAACGTCTTTATAGGCCAATAATTTTTCATGTGTTGACCTTAAAGCATTCAACCCTTTTACAATTTTATTTTTCGTCACAAGGGTTGGATCTATCAACATCCTTTCCGTCTGGCTGATCACCTTTGTGCTTACGTCGGCGGATTTAGAAAGGGCCGTTATGGTGAGCCCCTGACCGACCCGGATTTCCTTTAGTTTGTTCAACTCGATTTTTTTAAGTGTATTGGACTCAATAGGTATAAAACCGTTTTTCTCTTTTTTCATTTTTGTTTCCATTTTACAGTTCACGCCATCCTTAAAAACTGAACCGCTAACACAACCACCACGCAATAAATTATTTGAGTAATATCAATTTGTCAAGAAATTTTCCTATTGTCAAGAACTTTTCCTATAAATTCCGGAAATTTCCCGTCCGATACCATGATATTCAAACTCTTTTTCTATCATTTCCTCAGGGTCATACTGGTTTCTGCCGTCAAAAATAATTTTATGGTTTAAAAGATCTGACAGGGCTTTAAAATCAGGCTGGCGGAAGGCTTTCCATTCCGTTAACAGCACCATGGCATCGGCACCTTCAACCGCATGATATTGATTGTCTGCAAACATAAGCCGCCCTTCTGAAATCCATTTCTCGGGAAATTCTTTTTTTGCTTGATTCAGTGCCACCGGATCATAGGCTCTGACGCAGGCGCCTGCTTTTATTAATTCTTCAATCAGAACACTGGCAGCGGATTCTCTCATATCATCGGTGCCGGGCTTAAAGGACATTCCCCAGATACCAAACACCTTATCGGTCAAGTCACCGGAGAAACGGGTATTTATTTTTTCCATCAATACCAACTTCTGTTTCATATTTCGATTTTCAACTGCATCTAAAAGCCCCGGTTCAAACCCCACTTCCCGGCTGGATCGTATCAAGGCCCTGACATCCTTTGGGAAACAAGACCCTCCATATCCACACCCCGGGTAAATAAAGGAATATCCGATCCGGGTATCTGCTCCGATTCCTTTTCTGACATTTTCAACATCCACTCCCAGCCGCTCACAGATATTGGCGATTTCATTCATAAAGGATATTTTGGTGGCCAGCATGGAATTGGCGGCATATTTGGTCATCTCAGCATCCCGGACATTCATGAGAATAAGCTTGTCCCGATTTCTGGAAAAAGGGGCGTATAAGCGTCTGATGATCTTGGCAGCCCGTGGAGAATCGGTGCCGACCACAATTCTGTCAGGCTTTAAAAAATCTTTAACTGCTGCCCCTTCTTTTAAAAACTCAGGATTGCTGACCACATCAAATTCTATTTCTTTCCCTCTTTTATTCAGTTCAGCTTGAATTGCTTTTCGTACTTTGTCCGCCGTGCCGACAGGGACAGTAGATTTGTTTACAATAACGGCATATTCATTTATATTGCCGCCAATTTCTTTTGCCACCTGAAGGACATATTGAAGGTCTGCCGATCCGTCTTCGCCCGGAGGGGTTCCCACAGCAATAAAAAATATAGTGGATGTTTTGGCAACTTCAGCCAATCGGGTGGAAAAATTTAAAAGGCCTTCTGTATAATTTTGAATTACAAGAGCTTCAAGACCCGGCTCATAAATGGGTAAAATCCCTTTTTTCAGATTTTCAATTTTTTCTTCATCAATATCCACACAGGTGACACGGCTTCCCATTTCTGAAAAACATGTTCCTGTTACAAGACCTACATATCCGGTACCGATAATGGTAAGTTCCATTCATTTTAATCCTTATTTTTATGAATCAATATTATGCTTCTTTAGCGGTTTTGTGTGCCTGGGAAAGCCGTTTTTTCAGATATTCTATGGTATGCCGGTCATATTCATACAGATCGAAACAATAGCCGTCTTCACCCAGAAGACCTTCGGGGATGAGGTCGCCGGCTTCTTCCGGGTCGGTAATCATTTCCCCGTAAAAGCAGACAGACAGCCATCTGTCATCGGGATCATCGTCTATGACATCCACCATGGCAAATAAAGAGCGATTTTTCTGGTTGTTATGTCTGGGGCGCAGAGAATAGCTTACTTTGGGGCGTGCAATAAAGTCCAGAGTAGTTTCCTCAAGTGTTTTCAAGTGGTCATACAGTTCAGTGAACGCTTGTTTTGTCTTTGAATCACTGTCATTCCAGTGATCCATAAAGGTAGTCAGTTCTTTCATTTTTTTATTCCTTAATATGGTTTAAAATGTGCCCGAGTTCAGGAAATATCAAGGCGTTGCAGGCCAGTTTACAGGCCTTGAAGCTGCCTGGTATGCAAAAGACAATGGTCTGTTTGATAATGCCGGCGGTTGCACGGGAGAGGATGGCGGCTGAGTCGATTTCTTCAAAGCTTAGGTGAGCAAACAGAGGGCCAAAGGCGGAAAGTTCTTTCTCAAACAATGGCTTGATTGCTTCAATTGTAACATCTTTAGGGCTGATGCCGGTACCGCCTGTCATGATAATGGCATCCGGGCAGATTTTTTCTGCTACATGTTCAGTTAATTCCCTGATGGCAGCAATCTCATCGGTTACCACCTGATGAATCACCACCTCAAAGCCTTCTTTTTTTGCCTGTTTTTTTATCCACGCCCCGGATTTGTCATCCGACAGACTTCTTGTTGTTGAGACAGATATGACGGCGATTTTAATATTATCCGGTACGTTTTTTTTGTGTAAAAGTGTGCTCATGGGTTAATCCTTCCCTATGTAAACTAAATCCTGTTTGTCATGTTCCGCTACCAGGACATTGATCCTATCCTGATGGTCGGTATTGATGGAGATTCCTTTATAATCCGCCTGGATGGGAAGTTCCCGATGGCCTCTGTCTACCAGAATGGCAAGCTCAATGCGGGAAGGCCGGCCAAAATCCATGAGCGCATCCATGGCAGCCCTGATGGTTCTGCCGGTAAACAGCACGTCATCCACAAGGATAATATCCATGTCATCTACAGAAAAAGGAATATTGGAAGGCCGTACAATGGGCTGGTGGCTGATTTTTGTCCAGTCATCCCTGTACATGTTGATATCCATGCTGCCGACAGGCAGAGGAACGGCTTCGATTTTTCGGATCTGATCTGCTATCCTTTTTGCAAGAAAATCCCCTCGTGTCTGTATCCCGACAAGGCCAAGGTTTTGAGTTCCTTTATGCTTTTCAATGATTTCATGGGACATTCTTGTGATGATCCGTTTAAAATCCTGATCATTCAGGAGGGTTCTTTTTTTTTTCATACAATGATTTTCCCTTGATTTATATGTATTTTAGAATGTGTATCATTTTTTTTTATGGTGGGCAATACCTTGATTTTAACGTTAAGTTCCTATAATCAGTATAGGATAAAATTTTACTTTTGAGCAGGAAGAATGTGAATGAAATTTGATTGTACGGGTGTGATACTGGCCGGCGGGCAGAACAGCCGACTGCCGGGGAAAAAGAAGGCCTTTAGAAAGGTCGGGGAGTTGATGATTCTTGATACGATTTATAAATTGTTTTCAAATTTGTTCAAGGAAGTCATTATCGTGGTAAACGAACCGGAAGCGTTTGTGGGGTGGGACATGACAATTGTTACCGATATTATTCCTTCAAAGTGCGCACTGGCAGGGCTTCATGCGGGCCTTTTCTATGCGTCTTTCCCCTATGCATATGTAACGGCTTGTGATACTCCTTTTATTGAGCAATCCATTGTTGAATATATTGTGGGGCAGATTGAACCGAAGTATGATGTGATTATTCCCCGCACAGATGACGGACTTGAAGCATTGTCAGCAGTATATTCAAAGGAATGTATCCCCTTGATAGAGGACAATCTTAAAAAAAATATATTTATGATTAAAAAGTTTTTCAGAAAAAAAAAGGTCAAGGAGATTCCAGTGGAGAAATTAAAGGCGCTGGATCCTCAAATGCAATTTATTTTTAATATAAACACCCCTCAAGATCTTGAAACCGCTAAAATACTGGCAGATAAAAAGGGCTATAAATAAGGAGAGAAAAAGATGGATATGGCAACAATGGTGGCGCAGATAAAACAACATCCGGATTATCATAAGGCTGGGATGATTTTGTGCCATAATGGTGTGGTCAGAGCCACGTCCCGGGAAGGGGATGAAGTGACCGGGCTTGAGGTTGTGGTCGATCATGACAGGCTGGATCAGATTCTCAGCGAACAGAAAAAAAGACCGGGCATTGTTGATATCCTGATTCATATCAATGAAGATGAAAAACTTTCGGTTGGTGATGATGTGATGTTTCTGGTGGTTGCCGGGGATATTCGGGAGACGGTTCTTGAATCGTTGACAGACACCTTGAATCAGGTCAAATCAGAAGCGACAAGCAAAAAACAGTATTTCAGGAATGAAAAATAAAAGGCAGAAGACATGACGGATTTTACGCATCTTGATAAAGATGGCAGGGTAAGAATGGTGGATGTGGGCGACAAGATTGAAAGTAAACGGGTTGCTGTTGTCGGTGGCAAGATTTTCATGGCGACCGATACCCTTGACAGGATAATGGACGAAAAAGTAAAAAAGGGGAATGTGCTTGAAGCCGCCAGAATAGCCGGTGTTATGGCAGCAAAGAAGACATCGGATCTGATCCCCATGTGCCATCCATTAAACATTACCCATGCCCGAGTTGATTTTAATTTTGACACAGAAAATCATGCCATTGATATTGAGGCCGAGGTGTCGCTGGTGGGAAAAACCGGCGTTGAAATGGAGGCATTGACAGCGGTTTCTGTCGCCGCCTTAACCATATATGATATGTGTAAATCCTATGACAGGGCCATGAGAATATCTAATATCTATTTAAAATCCAAATCCGGAGGCAAAAGCGGAACCTATACTGCAAAATAGTGTGATGACGCTTGAAAACATGGCGTATCTTGGGATCGGATTTTGTGTGGGGGTGCTGGTCTGTTTTCTTCTGGCAAAAGCAGGGAGTTTTTTTGTTTCAAAGAAATTGAAAACTCTTTCTAAGGAGGCGCTGTTCGATAATTCCACCCGATTCATGGAGCTGGCGGATAAGTATTTTTCCACCTATGTGAAAGAAGCCAGGAAAGATTTTGATATAAAGGGAAATGAGCTTTTGCGAACCGTTGATCCTGTTCGGCAAACCCTTGATAAATATGAAGCCCATCTCACTATCATGGAAAAAGACAGAGAAAAGGCGTATGGCGCCATCACTGAAAAGCTTTTGGAGATGGGGCGGCATCAGCACCTCCTGCATATTGAAACCGGCAATCTGGTTAAGGCATTAAGGGTTCCCCATGTCAGGGGAAGATGGGGGGAAATTACATTGAAACGAGTGGCAGAACTGGCCGGGATGGCTGAGTACTGCGACTTTGAAGAACAGCTTTCATCCGGGGGCGGCAAGGGCTCTATCCGGCCAGATATGGTGGTGACGCTGCCGGAGAACCGTAAAATTATTATTGATTCAAAGGTTCCTTTGCTGGCCTATCTTGATGCGCTTGAAGCATCCGGGGAAGCGGAAAGAAAAGACCGGATGAAAGATCATGGACGTCAGGTAATGAAGCATATTTTAAACTTATCGTCCAAGAATTATTTTAAAGAGATGTCGCCCACGCCTGAATTTGTTGTGTTATTTATTCCGGGAGAAAATTTTTTCAGCGCGGCTTTGACAGCGTGTCCGGATCTGATTGAAAAAGGAATAGAAAAGGGTGTTATTCTTGCCACGCCTACTACGTTGATAGCGCTTTTAAAGGCTGTTTCTTATTCCTGGAAACAAAAAACAAGCTATGAAAATGCTGAAGAAATCAGGCATCTCGGGGTGGAGCTATTTTCCAGGCTTTGCAGCATGACCGATAATATCAATCACCTTGGAAAGGATATTGAAAAGTGCGTGACAACCTATAACAGAACCGTGGGGGCAATGGAGACAAGGGTGATGTCCACAGCAAAAAAATTGGAAAGCCTTGACGTCTCTTCTCAAACCATGGATGATCTACAGGAAATAGAGTATTCCAAAACGTTTACCAGAGAATTTAACAAGCGATATAAAGAGGATGAATAAAATATCAATAAAACAGATAGGGGGGTTCTTTTTTGTCATCATGGTATGTTTTTTTACCGGATGCTTTCCCGGTGTCAGAGAAGAAATTACACAGTTTAGTTCCCTAAAAAAACTGACCCCTGAGAAATATCC
>Ga0190329_1000089_pt1 | contig 25524 bp, 26 predicted proteins | sample 48720423_MG_FD_161655 | JGI IMG/M metagenome (GOLD analysis project Ga0190329, IMG submission 161655) | Hydrothermal vent sediment bacterial communities from Southern Trench, Guaymas Basin, Mexico - 4872-04-2-3_MG | ecosystem: Environmental > Aquatic > Marine > Hydrothermal vents > Sediment ... | reverse complement strand
GCTCAAATTCTGAAATTTGCAACCCTTCCTGATAGACTCCTACGCTGGTACGATCTCCTGATAAAATGGAGGAAAAAATATGTTGCTATGAGAGAGATGGCAAAGCTGAATGTGGGAGAAGAAAAATTTCTTCCCATTCTTTTAAGAAAAAAGGAAAAAATGGAAAAGGTAAAAAAAGAATTGGCTCAGGCAGATTTTATTTGGGTTTTGGAGCCAGCGAGACTTGCTTTTGATGAGACCGAAAAGGCTTTAAAAAACTTAAAAGGGAAGATAAAACTTTCTGCCTTGGTGATGAATAAAGTAAGCGGCAAAAAGCCTTCTGTGTTTGATTTTCCTTCGCCATCGCTTATCGAGATTCCCCTGTTCGAAAGCGAGCCTCTTGCTGGAAGTCCTGAAGGTGAGAAGATTTCAGCAGAACTGAAAAAAATCTTGACTTAGTAAGCCTTTTTTTTTATCCTGATTATCCCATGAGAGAAAAATACCGATGGGTTCTTGACCTGATAATACTGCTTGTTTTCTTGTATCTTTTCTTTTTTTCTATTGAACTCATAGGAGAAGGTTTTAAATTCCTTGGTAAGGGTTTTGCTGAAAGCCTTTTCAGGGCAACTTCCAACCCCCTTGTAGGACTGGTTATAGGTATTCTTGCAACTTCCATAGTTCAGAGTTCTTCAACCACCACATCCACAGTTGTAGGAATGGTAGCAGCTGGGGCTCTTAATATAAGAAATGCTATTCCCATAATAATGGGAGCTAACATAGGAACCACAGTTACAAATACTATTGTTTCCCTGGCTCATATTACAAGAAAGAACGAATTCAGAAGAGCTTTTGCAGGAGCTACCATGCATGATTTCTTTAACCTTCTTTCTGTTACAGTCCTTTTACCCATTGAGGCTAAAATTCATTTCCTTGAGAAGGGAGCTCTTTTGATGACAGATTTATTTGAGGGAATAGGAGGAATGAAGGTTATAAGTCCTATAAAGGCAATAGTAAAGCCTGCAATTCATTTGCTCATGGACTTTTTTACCTCCCTTCCATTTTCAAAGGGATTAATTTTTGCTGTTGTTGAAATTGTGGCCATAGCCCTTTTGTTCCTTGCACTGAATAGAATGGTAACCACTCTGAAACATCTTTTTCTTGGAAAGATAGAAGGTTTTTTTGATACCTATATTTTTAAAAACACCTTCCAGGCGCTTTTCTGGGGGTTTTTCATAACTGCCATAGTTCAGTCCAGCTCCATGACCACTTCCCTTCTTGTTCCCCTGATTGCCGGTGGACTTGTTACCCTGGAAGCTGCCTTTCCCTTTACTCTGGGAGCCAATATAGGTACGACCTTTACCGCTATAATGGCCTCCTTTGCAACCCATACCCCTGCTGCTATAACTGTTGCATTTACACATTTGCTTTTCAATATATCCGGTACAACCCTATTCCTTCCCCTCAAGAAACTACCCATTTCCATGGCAAGATTGCTAGCAGAGGTTGCGTATAGAAAAAGAATACTGGCACTTCTATATGTTGTTGTGGTATTTTTTGTAATACCCCTGGCTATAATATTCTTATAAGGAGGAGATCATGTTCAGGAAGCTGATACAGATTTTGAAGAAGGGAGACCTCATGAGCCAGGCCATAGAGGACTCCTATGAAATGTTCGAAAAGGGAATTTCCCTTTTCGAGAAGGTAGCCCTCAATTTTCTGGGGGAACCCCTGGAGGAAGACTTTGATGTTTATGCCTCTGATAGAGAACTGAATAAAATGGAGAGAAATATCAGGAGAAAGATACTGGAACATCTTGCAATAAATCCAAAACAGGATATTGTGGGAGCACTTGTGCTGACCACCGTTATTGTACATATAGAAAGGCTGGGTGATTACAGCAAAAATGTTTATGAGCTTGCCCAGAAAAATACCCTTAAGCAAGGAAAATATTTCGAAAGATCAAAGTGCATAACCCAGAGACTGTTTCCGATATGTGAAAGGGCAATAGAGGTTTACAGAGAATCCCTGGCAGATGAAGCCAAGAACATGATAATAGAGCTGGATAAAATAAAGAAGGAGTGCGAGAAGAACATCGATGAAATAATAGAAGAGAAGGACATTTCTGTGAAGGAGGGAATCCTTTATTCCCTGTTCTTTAGATATTTAAAGAGGGTAACGGCCCATACCATGGACATCCTCACCTCAGTATGGCAGCCATTCCACCTGATTGATTTTTACAAGTGAGAAGGGGAAGGATAGAAGAAGTTTTAAGAAAGCGCTGGTCAGGACTTGCCCTCGTTGTGGAGGAGGTAAAAAATCCGCATAACATTTCAGCTATTTTAAGGACAGCAGATGCAGCGGGGCTTCAGTATGTTTATATAGTTGATCCGCTTGGTGAAGGGTTGAACGTCAATGAAACCATTTCAACAGGGGCTGAAAAGTGGCTGACAATAAAAACTTTTTATTCGGCCAAAATTTGCTTTGAAGAACTGAAAAGAAAAGGTTTCAGAATTGCAGCAACAGCTCTTAGAGAGGACGCTGTATCTATATATGATTATGATTTCACTCAGAGGGTTGCTGTTGTATTTGGAAATGAAAAAAACGGTGTTAGAAAGTCCACACTTAAGCTCGCAGATGATATTATAAAAATTCCCATGAGGGGGATGGTGCAAAGCCTAAATGTTTCAGTTTCTGCTGGAATAATACTTTTTGAAGCAGTGAGGCAGAGAATCAATGCCAGTATAAAAGACCCTCTTCCTGACGAGGAGGTAAAAAAATTACTTGTGAGGTTAAAATGAAGATTTGCGGATTTACTATTATAAGGAACGGGATCATCTTCGATTATCCATTTCTGGAGTCAATAAAATCTCTTCTCCCAATAGTTGACAAAATGGTAATAAATTGCGGCAGGGGAGACGATGAAACCCTTGAAGTAATAAAATCCCTCAATTCTCCAAAGATAGAGATAGTTGAGAGGGAATGGGATATGAGCATGAGAGAAGGGGGAAGGCTCCTTTCCTTTGAGACCAACAGAGCCATGGAACTCTGTGATGGTGACTGGGGCTTTTATCTTCAGGGGGATGAGGTGCTGCATGAGGACGAATATGACCTTATTCTGTTAGAGATGGAAAGGGGGCTGAAGGAAGATGTTGAGGGAATTTCCTTCAGGTACATACACTTTGAAGCCAGCTACGATTATTACAATCCCTTCCGTTACAGGCGGGAAATAAGGGTTGTGAGGCTCGGAAGGGACATAATTTCCTGGGGGGATGCAGCGACCTTTCGCCATAAAGATGGGTCAAAATTGAGGGTGCTTAAAACAAAGGCCCACATCTACCATTACGGCTGGGTTAAAAGTCCGGAGAAGATGCTCCAGAAAAGGAGAGAATTTGAAAAACTCTATCACGATGATTCATACATAGAGAAAAAATACAGGGAGAAGGTGAGGTACGAATTCCCCAACCTTCCTGTGCTCAGAAGGTTCAAGGGGACCCATCCCTCTGTGATGAAGGAGAGAATAGAGCGGGCCAACTGGGAACTTCCCATGCCCAGGTTTCGCGTTCCCGTCTTCCTCCATCCCAGAACCTATTACATACTCCTTCACAAGTGGGGAATCCTGAAAGGCGATTGGTCGTGAGGAGATGTGCGTTAATGCGTTAGCGGGTTTATGCGTAGGTGCGTTTGCGGGAGATATTGGCGCCCCCATTTTTTAGAAGCTGGTCAAACTTAACAAAATTGGAATAGCCGCAGGATAAAGGAGTTTTCTTCCTGATTTGTGCAGGAGAGAAAATGACGTTGTTACACAGGATTATTGACACGATGCTTTTTTTAACCAAAATATAATTAGGAGGTGGAGATGAGAAAGATATTCATCTTTTTGCTCTTTCTCCTATTGGTTTTTATTGTCTCCGGAGAAGAGCTTAAATATCCTGAATTTACTCCGGGGTTAAGGATTCTGGTAAGGGATTCAGTAGAAACTTCCCTAGGGACGCTGAATTCCTATGGCATTTATGTAGATGCAAATCATTACTATATTCTTGTGGAACTTCGAAATAACGGATTAGTAAAAGCCTCTGCGCTTTTCCGAGTAGGAAAGAACTGGGCTATTAAAGTCGGAAGAAAATCAGCTATACTTCCCATTTCGATAGACCTAATTATAAAAAAAGCTCTTTTAATCAGAGCTCCATATATAGTTAATTTGATTAATTCTATAAAAGAAGCATTCGAAATAACTTCTTCCGAGAACGAATGGCATAGTGTTTACGCAGACTTATATTTCCTTCTGACCACAAATCATCTGGCCAGGCTCAAGAATACCAACAGTACCACCAGAGACATTAGCAAAATATCATGCGATCAATGTGAATCAATAAGAGATGAATGCACCTATTATTGTAGATTAAATCAAGATTATTGCATTCAATCCTGCCAGATAATTTCAGACCCTTCAGAGCGAAATAAATGTGTTCACGACTGCATAAAGGCATGCGCTGAATGTGTAAACAACTGCCTGCTATATTGGTTGAAATGTAAAGTAAATTGTACTCCTCCCCCTGAATAATATACTGTTCCCCATAAAAAGTTGGCCAAAGAAATAGGTGAGGCTATAGGAGGAGGATTTCCTTTCCATAGTAAAGGGAGCTGCTTACATTCTGGCATGCCCCCATTTTGTTGGACAAACTCAATGTTGGAACTAAGTTATAAGTGCCTCTAAATGTTCTTCCATATCTTTCCCCATTGTTCTTCTCTGGAGTTTTGCTATCTATCGCGCCTTAACGTGAAATTTGTTTAGTTTCTGGGGAGCAGGTCAAGCGTCTGCGCGTTATCGCGAAAGCGCGTTAACGCAATAATGCACTGCGCTCTGCGTTGGGGCATGCCCGTATGCGTCCGTTGATCAAAATTTCCCCTTTATTTTACTATGATAGTCTAATTTTGTAAACTATACTAATGAAGTAGTATAATATCTACATGAACGAAGAGACTATTGTCACTGCCCTGAAGAAATGGAACTTCTGGGAAAAAGACTGGGATACAGGAATAGAAAGAAAAGAGTATCTCAATGCTATGCCTATAGAAGATGATACCGTGGTGGTTATAGAAGGGCCGAGGCGTGCTGGTAAAACCTACATTATGAGACAGGTTATAAAAAAGCTGATAAAAAAGGGAATCTCCCCTTTGAACATCCTTTTTATTAATCTTGAAGATCCTCAGCTTCTATGCAGAAATTCAACGGATCTGTCTCATATCTTTGATGTGTACAGGAGAGTATTTAACTCTCAGGGAAGAATTTTTGTATTTCTTGACGAAGTTCACACGGTAAAGGACTGGCACTCATGGGTGCACGTGGCAAGGGAACAGGGAATAAAGATTTTTCTGTCTGGCTCAAACGCATCTCTTATATCTTCTGACTATTCTTCTCTACTCACAGGACGGTATATACCTCTGAAGGTGCTTCCTTTGTCTTTCAGAGAATATTTGCTCTTTAAGAACATTGAAATCTCAAGCGCTGAAGATTTTTTGAGAGAGCAGGAGACTGTAGAGCGCCTTGCAAAAGAGTACCTCGAGAGTGGCGGTTTTCCAGAGGCGGTTTCTATGGAAGAAGAGCACCGCACCATGTGGCTGCAACAGAGATTTGAGGATGTGATACTAAAGGATGTTGCCTCTCGCCTTGGTATTAGAAAACACTTTGAACTTCGTCTTCTTGCTCTTTTTCTCCTGTCCCATGTGGGCTCTACCTATACGTACAAATCCCTTGAAACCTACCTTGAGGGAAAAATTTCCAATGACACGATACAAAAATACGTGAACGCAATGAAAGATGCATTCCTTTTCTTTGAGGTGAACAAGTTTGTACCCAGGCTGAGAGAGATTATAAGAAGCGAGAGAAAGGCCTATTCTGTAGATCACGGAGTTGTAAGGGCCGCTGCTTTTGGGATTTCCGAACTCAAGGGAAAACTCCTTGAAAATGCGGTATTTTTAGAACTTAAAAGAAGACTACATTTTCATCCTGCTGCTGATATTTTTTACTGGAAAGACGTCACAGGCAAGGAAACCGACTTTGTAGTAATAGAGCGGGGAAGGGTTCTTAAGGCTGTGCAGGTGAGCCTGGATGCTTTCTCTCCCAGGACAATGGAGAGAGAAGAGGCAGGGCTGAGTTCTGCTGTAAGGCACCTCAAACCGGAGCAGAGCTTAATTATAACCTTGAGCGGCAGGGAGAAAAGTAAAAAATTCCCGGTGATCAGCTTTGCTCGATGGGCATTGGATTTGCTGTGATTACAGCCCAGAGCGAGTTTATGGTGGTGGATAGACTTTTGGAGTGAAGGTATTTCCCTCAACTTACTTTCAGCCCTGCTCGTTGCATAAGGAACCTTTAGTATTTTTTATGGTCTAAAAAGTATCCTGAATTATTTAAGTTTCTGGGAAAGATGTTGATGTGCTTCTCCAGTTTATGAAAACACCTTCTCAGATATGAGATAAGCTTTATACAACGAATATGCTCAAGCGGACAATAAAGGAAATAAAAAGGAGGACGAAAACAATAGAGTCGTTTCCTGCACCAGGGGCATTAGAAAAACTGGTATATTTCCTGTTTAATGCAGAACGATAGAAAGAATGAAATTCTTACACAAAATTCTTGACACGATGACTTTGTTTTTTGTTCTCAATTTTATGATATCACATCTTTTTTTGTTTTAATTCTTTTTTTAGTGATCCAAGAATGACTTATGACTTAAGAAAGGATATAGATTGCAAAAGCTATTATCTTTTAGATGAAAATAAGAAAAAATAGCCTTATTTCCTTTCGTAGTGAAAAGATCCACGGAATTCTTTATAATATTTGTGGGAGAAGGATATGGAAAAAAAAGATGCGATAACTTATTTTAACGAAGGGGCTTTCTTATACAAAGAAAGAAGATATAGTGAGGCTTTAGAGCTTTTTAACGAAGCAATACAGTTGAGGCCAGATTTCGCAGAAGCCTGGTTCGGGAAGGGTGTTGTATTGCAAAATCTCGGGAGGCTTAAAGAGGCTTTAGAAGCATATAACAAAGCAATAGAATTGAAATCTGACTATATGGAAGCATGGCATAACAAGGGGATAGTTCTCTCCGATCTTAATAGAAAAGATGAGGCTCTAAACGCTTTCGATAAGGCTATTGAATTAGATGAAAATTTCGCAACAGCATGGTTTAATAAAGGGCTTACTCTTCGCAAAATAGGAAAATTTAAGGAGGCACTAAAAGCTTTTGAGAAAGCTATAGATATAAATCCAGATTATGCTGAAGCATGGGTTGGTAAAGGGGAAGTTCTCTATAATCTTGAGAGATATAAAGATGCCTTAGATGCCTATAATCAGGCTATAAAATTAAAAAATAACTATATTGAAGCACTAATAGGAAAAGGATCGACGCTTGCTAAGTTAGGCCGTTTTGAAGAAGAGATAAAGATGTATGAAAAGGTTTTAGAGCTAAACCCGACATATGCTGAGGTATGGAATAATAAAGGAACTGCTCTTGCTGTTATTCAGAGATATAGGGATGCTTTAAAAGCTTTTGATGAAGCCCTTAAAATAAAACCAAAATTTTTGCAGGCATGGCAGAACAAAGCTATAACACTTCTACACCTTGGCAGGTACGAAGAAGCTCTAAAAGCTTTCGAAGAGGCTATAAATATAGATTCGAAATATGCAGAAGCATGGCTTGGTAGGGGCACAGCCCTCTATTATTTAGAAAATTACAAACAAGCATTGAAATTCTTCGAGGAGGCCATTAAAATAAATCTAAACTATGCAGAAGCATGGTATAACAAAGGCCTTGCACTTTATAGGCTCAAGAGATATAAAGAAGCATTGGAAGCTTTTAAGAAAGCAATAGAATTAAGACGGACATTTGCAGAAGCTTGGGTAGGTAGAGCTCTTACTTTTTATAACCTTAAAAAATTTGAAAAAACATTGGATGATTTTGAGAAAGCCATCGAAATTGATTCAAAATATATTCCAAATTTTCTTAAGTTAGGAAATAGGTTCTTTGAGTTTGGGGATATTAAGAGAGCCAGGGATGTTTCTCAAAGGATTCTCAGTATAGATGAGAATTTTGGGGAGGCATTTATTTTGCAGGGGAGAGTTAATATAGAAAGAAAAAATTATGCCTCAGCAAGTGAGTATTTTAAAAAGGCTATTTCTCTTAATGAGGGAAATCCGGAGTATTTTCTATGGGATGCTATTGCTAATTATTTAAAAGCTGAGTTTCATTTAAACTCAAGCGGTAAAAGGTATGAAGAAGAAATTGTGAGTATAATAAGAAATCTGGAAAGAGCGTATGAAATCGCAGAAAGACAGAAGCAAGGGGAAGAATTAAAGGCGTGTATTCTTTATTTCCTTGGATATTTCTATTTTAAGAGCAAGGATTATTTTACAGCCAAAGAAAAACTGGAAGAATGCTATAAAATAAAATCCCCTGTAAAAAAATATGCGAAGGTTTTGTTAAGTAACATCTGGACTTATAATATCAGACCTTCTTTGTGGGAGTGGTGGTTTAAATCACCATTGTATCGTGGGGGTAAAATCTTTGTGTTTATATCTTTATCTCTTCTTATTTTTGCGTTATTAATATTTCATCCTTTTTTTTCTTTCTGGTTTCCCTGTATTGAAATCAACTGGAATCTGTATGGGATTCTTATCGGATTATTGATTTTTATTATTTTGTTACCAAAACTTGAGCGCCTGAGAACCAAAGATTTTGAGATAGAATTCCGCCCCCTTCCCTTTCCTACCTTTGAGCATGTTCTTTCTCCTGGGAAAATGGAAGGGCTCATAAAGGAAATTACTCCTGGATGGTTACCGGAGATCCACGGTCTTAAAGCTAAAATTGGAGGACCGGAAATTCCCGGTCTTAAACCTAAAATTGAAGGAATGAAAAATAAAAAAACTTGAAGTCTATTTTTTCTCTTATGACCTCTCTAGTATTGCTAAAATTGAACCTAGGTTTCTGACAATTTGCCAGATGAATACCATAAGGGTGATTATTGAGAAAAATCTCACGATTTTCCTGGAAATTTTGTGAAATTTTCCACGTTTTTTCCAGGAAAAATTGACATTTTTTCTCAATATGAGTTTTTTATCCCCTCATATTTCACTTGACATTTTTCTCTTTTTACCCCTGAATTAAGTTATGAAGGCGTTTCTTTTACTGGTCAGTATCATTTCTTCGATGAATTCAGCGGTGTGTGATTTTGTGGAAAAATCCAAGCTCGGCGGGGAGGTTTATACTGAGAAAGGAATATTTTATTTCGAAAAGGGAAAGGGCCTCAGATGGGATTACCATTCACCTGAAAGGAAGACTTTCTGGTTATTAGGAGAAAAAATAATAGAAATATACCCTGAAGAAAATCTTATAAGAGAGTATAAATCGCCACGGAGCTTCTGGAAAATTATTGAAGACCCTTCGGAACTCTACCAGATAGCAGAGAAAATAGTGGAGAAAAAAGGGGAGATTTTCGTAAAAATAAAAGGAGGGGAAGAAGTGGTAATTCACATTCGCGAACACAGAATTCAAAGGGTAGACTTCGAGGATACCAGTTTTGAGTTTCAAAAATGCAGATACAACATAAAGCTACCCTCCTCTCTGTGGAAGGTTCCTGCAACATTTGTTTATGGGAGTCGTAAAAAATAATGGACGAAAAAAAACTTGCTATAAGAGCAAGGAATGGAGATAAGGGGGCATTCGAAATGTTAATGGTCAGGTACGAAAAAAGTCTTTACAACTACATTTATAGAATGACCGGCGATAGAGAATTGTCCTTGGATCTTACTCAAGAAGCATTTTTAAAATCCTATCTCTCCATAAAGGATTTCAACGCAAGATACAGTTTTTCTACCTGGCTCTGGAGAATTGCTCACAATCTGGTTATAGACCATTTCAGAAAGAAGAAACTTAATAAGGTCTCATTTCATGCAGAAGTGGATGGTGAGGATGTGGAGTTTGATGTTCCAGGGAACGAGAAATCCCCCTACGAAAAAATGTTAAACAAAGAACGCAGGGAAATTATTATGGAAGCCCTTGAAAAAATCCCGCCAGAAATGAAGGAACTTATCATTTTAAGGCATTTCAATGAACTTTCATATCAGGAGATTGCGGAAGTCACCGGATTGCCATTTCATGCTGTAAAAAGCAAGCTTTATAGGGCAAGAGAGGCTCTTAGAAAAAGATTGGAGGCTTACCGTGAAGCATTATAGTCTGGAAGAAATTTATGCTTATCTTGATGGAGAAATGACTTCAATGGAAAAATCATTGTTTGAAGATCACATACTGGTCTGCAAAGAATGCGCTTCAAAACTTGAGGAGGCCAGAAAATTTTTCTCTTTTGTAAAAATTGAAGAAGAGGAACCACCTATAAATATTTCATCTCTGGTTATGGAAAAAATAGACAAAAAGAGAAGATACATACCTTTTTTCTATGCTTTTCTTGTGGTTCTTCTTGCGACTCTTTTACTCCCGGTAATTATAGGTCCATCAAGGGCAATGTATCTTTATTATATTGAATTCAATGCAGTTAAAAAAGGGTACCATGCCCTGGAAACAATTTTTCGCTTATCTTCTCTGTTAAAAATTCCGGGCCAGGCCCTTATTATAGGAATAGTTCTTGCCGTTATACCCTTTGTGGTAATCGGCCTTAAAAAAATCTGGAGGAAAATATGAGGAAGCTATTAGTTTTTATATTATCAGGAGTCCTTTTCGCAGGAATCTTTGTGGGAAAGGATGAAGCAAAAAGAGGAGACCTTGTTTGTGTGGGGGATACTGCGGTTGTGGAAGGAGAAGTGAAGGGTGATCTTGTGTCAATAGCCTGCACCGTAAAAATGTATGGACAGGTCAAGGGAGATATGATTAGCATTGCAAGTAAAGTTTACGGGGAGGATGGTGCAGAAGTTAACGGAGATCTTGTTCTTATATTTTCCAGTGGAAATATTAAGGGTATCAAAGTTAAGGGTTCTATAGTGAATATTGCGTCAACTACCAATATAAAAAAAGCAGAAATTCCTTCAAAAAGGATAAAACCGAGGATAACTATAAAAACAACACGAGGCAAAAAAATATTTAATTTTTCTAAGTTCCTTTTGAATCTGATTTTCTGGATAGTCCTTTCTCTTTTTACCCTTTTCCTTTTTGAAAAGCGGGTTCTTCTCGCTTCTTCTTATCTCCATGCAAACCTTGGTAAATCCTGGATAAGAGGGGTCTTGTTGTTTATAGCTTTTATTATTCTCCTGGTCATATTCGCGGTGCTGAGTGTCATTTTGATAGGAATTCCCTTCCTTTTATTAACTATCTTTCTTCTTCTCGCATCAATGGTTTTTGGTTATACATCTATTTTTCATATTGTTGGAAAAGCCATTCTGAGCACACAGACAGATTCTTCCGTCTATTACGTGCTTTTAGGAGCAGTTATTTTCTGTTTCCTGAACTCTCTTTTCCTGATAAAGGACATCGTTTCAATTGTGATGTTCCCTATTGCCCTTGGTGTTTCTTATCTTACAAAATTTGGTAAAAGGAGTTCTTAACCAGGGGGATAAACTTTCTGTAAAATTTCTTCAACAATCTTTTCCGCTTCCTCGCGGTTTTCTGTACGTTTTAGAAATAATCTGTGGGAAAGTACGGGTTTTGCAACTGCCTTTACATCATCAGGAACAATATAATCTCTGCCATCCATGAAAGCCCTGGCCTGAGATGCCCGGGTGAGCATAAGGGTTGCCCTTGGACTTGCTCCTATCCTAAGCATTGGATTGTTCCTTGTGGCTTCTATAATTTCTATAATATATTCCGCAATCTCCTCTGAAAAACTGACCTTTCTAACCTGCTGCTGAAGTTCAAGTATTTCTTCTCTTTCTACTACAGGGGAAATTTCTTCTATGGGGTCCTTCTCTTTTTGTTCATAGAGCATTCTCTTTTCCTCTTTTCTCCCAGGATACCCTATTCCCATACTTATTATGAATCTATCAAGCTGTGATTCAGGTAAGGGAAATGTTCCATGAAGTTCTACTGGATTCTGTGTGGCAATAACGAGAAAAGGTTTAGGAAGAGGGAAAGACCTTCCTTCAATTGATACCTTTCTGTCGTTCATAGCTTCAAGTAAGGCACTCTGAGTTTTTGGTGAGCCTCTGTTTATCTCATCAGCAAGAAGAACATTTGTAAAAACAGGTCCCTTCCTAAACTTGAATTCTCCGGTTTTTGCTGAGAAAATCAGGGTCCCGAGAATATCTGAAGGGAGAAGGTCAGAGGTGAATTGCACTCTTCTGAATTCACAGTTTATGGACCGGGCAAGCGCGCTGGCAAGAAGAGTTTTTCCCACACCCGGGATATCCTCAATCAGGAGGTGTCCATCAGCAAGAAGAGAAAGCAAAGCCAGCTCTATGGTTTTCCTATCTCCCCTGAAAACCTTTTCAACATTTGAAATTATTTTTTCTATTTTCCTTATCATGTGTATTTCCTTGTCTCAGAGACTATTATTCCGCTTAATCCTAAGAGACCCACAAGGTTAGGGAAAGCCATTAATCCGTTCATTATATCTGCAACAGTCCACACCACCTTCAAGGATAGCACTGATCCGATAAAAACGAATACAGTAAAAAGAACCCTATAGGGTAAAACCGATTTTTCTCCAAGGAGAAATTCTAAGGATTTTTCCCCGTAATAGCTCCACCCGAGAATCGTTGAATAGGCGAAGAGTATTAATCCCAGAGCAATTATTGCCCCGCCGAGGAAATTCCCCGCTCTTTGACCAAGAAATTGAGAGAAAATGGTTTTGAATCCAAGCGAGGAAAGTGGTGCTCCGTTTTCTCCGCTTGTCCATACTCCGGAAGTTATTATTACCAGGCCAGTCATGGTACAAACAACTAAAGTGTCTATAAACGTTTGAGTCATGGATACGAGAGCCTGATTTACCGGATTTTTTGTTTGAGCAGCGGCAGCTGCTATAGGGGCGGATCCCAGACCACTTTCGTTGGAAAAAAGTCCGCGAACCACTCCCATCTGCACCGCCTTTTTTACTCCAGCACCCAGAAACCCTCCCATAGCTGCAGTTCCTGTAAAAGCTCCTTTAAAAATAAGTTCAAAAGCATGGGGGATTTTGTCAATTTTTAGTAAAAGCGCCACGACAGCTGCCAGGAAGTAAGTCAGAATCATAAAAGGCACCAGAACACCAGTAACTTTTGCTATGGATTTGATTCCACCTATAATTACGAGACCTGTCAGAATTGTAAGAACCAGTCCAGTTGCCCAGAAAGGTATTTTTAAGAAAGAGTGCACCGCATCTGCCACTGAATTTGACTGGACCATATTTCCTATTCCGAATGCTGCGAGGGAAGCGAAAATGGCAAACAGAATTCCCAGGGACTTTGATTTTAATCCAAGCGTTAGATAATACATTGGACCGCCACTCATTGTCCCCAGTTTGTCCTTAACCCGGTATTTAACCGCAAGAAGAGCTTCGGAATATTTGGTAGCCATACCAAAGAGACCTGTTATCCACATCCAGAATAAGGCTCCTGGGCCTCCTGCCGTGATAGCAGTTGCAACGCCAGCTATATTTCCTGTCCCTACAGTGGCCGCAAGAGCAGTCATAAGTGCCTGGAAATGTGTTATGTCCCCTTCAGCTGATTCCTTCCTTTTTATAAGCGCTAAATATAGGGCTGGAAAAAGTTTAGTGAACTGTATTCCGCGAAGTGCGATGGTCAGATAAATTCCTGTTCCGAGCAAAAGAATAATAAGAGGCGCTCCCCATACAATATTACGGACAGAAATCAGGGTTTCCATTGCAACTTTTCCTCCTGAAATCAGACTAAATTTTTAACTTTAACAATCTTTAATTAATATAGTAAAATATTTACCTATAATATGGAAAAAATTCTTGTGGTTGATGACGAAAAGGATATTACAGAGGTTCTCTCTGAATATCTTGAAAAAGAAGGGTACAAGGTATATTCTGCTAATGACCCCGACGAAGCGGATAAAATACTTTCGTCTCAGAACATAGCTCTTCTTATAACTGATATAAAAATGCCCAAAAAGTCCGGTCTCGAGCTGGTGGAGAAGTACAAAAAGGGAAATGAGGATATGGAAGTTATTATAATTTCTGCGCTAAAAGACATTAACATGGCAATTGAGGCTATGAGGTACGGTGCTTTTTCATATCTGCTGAAGCCCTTTAATTTGAGCGATGTTTTAATAAATGTGAAAAATGCCATTGAGAGAAGAAGACTCGTTCTTGAGAATAAAAAATATCAGGAAGAGCTTGAGAGAATAGTCGAGGAAAGAACAAAGGAGCTTAAGAATGCTCTGAAGGCCCTTGAAGAGTCTTATTTTCACACTTTGAAGGTTCTTGTAGAAACTCTTGACGTCAGGGACATTGAGACAGAAGGACATTCTATAAGGGTTGTAGAGTATGCGGTACTTATCGCAAAGGAAATGGGAATAGAAGACCCCAAGTTCCTTAATGATTTAAAAATCGGCGCTCTTCTTCACGATATAGGAAAGGTTGGCGTTCCTGATAGGATATTAAGGAAGAAAGGTCCTCTTACTGTAGATGAGATGAAGGCAATGAGAGCTCACACGGTTTTCGGACATAAAATAATTTCATCGGTGGAGTTTTTAAAGGGAGCAGCTGAGATAGTGCTTTATCATCACGAACGCTGGGATGGGAAGGGGTATCCTTTTGGTAGAAAAGGGGAAAGCATCCCTCTGGGCGCAAGGATATTTGCAGTAGCAGATGCTTTTGATGCCATGATATTTGACAGAAGATATAGGAAAGCCCTCTCCATAAGGGAGGCAATAGAAGAGTTGAAAAGGGGAAAAGGGACACAGTTTGATCCCAATGTGGTGGAAGCTTTTTTAAGAATACCCCTTGATAAAATAATAAAAATTAAAAGCCAGACACCGAGGAGACTGGAGGATATTAAAGAAATTATAAAATTAGAGTTCTGATACTTTCTCCTGATAGAACTTTTTCCATATTATCAGTATATTTTCCCCCATATTTCATTTGGAATGAGTATTTTTTAAAACCCAAGTCTTTCTTTGTAAGTGTATATAGCCTGAATTTTACCTCTGAATCATCCAGAACTTCCATTGTCTCGTGAATTTTAAAGCCTGTTTTGTTGGCAATAGTGGAGAAGTCATCCCTCTCTGCTCCTACTATAAAGAAGGCCTTTCCGTTCGGGTCAAGCAATTCGTAAGATGTAGTTATAAAATCTTTCAGTTTACCTTCCACCTCATATTTGCTTACAGCGATATCCCTTCTGGGGCTTACTCTATATTTGTAAGGAGACATATACGGAGGATTTGAGAAAATTACTGAAAATTGCCTGTTGAAAGGCGGTTTTCTCACATCAGCAAGCAAAGGATAAATTTGTGTAAATCCATTAAGTTTTATAGCTCTTTGAAAAATTCTCACGTATTCTTCAAGGATGTCAATGGATATTATTTTGGCTTGAGGGTTTAGAAATTTAGCCATTATTGAAGCAGGACCAAAACCCCCTCCAAGTTCAATAGCAAATTCTCCCGGTAGTAAAATTGCCCAGGAGGAGAGAAGAACCGCATCAAGGGAGAATTTATATCCCCTCCTGGGCTGAAGTATTACTATCTTTCCGCGAAAGAACCTATCTTCTCTTACCTCCACCGTTAGAATTCAGAGTTAACTGCAAGATTCTGCAGTTTCTTAATGTAGTGGGTTATATTAATCTCCTTCGGACAGGCTTCGGTACAGTTGAAAATGGCGTGGCAGCGCCAGATCCCGTTTCTATCGTTTATTATTTCAAGCCGTTCTTTTGCGCCTTCGTCTCTTGAGTCAAATATGAATCTATAGGCTTTAAGGAGAGCAGCCGGGCCAAGATAATCCGGATTGGCCCAGAATGATGGGCAGGAGGTGGTACAGGCTCCGCAAAGTATACAGATTGCGGCTTCATTTATCACTTCTCTTTCTTCTGGAGTCTGGAGTTGTTCTTCATCAGGAAGAGGAGAATACTTAATAAAGTAGGGTTTTACCTTTTCCAGATTTTTGAAGAACGGATCCATATCAACAATCATGTCCTTTATAACCGGAAGTCCTGGTAGAGGTTCAATCTTTATGGTTCCCTTACCAAGGAATTTTATCTGTGTCTTACAAGCCAGCCTGTTTTTTCCGTTTATTCTCATTGCACAGGAACCACAGATTTCCGAACGGCAGGCTCGTCTGAAAGCAAGGGTTCCGTCCACATAAAAGTGAATATGATTTATGGCGTCAAGCACTGTCCAGCCATCCTGCACTTCTATCTCGTATTCTTTATAATAGGGTTTTTTATCCTTTTGTGGGTCGTATCTGAAAATCTTAAACTTTCTTTTCATGGTAACCCTCCTTAGTATTTCCTTTCCTGAGGTTGATACTTTGTTATTACTACGGGTTTGTAATCAAATTTTACTCCCTCAGGGGTTTTCCATGCCAAGGTATGCTTTAACCAGTTTTCGTCATCTCTCTTTGGATAATCAACTCTGTAATGGGCTCCTCGGCTTTCTTTTCTGTTGAGAGCACCTGCTGCAACTATCTCTGAAAAGAGTATAAGATTTTCAGTCTCCAGTGCCTCCTGTAGATCAAGATTGAATATAAAGCCTTTATCCTCAACCTTGATTTTAGGAATCTGTTCTTCTAACTCTCGCACTTCTTTTACAGCTTCCGAAAGGTCCTTCTCATTTCTAAAAATTCCCACTTTGTTTGTCATTGTTTCATGGAGCTTTTCCCTGAGTTCAGCAGGCCTTATCGAGCCATTCCCCTCGAGATACTTTCTAACATGAGCTTCAGCTTCTTCTATTGCCTGTTCAGGAATGCTGAAAAGGTCTGCCTTCTTTACAAACTCTGCCATCGCTTCACCGGCGATTCTTCCCATTGTGATTGCTTCTTGCTGAGAGTTTGTCCCAAGCCTGTTTGCCCCGTGAATTGAAACGCATGCACATTCTCCTGCTGCATAAAAGCCTGGTACTATTGTATTTTGGGAATCCTTTGTAACCTCTCCCTTCTTTGTGGTAGGAATTCCTCCCATCTGATAGTGTGCTGTTGGTTGTATTGGGATTGGTTCTTTTATTGGGTCCACTCCCACAAAATTCATGGCTAATTCCCTTATCTGTGGGAGTCTTTCCTTTATCTTTTCTGCTCCCAGATGACGAAGGTCTATGTATACATAATCCTTTCCATCTATTCCTCTTCCCTCGTTTATTTCTGTCTGTATAGCTCTTGAGACAACATCTCGGGGGGCGAGTTCCATTTTTTCCGGAGCATAGTTCTTCATGAACCTTTCTCCCTTTCCGTTGAGAAGGTAACCTCCTTCTCCTCTTGCTCCTTCTGTGACAAGAATACCTAATCTATAGAGGCCAGTTGGGTGGAACTGGACGAACTCAAGGTCCTCAATCGGTAGTCCCTCTCTCAGGACCAGAGCAAGACCATCTCCTGTGTTAGCGAAGGAATTAGATGTAATTTTAAATGCTCTTCCAAATCCTCCTGTTGCAAACAGGGTTGCTTTCGCATTAAAGATATGGAGTCCTCCATTTCTTATGTCCCATGCGATTACTCCGCTTACAACTCCATCTTCTCTATAGACAAGCTTAAGAACAAAGAACTCATTGAAGAAGCGGACTCTTTTCTTAATACACTGTTCAAAGAGGGTGTGAAGAAGAACATGGCCTGTGTAGTCAGCTGCGTAAACTGCCCTTGGACGGGAGTGTCCACCAAAACGCCTTTGGGCTATTCTTCCATCGGGCATTCTTGAAAATACAACTCCCATGTGTTCCATTTCATAGACGGTTTCTATGGCTTCATTTACGAACATCTCGATGGCGTCCTGGTCTCCAAGATAGTCGCTTCCCTTGACCGTATCCCACATATGAAGTTCGGTGGAATCATCTGAAGCATGAGCTATTGCAGCTGCTATTCCTCCCTGGGCTGATACTGAATGAGACCTTGTGGGATAGACCTTTGAGATTGTAATTGTATCTATTCCAGCGTCAGCAAGTGCGAGGGCTGCTCTTAACCCTGCAAGCCCTGTTCCTACAACCAGGGCATCTGATTTGTGATAATACTTTTCAATTTCCATTTTTACCCTCCTATTTTACTGGATTTACAGAAAAAATTGTGATGGTTCCCACAACAAGGAGAACTACAGCTATGGTCAATACTACAGCATAAAGAAATAGCCTCAATCCCCTGCCTCTTATGTAGTCTTCGAGCACCTGCCAGAGACCGTTTATCCCGTGATATAGTGCGAAAAGTAAAAATAAAAGGTCCCCTGCCTTCCACAGAGGGCTTGAAAGCCTGGGAGCTACCGTCTCATAAGTTACCTCTCCCGTTCCTACAAAGTGCATTATCACAAAGTGAGCAATCAGAAAGACAAAAAGATAAAGGGCTGTAACTCTCTGAAGAAACCATGCCATAGCGCCTTTGTTCCTTTTTACAAGCGATTTTCCTGATCCCATCGTTTACCTCCTCAAATAAAGAATTTCCATGCTGCCGGTATCCAGAGAGCCAGAAATAGAACAAAGGCTATCCAGAAAAGAGCTTTTTGGTACTTGGAAGCCCCGGCAAAATCCACCAATACCAGTCTAATGCCGTTAAATGCATGGAATAGAATTACACCCCAGAGACCCCATTCTAAAAATTTAAAGAGCGGGGTAGAGAGAGCTTTCATCGTAGCATTGAAAGCTTCCGGACCTGCTGCTAACCTGTTGGTGACGAAAATGTGGAGGAAAAGATAAAAGATCAGGGCAAGACCCCCAAGTCGATGGAGTATCCATGCCCATTCCCCCACATCCTTCTTGTAAGAAGGATAAAACCACTTGGGCTTAAGCATTTCTCCCTCCTGATAATTAATTAAATCAACGAAATTCTAACTCAGTTTTTTTCCTGTGTCCAAAAAAGTTAAAATTTGTTTTGTTCTATGAATTACATGTTTATCTGGGGTATAATTTAATTGCCCCCTAACCCCGTTAAGGGGAGGGGAGGAGGAAAATATGGAAAAAATTACCCCGAAAAAGATTTTTTCCCTTAAGGGAAAAAGGAAAATCACTGCTATAACCGCATATGATTATTCATCTGCATATTATGCGGAAAAAGCAGGGGTGGACATAATACTTGTGGGTGATTCCCTAGGAATGGTTATAAAGGGAGAAGAGAGCACCCTTAACGTTACTCTTGATGAAGTGGAATATCATACGCGAATAGTTGCCAGGACGGTGTCAACGCCTCTTGTGGTAGGAGATCTTCCCTTTCTCTCTTATTTTAGGATTGAAGATGCTGTAAAAAGTGCTGGTAGACTTGTTAGAGCAGGAGCAGGTGCTGTTAAGCTTGAAGGCTCCAGGCCCCAGCACATAAAAGCCATAGTGGAGGAAGGAATACCGGTTATGGGTCATATCGGTCTTACCCCCCAACAATATTTGAGAATGGGTTATCGAACACAGGGCAAAAAGGCTTTGTCCGCAATCAGATTGCTGGAGGAAGCAAAGCAGATAGAAGATGCAGGAGCCTTTTCCATTGTCCTTGAGTCCATCCCCATGGAAGTGTCAAAGGAAATAACCGATGTCATTTCCATCCCAACCATAGGAATTGGAGCAGGACCATACTGTGATGGTCAAATTCTTGTTTTTCATGACCTTCTCGGGATTTATCCAGGGAGAAGGCCCAGTTTTGTTAGAGAATATGCTAACATCGGGGAGGTTATGGAAAAAAGCATAAAGCAGTATGCTGAAGATGTTATTTCGGGAGAGTTTCCAACCAGGGAAGAGAGCTTTGTTATGGAAGATGATGAAAGGGAAAAATTCTATATGGAGGTGAGGAAATGGAAATTATCAAGAAAATAAAGGAGATGCAGAGGCGTTCTTTATATGAGAAGTGCAAAGGTAAAAAGGTAGGATTTGTTCCCACCATGGGTTATCTTCATGAGGGACATCTGAGCCTTGTTCGCCAGTGCCGTAAGGAGACAGATTTTTGTGTGGTCAGTATTTTTGTTAATCCTACCCAATTTGCTCCAGGGGAAGATTATGAAAAATATCCAAGAGACGAAAATAAAGACCTTTTCCTGCTGAGAGAAGAAAATGTTGATGCGGTATTTATGCCATCTGTGGAGGAAATGTATCCACCAGGATATCAAACTTATGTCGAAGTTTTTGAATTAAGCAAACCACTCTGCGGTGCATACAGACCAGGTCATTTTCGTGGGGTTACTACAGTAGTGACGAAGCTTTTCAATGCCGTTTTACCGGATATTTCTTATTTCGGCCAGAAAGATTATCAGCAATATCTTATAATTAAAAGAATGGTATCTGACCTGAATATACCTGTAGAAATAAAAATGATGCCTATAGTGAGAGAAGAAGATGGGCTTGCCATGAGTTCCAGAAATACATATCTTTCACCTGAAGAGAGAAAACAGGCTATTGCTCTTTATGAAGCACTCAAGAAAGCAGAAGAGTTATACAAAAAGGGAGAAAAAAGCGCTGATAGAATAAAGATGGAAATGAAAAAGGTTTTTAACAATTACCCTCTGGTACAACCCCAATACATTGAGGTGGTGGATGCTGAAAATTTGGCTCCTGTAAAGGAAATAAAGGGTAAGACTCTTGTGGCTGTAGCAGCCTTTGCAGGAAGTGCCAGGCTTATAGACAATATTCTTCTCGGAGGTTAATTATGTTTGTATGCGTATTGAAAGCGAAGTTGCACAATCTTACTGTTACTCATTCAAAAATCGATTATGAAGGAAGCATTGGCCTGGACAAAAAATGGCTTGATGAGACCGGAATTCTGCCCTGGGAAAAGGTGCAGGTTTACAATATTTCAAATGGGGAGAGGTTTGAAACTTACGTAATAGAAGAAGAGGAAGGTTCGGGGAAAGTTGTTATAAACGGTGCTGCTGCAAGGAAGGCACAACCAGGGGATAGGATAATTGTTGCTTGCTACGGTATTATGGAACCTGAAGAAGCAAGGAAACATAAGCCCCTGATTATAGTATTTGAAGAGGAAAATAGGATTAAATTAAAAAAATAGAGGCTATTTTTTTGAACTTTCCCAGATTTCTTCCATTTTTTCCCGGGGAAACTCGGTTAAATTTTTTCCCTGTTTATCTGCTTCCTCTTCGATTTTATCGAATCTTTCCCTGAATTTTTTATTTGTTAGCTTTAAAGCTTCCTCTGGATTTATTCCGTAAAGCCTTGCCACATTGGCTACTGAAAACAAAATATCTCCTATTTCTTCTTCTACACCTTTTTTTTCTGCCAGAGCTTTTTTTAACTCCTCCATTTCCTCTTCTACCTTTTCAAGCGCTTCTTCGGGATTTTCCCAATCAAATCCCACTCTGGAAACCCTTTCTCCTATCGCATAAGCTTCGAGGAGAGCCGGGGAAGATTTTGGAATTCCATCCAGCAGTCTTTTTTTCTCCTTTTTCTTGAAAGAATCCCAGTGCTTAAGCACTTCATCAGGAGTTTCAAGTTTTTTATTTCCGAATACGTGTGGATGTCGAAAAATAAGTTTATCAGAAATAGTATTTGCTACATCTTCTGCTGTAAAAAAGCCTTTTTCTTTGGCTATTTGGGATAGAAATATAATCTGCAAAAGAAGGTCCCCGAGTTCTTCCTTCAATTTTTCGGGATTCTCATCTTCAATAGCTTCTATAACTTCATATGTTTCTTCCAGGAGATATTTTATGAGGGATTTTTCAGTCTGTTTGCGATCCCATGGGCATCCATCCGGGGCCCTGAGCTTTTCCATTATTTTTATCAATCTGCAAAAGGCTTGACAGTTTTTGTTTTCCATTTCATTAACTATTATAATAGTAAAGATGGGAAAGAAAGAAGTTATTCCTCCACTTGATTTTACGTCATTAGTTTTACCTTTTTATACAAAGGCGATGGAGGCACTTGGAGAGGTGGGAGAGTCAAATGAGGTTAATCTTGAACTTGCCTGTAGATTAATAGACCTTCTAGATCTTCTTGCGGAAAAAACAAGGGGAAATTTGAAAAAGGAAGAGGAGGAATTTTTAAATTCCATAACTGCCCAATTGAAAATTCTTTATTTTAAGAGGAGTAAGGGAGATGAAGATTAAAATTTTAAGCCTTTTCTTGATGGCGGGGATGGTTTTAAGCGGTGAAATATTGAATACAGAAAAAAGGATGGAAATTTTCTATGAGACTAACAATGTTGAGGCTTTTGAACTGGAAAAACAACATCTCCTTGAGCTGTTAAAATTCCGTGGTAAAAAATACGCGAGAGGGGCTACTGACCTTATACTCCCTCTGGCTTCAAGGAAAGGAGACCTGACTACCATTGGATTTCTCAAAAAAATCGATCCCGAAAATTACAGGATCTATTTTGAAGAGGGAAAAATTTACCTTACGAAGTGGAAAATTCTCAGAGCGCTGGAAAGGTTCTCTGTTTCGTTCCGCAAATTTATATCCACTCCAGAAGGTTTTTATTTTTCAGCATTTTTCTTTTCAAGAACTCTTGTTCTGACTTTTGTGTTTTTCCTTTTTATAATGTCACTTGCACTACTTTTCTGGTATGCTCCTCTTTTATTCCATGATTTAATGGAAAAGGCAAGAAAGCCTGTCTCAGCGAGCTTACTGTTTATTGCTGTTCTCATTTTCCCTATCGTATTGTTCCCCGGATATGGCTATCTTGTGTTTTATTTTCCAGCCCTTTTTTCCCTTTATATCCTGGAAGAATCGTTCACGAGAAATTTGCTTTTAATAACCCTGATATTTGCCCTGTTTTCAGCGTTTGTCCCCCGTTCGTCCCATATAGAAATGCCCAGGGACGCGGCTATAATGGAAAGAATATATTACTATGATAACGACCCTGAGACACTTCGCATAGCCGAAAGAACCCTGAAAGAAAAATGGGATCAGGACCTTGCCTACTATCTTGCTAAAACTTATAAGGATATGGGCAATTTTCAGAGGGCTGTGGAAATGCTGAATCAGATTTTAAAGGAAAACCCGTCTCATTATAAAGCTCTTGTGTCCCTTGCACATATAAGGTTTCTTTCAAGGGAAATTCAAAGGTCAATGGATTTATTGAAAAAAGCATTAAATTTCAAAAAGAAAGAAATTATACCACTTCATAACCTTGCCTTTGTTCTTGAACACATAGGCAGGATAAATGAATCTGCCAAATATTCTTCAATGGGGTGGAAGCTCCACGGTAAAGAATGGGACAGATTTTCCCGAGAAAATCAGGGCTTCGTGGATTATGAATTTAAAAAAGAAGAAATCTTCTGGAAAGCTTTTAAAAAGGACTCTACTGCGGGTAATATCCCACCAAAAACTCTTGCTTTATTTTATTGCTTTTCAAAGCCGGTTATATGGTCTCCTGTTCTTATAGGTTTTTTAATACTTTTTATAGCCCTTTATTTTAGGGAGAAACTTCCTCCAGATATAGGGAGTGCAATTTACTGTAAGGGATGTGAAAAACCAATCTGCGAGAAATGTTCCCATTATTATTATAAGGGGTATTGTGATGAATGTATGGATAGAATTGAGCTGACGGGTGGAAGCACCTCTTCAAGTTCCATGAGCATTAAAGTAATAAAAGTTAGAAACACGAGGAGGTTGTTGAAGGACATTTTTCAGGAATTTTTCAATTTTCTTTATCCCGGCGCCATAATTTTCAAAGAAGGCAAAATTTTCCCATCTCTTTTTTCATTCCTGTATATCTATTCCATTTCACTTTTTATAATAGGAATGAAATTGAAATTTCCCCTGTTTTTCCACTTTTTTATTACAGGGTTTGTTTTTTATTTAATTTCCTTATTTTATTTGTATTTTTCTGAATGGAGGGGATAATGGGAGAAGATACAGTTAAAATTACGGGGATAGATTTTACAGGGGTTCTTCAAACACTTGGTATGCAGAAATCCACCGGAATTTTGAGAGTGGATGGTAAAGATGACAGTAATTATTTTGTTTACATTGAAAATGGACGGATTGTAGGTGCAGATGTTCTTCCTAAAAGACTTGATGAAAGACTTGGAAACCTGCTTTTGATGCAGGGAACATTAAGAAGAGAAGACCTTGAGAACGCGATGAGATTGCAGAAAGCCTCAAAGAGAAAACTCGGGGAAATTCTTGTAAGATACGGATTTGTTGATGAAGATGTAGTAAAGGAAGCTCTTAAAAGGCAAATAATGAGAATTTTCTATAGACTTTACACGACTCCAATAAAAAAGTATGTTTTTGATCCCAAGGAGGAACTTGAAGACAACGTTAAGATGATAGAACCTATTCCTATTGAAAGTTTTATGCTCGAGATTGCCACAATAATTGATGAGTTGCCAAAAATTAGAGAGGAGATTCCCTCGGAAACCCTTGTTTTCGAACCTTCCCCTAAATACAATCCTGCCGACGTTGAATTGATCTCAGAAGAGGAAAATAATCCTGAAAATTCAAGGAAAATTACTTCTGTTGAATTTCATGTTTTTAATCTTGTGGATGGGATTTCCCCCGTTGAAACCATATTACTTAAGAGCCCTTACAGTGAATTTAAGACATTAAAAGCCCTATGGTCTTTGAAGAAGAAAGGGTTTATATCCCTTTCTCAGGAGGAGACAGAAATTGCCACTATTATCAAAGGAGCAGAGGATGTTGATTCTGGAAAGAAAATAATTTTTATTACTTTTTTGTCAACTTTAATAATTCTCGCTTCGGCAGGTTTATTGTATCTTGCCAAATTTTCCCCATTCTATACATATATTAAAGACCTATCTTCTTATTTCATTTTCAAATGAAGGTATTTAGGGAACCTCCTGATATAAAAAAAGTTTTTATTACCATAGGTAATTTTGACGGTGTTCATATAGGGCATCAAAAGGTTTTAAAAATAGCAAAACAGAGATCATCGACGTTCAAAAAAAATCTTGTGGCTGTAACTTTCTGGCCTCACCCCTCAAATTTTTTCGGGAAGGGGGTAAAATTAATTCAGACTATAGACCAGAGACTTATGTCTTTAAGAGATTTTGTAGATTTTACGCTTGTTCTTCCATTTCAGGGGACAATAGCCAGGATGGAACCTCTTGATTTTTTAAATTTTATTTATAGAAGAATGCCCTTTCAGGAAGTATTTATTGGAAAGGGGTTCAGGTTTGGAAAGGGAAGAATGGGTGATGCATTGTTCCTGAAAAAAGTTGGAAGAGAAAAGGGTTTCATGGTTTGGGATATTGAAAAGGTTTTTTATGGTGGAGAAAAGGTTTCAAGCTCAAGAATTAGGAAACTCCTTGAGGAAGGTAGAGTAAATGAAGCTGCAATATTACTTGGTAGACCTTACTGTATTGAAGGAATAAGGATAAAGGGGAGAGGTTTGGGAAGTTCCATGGGCTTTCCCACGGTAAACATTTTACCTGAAAACTCTATTCTTCCCAGAGGAGTTTTTGCAGGATTTGTAAAACACGGCAAAGAACTACACAGGGCAGCCGTATACATTGGTTCAAGACCTACATTTGGTGAATCCATGGTTCTTGCAGAAGCATATTCAGTTGACGGTGAGCTAAATGTAAAG
>Ga0190329_1000087_pt1 | contig 25769 bp, 23 predicted proteins | sample 48720423_MG_FD_161655 | JGI IMG/M metagenome (GOLD analysis project Ga0190329, IMG submission 161655) | Hydrothermal vent sediment bacterial communities from Southern Trench, Guaymas Basin, Mexico - 4872-04-2-3_MG | ecosystem: Environmental > Aquatic > Marine > Hydrothermal vents > Sediment ... | reverse complement strand
TTTCATAGGAAATATTGAATTGGAGGATACTGCTGAAGTACCTCTGAATTTTAATCTAAGAGTGGTACTTGAGGATAGTTCCGGTATTAATCTTTATACAGTTTTTGGTACAGAGAAGGGCATAATGCTTCATATGGATAACCAGTTCATTGATTTACGACCATATTTTGAGTATTACAAAAATAGCTTCACAAAAGGAGAAGTCAATTATCCGATGGAATTTGAGTTTTCTCAAGATAAGGACATATCCCTTATTGCATATGATAATCTCAATAATATGAGTGTTAAAAACTTACACTTGGTTATTCGAGAGAGGGAATTTAGTGTAAGTAATATCCTAGCATATCCCAATCCGGTAAAAAATGAAAATTCAGGAGTCTATTTTACTTTTATACTATCAAAGCCCTCCTGGGTAGAGATAAAAGTTTTCACCATCGGCGGGAGGCTTGTATGGACGAGTGGAAGGCGTTATTTTAACCAAGGATTCGGAAAAATTTACTGGAATCTGAGGGATAATTTTAATGATAATATATCAAACGGATTTTATATTTATAAACTTGAATGCAAAAATGAAGAGGGCAGGAAATTTGAAATAAAGAAAGGACTTTTAATTGCAAAATAAGGGGGGTAAAATGGCAAAAGAGAGTGTAAATCAAAAAATTGACACAATAATAGGGCCGGGAGCAGAGCTGGAGGGAAATATCTCGGTCAGAGGAAGTGCACGCTGCGACGGCAGATTAAAAGGTAAAGTCAGAGTGCAGGGCACCTTTATATTGGGAAAAACAGGTCTACTGGACGGAGAGCTTGAAGCTAAAAATGCAGTGATTGGTGGCACTTTAAAAGGCACCATAAAAATCGAGGAACGGATTGAATTTGAAACTGGAGCGAGATTTATCGGAGACCTAGTTTGCAAAATACTTTCAGTACAGGAGGGTGTACTTTTCGATGGCACATGTACAATGACAAAAACACAAGAAAAAATAGAAAAGAAGGAGAACAAAACAACAAAGTGAGAATCTATGACTCCCATGCTCATTTGAATGACCCCCAATTTAAAAAAGACTTAGAGGAGGTGCTCTTCCGAGCAAAGCAAAATGGTGTCGAAAGAATATTTATCCCTGGTTATGATATTAAATCTTCCTCCAGAGCAGTGGAACTGGCCAAGTCACTGAATTTTAAAGCAAGTGCAGGAGTCCATCCCCATGATGCCAAGGATTTTAATTCTGAAACCCTCAAGAAATTAGAACAACTGGTAAGTTCTCCCCATATTACTGCAATAGGAGAAATTGGACTGGATTTTTATAAAATGTACTCTCCTAAAGAAGCTCAGATTAGTGTTTTCCGAAGCCAGCTGGAAATAGCCATTAAATTTAGACTTCCGGTCATATTGCATGTGAGAGATGCCTTTGAAGATATATTTAGAATTCTCTCTGAATATAATAATGAACTTCCTGGGGGAATATTTCACTGTTTTTCTGGTGGTCCTGATGAGGCAGAGGAAATTCTGAAGTTCAAAAATTTCTACATATCCTTCGCAGGATCTATAACTTACAGAAACTCAAGAGCCAAAAGGGCTATAAATACTGTTCCTCTTGACCGCATGCTGGTAGAGACTGATTCTCCGTACTTGACTCCTTCAAAGGTTAAGGGGAGAAATGAACCGGCATATATCGTGTATACACTGGAAGTAATCAGTAAAATTCTGAACATACCTCTACAAATCGTAGCAGAAAAAACCTATAATAACGCTGTTAAAATTTTAGAATTTTAAATTGGCTCCGTTAAAACTTTTCTTATCCTTTCTAAAGCCCAGTCAATCTCCTCTTTTTTGATAATGAGCGGAGGAGCAAATCTGATGACTTGTTCATGTGTTTCCTTAGCTAGAATGCCGAGTTTCATCAATTTCTCGCAGAATGGTCTTGCAGTGGCGATTTCTTTTTTAATTTCCACACCAACGAGCAAGCCCCTGCCTCTTACCTCTTTTACATATGGACTATTGATTTTTCTCAATTCTTCCATAAAATAATTTCCAAGTTCTTCTGCTCGCTCTGGAAGTTTTTCTTCCAAGATAACTTCTAAGGATGCCATACCCACAGCACTGGCCAAGGGATTTCCTCCAAAGGTAGAACCATGATCCCCGGGCTTAAAAACATCCATTATATCATCATCAGCAAGAATGGCTGATACTGGGTAAATTCCCCCGCCAAGTGCTTTACCTACCACGAGTATATCGGGCTTAACACCCTCTCTATCCATGGCAAACAGTGTCCCCGTTCTGCCAAAACCTGTCTGAATCTCATCAGCTATAAGCAGTACATTGTATTTCTTTGTTATCTCCCTTATTTTCTTGTAATACCCTTCATCTGGCACAATGACACCCCCCTCTCCTTGCACGGGCTCAACCAGAAAGGCAACCGTATTAGGAGTGATGGCTTTTTCAAGAGCTTCTGGATCATTGTATGGTATAATCTTAAAGCCAGGTGTAAAGGGACCAAATCCAAATTTATACTGAGGTTCAGTGGAAAAACTTATAATTGTTGTAGTTCTTCCATGAAAGTTATTTTCACACACTATAATTTCTGCTTTATTTTCTTCTACGCCCTTTTTAAGATATCCCCACTTTCTTGCTGCTTTTATGGCCGTTTCGACAGCCTCTGCTCCTGTGTTCATGGGAAGAGCTTTATCATATCCTGCAACCCCACAGAGCTTGTGTAAAAAGGGTCCCATCTTGTCATTATGAAAAGCCCTGGAGGTAAGAGTGATTTTTTGGGCTTGGTCAACCAGTGCTTTTATAATTTTGGGGTGCCTGTGCCCCTGATTTACTGCTGAATATGCACTGAGCATATCCATGTATTTATTGCCCTCGACATCCCAAACCCACACACCTTCCCCTGTAGAAAGGACCACAGGAAGAGGATGATAGTTATGCGCACTGAATTTCTCAACTTCTCTTATATAATCCTCTGTTTTTTTCATAAATACCTCCTTTTAGTTTGATTTGACATTTTAAAGGCACTGAAATGAACATTCAAAATAAGGAATCCCCTGTTGAGTGAGGCTCTTGATAAAATCAAGCTTTCAGCTTATATTTTATATAATAGGGGTAAGACAATGAAGAAGATTTCCAAAGAAGAAGCGAAAAAGAGAATTGAAGAGCTTAGAGAGGAGATAAATTATCACAACTATAGATATTATGTCCTTGACCAACCTGTAATCTCTGACGCTGAATATGATGATCTTATGCGAGAGCTAAAAGAGCTCGAGGAAATGTATCCCGAATTTATTACCCCTGATTCACCAACCCAGAGGGTAGGCGCTCCTCCACAGGAGGAATTCGGAACCATAATCCATGAGATCCCCATGTTATCCCTCCAGGATGCCAGAAACGAAGATGAATTGCGTGAATTTGACAGAAGAGTAAAAAGGGTACTTGGATTACCACTCACCACAAATATCCAATATACTGCAGAACCAAAATTTGATGGCCTATCATGTGAACTTACTTATGAAAATGGGATTTACAAAACTGCTGCAACAAGAGGGGACGGTGTGAGGGGAGAAGATGTTACATTAAATGCTAGAACCATCAGATCTGTCCCGATGCGGCTGATAAAAGGAGAAAATCCCATACCCCTCCGGGTCCAAATCCGGGGTGAAGTCATCATGAAAAAAAGCGATTTTGAAAAACTTAACCAAGAACTGGCAAAGAGAGGTGAAAAAACCTTTGCTAACCCAAGAAACGCAGCCAGTGGTTCCTTGAGACAGCTGGATCCCAAAATAACTGCAGAGCGGAAACTGGACTTTATTGCCTGGGGTATCGGTGTGGTGGAAGGCCTCGAATTTAAGACACAGTGGGAAATTCTTAATCAGATAGAAAAATGGGGATTTAAAGTTTCAAAACCCAGAAAGCTATGTGAAAATATCGAGGAAGTAGTGAAATTTTACCGGGAAATGGAAGAAAAAAGGGATTCTCTGGAATATGAGCTGGATGGTATTGTGGTAAAAGTAAATGACCTTTCCTTATGGAATAAACTGGGAACAACTGCGAGGTCTCCGAGATATGCAATAGCAGGAAAATTCAAACCAAGACAAAAAACCACAGTAATTAAAGATGTGGTTTTTCAGGTAGGAAGAACCGGTACAATAACGCCTGTTGCTATTCTTGAGCCAGTTGAGGTCGGGGGTGTTATAGTATCAAGGGCTACTCTTCACAATTTTGACGAAATAAAGAGGCTGGATGTTAAAATCGGCGATAAAGTGGTGGTACAGAGGGCTGGAGATGTTATCCCAGATATAGTCCAGGTTATCAAAGATGTGAGAACCGGAAAAGAACGGGATATTAGCCCTCCTTCTACCTGTCCCGTGTGTGGTGCAAAGGTAGTAAAAGAAGGGGCTTATTACAAATGTATAAATATTTCATGCCCTGCGAAACTCAAAGCTCACCTAAAACATTTTGCCCAGCGGAGAGCCATGGATATTGAAGGGCTGGGAGAAAAAGTAGCAATTCAACTTGTAGATAAAGGACTCGTCAAGGATCTTGCTGATCTTTATTACCTTACAAAGGAAGACCTTCTTAAACTCGATGGATTTGCAGATAAATCTGCTGAAAACTTACTGAACGAGATACACAAATCCAAGAAAATACCTTTACATAGATTCCTATACGCCATAGGTATTCCCAATGTAGGAGAGTACACTGCGAAATTACTAGCTGATTATTTTAAATCCTTTGACAAACTTAAAAATACAAATCTTAATGAGCTTATAAATATAGAAGGAATAGGACCCGAAACTGCCCAGAGTATTGTGGAATTTTTCAGGAACCAGGAAAATTTAAGGGTTCTTGACAAGATGTTCAAGGCAGGACTGGAAGTTGAAGAAATTAAAGAGATAAAAGAATCTCCATTTAAAGGAAAAACAGTGGTTTTTACAGGTGCTCTCAAATCCATGTCCAGGGATGAAGCTAAGGAAATTGTGGAATCTCTTGGTGGAAAAGTATCCAATTCGGTTTCGAGAAAAACTGACTTTGTGGTTGTAGGCGAGAATCCAGGCTCCAAATACCAGAAAGCGCAACAACTCGGTATAAAAATAATTAACGAAGAAGAGTTCCTCAAAATGATTGGAAGGTAAAAGTGGATTCAATTTATATTACCCTTCTAGTTCATTTATTCTGGACTGTATCTCCAAAATGGGTATATGTAAGAACCGGCACCAGCGACTACCTGTTTGAGCTCAAAAATAACGCTATTATTTTTAACAGTGAAAATATCTCATCCTTTAAAATATCCGGAGAATTACCCAAAACAGTAATCATTGAAGGAGACAGCGGGACTTATAGAGGTGATATACTCATTCGAAAAGGGAAAGACGGAATCCTTATTTTCAATAAAATTGGGATAGATGATTTTCTCTCTTCCATTATTGGAGGTCTTGATCCTCCTGATACTAATATTGAATCACTTAAAGCAAGGGCAATTGCAGTGAGAAGCTGGATATACAGTAACTTCAAATACTCACATGGTATTATCCCTGATTCCACAGATCTATTCGTTTACACAGGTATTAAAGCAGAAACTTCAAAGACCATAAAGGCTGTATCAGACACAAGATATATTATATTAACTTTTGAAGGGAACGTCATATATCCATTATGGACACATTCCACAGGGGGGGAAACAGTTCCATATAATGAAGTTTTTGAAGAAAATAGAGAGTATCTTATATCTGTACCAGATCCATTTTCCAAGAAATCCCCCTTTTTCGAATGGAAGTCTTCGATATGGGAATACTCTTTTTTGCGGGGGGTTGGCATGCTGGATCTTGATTCTATGAAAATTATAAAAAAAAGCTTACATGGAATAGCGGAAGATATTATTTTGTTTGGCCCAAATTTGCAACATTTGAGAGGAATAGAGATTTACGAATTATTCGCAGATAAAATTTTCAGTCCTTCCTTTAGGGTCCAGTATTCAGGAGACAGCCTCTATTTTATAGGAAAGGGGAAAGGTTATCTCGTAGGGCTTTCTCTGTGGGGCGCCCGGGAAATGGCAGAAAGGGGCAAAAACTATAAAGAAATCCTGGAGTATTATTTTCCAGGCTGTATTCTCAGACAAAGGAGGAGACCATGAAATCTTATACAAAATACCTCTGGTTCAACACACAAAAGAGGAGAGAATTTATTCATATTACACCTCTGGTAGAGGAGGCTGTGAAGGAAAGCGGGGTCAAAGAAGGATTCTGTCTGGTCTCAGCCATGCATATAACTGCTGGTATATTTGTAAATGATAATGAATCTGGACTTCACCAGGATATATGGGAATGGCTGGAAAAAATTGCCCCATATAAAAAAGACTACCGACATCATCTTACAGGCGAGGATAATGGAGATGCACATTTAAAATCCCTTCTTATCCATCATGAAGTTATACTTCCCATTACTGAAGGGAAGCTGGATCTCGGACCCTGGCAGCGAATATTCTATGCAGAATTTGATGGCCAGAGGAGAAAAAGAGTAATTATTAAGATAATTGGTGAATAATCAGTTTTCGATTCTCTGAAGTACAAGAGACCTCCCTGAGGAATCAGCATACTTCACCAGTAAACCCTCCTTATTGTAATAGAAGAAAAATTTCCTTCGAAATATTTTTCCCACAATTCCATCAACAATCATGGTTATTTTCAGGGTGTCCTGACGCTCCTTTTCTTCAAATACTACTGGTACAGCTCCAAGTTCTGGAACAAGAAGCTTAATTTTACCAGGGACCTTCCCTGAACATATCTGCTCCTGAAGCCAGTAAGGAAGTATATGCCTATCCACCATAGGTTCAGCAGTTCTCATCTTTCTCGTTATACCCAAAAATCTTATGGTATATCCATCTCCATCCCATTTAACTAATAACTTTTCCTCACCTTTATTTTTCTTAAAAAGATAGAGTAAATGATAATCACTATCTGCCTCCATAATAAAATCAAGACTATCAGAATTTAAAGTATGAATTTTTACTATATTATTTTTATCCCTATAAATCTCGATTTTAAATGTAGACTTGTGTCCTTTTTCTTCACCTGAATATATAAGCTTTAGCGACAGAAGAATTAAAAAAATTACCTTCATGCAAGAGTACTCTTAATATACCCCCCGTCCACTGGAAGAGTCACACCCGTGATATACGACGCTTTTTCAGAAGCCAGAAATAAAACAGCATTTGCTATTTCATCAGGAGTTGCCATTCTTCTCATTGGAATATCTTTAATCATCCCTTGATACACCTCTTCTTTGCTTTTCTTCTCCCTTTCTGACTTAGCTACAATGAGGTTCTCGATCCTTTCAGTTTTGGTGAAACCTGTGGCTATATTATTAATTGTGACTCCATACTCAGCTACTTGCTGACTTAGAGTTTTGGCAAAACCAATAACAGCCAATCTTAATGTGTTCTCAAGAACTTCACTACTTCTTCCGCATATTGCCACATTTACGCCCTCCTCAAGGAGAGCTTTGGCGCATGCTTTACCTATGCCTCTGGTGGATGCAAGCACAACTGCATTCTTACCACTTATACCCAAATCCATGACTATTGCCTCAAGGTAGAGGGGGTATTATTCTGATACCCTTCCCACCTCTGCCTGGTGTATTGTCATATACCTCAATTACATGGTATACCACAGCAATGAAGGTTTTAGTGAATTTGCCATGAAAATAACTATGAATGAGATTAGCATAATGGACTATATCCTTTTCATACTCAGTAAGTTGAGGATCGTTGGGATGAATTAACTGAGCAATGGCTTTAACTTCAAAACTAGGGATATCTAAAAATACTATCGATACCACCGGGTTTACCATTTCATTTAAAAATGTGTGTGTTTCAAATTCTTTAGTGGTATACAATTCAAGAGAAATAAGTGCTTTTCTGGTAAAGTATTCATCAACATGATTATATAAATCTTCAAGAACTTTAAGGCGAGTCTCAAAATCGCTATCCTTGGTTCTCTCTAAAAGATCTATAACTTCTTTGATTTTATCTTCTCTGGGCATAAATCCAATACCTTTCACCGCATTATTTATTCTAAACTGAGAATCTAGCCTTCTGATTCCATAGGTAGCAACCATACCATTATGTGGTCCTGCAAGTCTGGGCATCTGATTCTTTCTTACCCTTTCAAAGGTCTCCATTCGGTTTTCAACGCTCCATTTAATAAATTTGTCTGGAAGTTCCGCAGCTTTGTAATCGTGCCACTCTCCATCCACCCTGGCTCTTATTATACCCTCTCTCACTCTGGAAGCATCCACTGTATTCTGGTGGAAATAGTCATCCGTCCAGAGGTTTATATCGGCGTGTTCTAGATTTGACCACTTTCTTCTCATTTCATTGCCTTCCTGTTTACAGGAAAAAAACAAGATTACAAGCCCGAGGAGTATATAACTTAACTTTTTCATTTTAAGTCTCCTTTATCTCAAAACTATAAGTTAACTCCCCAACTGCCCTCATGGTGGCAGATACTGAACAATATTTATGTTGTGAAAGTTCAATGGCCTGTTTTACTTTATCTTCAGGGATATCCTTACCGTAAAAGACATACTTCACATGCACCTTACTGTAATATCTTGGATGTTCTCGCCTCCTTTCGGCGTCAATCTTTAATTCAAAACCCTGAACCTGAACCCTCATTTTCTTTAAAATATAAATAACATCCATCCCGGTGCAACCTGCCAGTGAAATAAGGAGAAGCTCCATAGGTCGGGGGCCTGAATCAAGTCCTCCTTTGTCCTTTGAGCTATCCATTATTACAGCATGCCCTGACTCCGGTACCGCAACAAATCTCATACCATCAATCCATTTTATCTCCACTTTACTCATTTAAACCTCCTTTTTTAAATTTTAATGCAAATAAATGAGAGTTGAAAATTATCTCTCCACTCTTCTCCATTCTGGCCCATGTTTATACATATTCTGCATAAAAAACCTTACACTCCCCACATAAGCTATATATCTTCTCCACCACTTGAATGTTTCCCAATCAGCTTTTTCACCAAAAAGATATGGAGAAAGATCAATTCTTATCGTGAATTCATAGGAAGGCATATTCAACCAGAAATGGTATTTCCAAGTGGAGGGAGGTCGATGAATGGCCCAGAAAAAATCTATGCTGGAAAGATAACCATATTTTTTAAGTATAGAAAAACCCAATCCAGCTATGTTGGCCATTAAGTCGTAAATACTGAAGCCTTCGTCTTTCTCAAATGCATCCACATATTCCTCGGAAAACCCGAATAAAAAGTCTGCAAAAACAGCAGTCCAGTATGCACGTTCTGTTACATAACCCACTGGTTCATTGATACCTATAATTTGATAAAAATATTCAAAAAATAAAGAAAGAGGATTCACAAGTGCATACGCCGTGAGGAAATGAACTCCTTTATCCCCTTGGGATACCTGATTTTTTTCTTCGTCATATCTCCTGAAATGGAACGGGCCTTGATTTAATGGATTGGCATGATTGGGGCTAGTAAACACTTCCCACCTTTTCCTTAACTTCCTTCTCCCGTCAGGTATCATTAATGTGACCGCAATGCTGCCAAGAGACAATGCAGTAAAATATCCAGAAAATCGTGCACATTCAGGAAGTTTCAGTCCTGGACCCTTGGCAAGGAGTTCTTTTACAGGGTCAGGGCGGGACTTAAACTCATATATCAAATACCTGTTTATTTTGAAATCCGAGAGATTGGGATAAATAAACAGGAAGAAAAGTAAATAACTCACCTCTTTCTCTGGTTTTTATTTCTTTCACTCAAGGTCTCTTCAACAGACGGCTTGAATGCTTTTACCCGACCTCTCATTTGCCTGGGTAGCTTGGGAACCTGCACTCTGAAGACTTTCATTATTGTTTCATTTCTGATCCTGTCTAATAGCTCATCAAAAAGTGCATAACTCTCTTTTTTATACTCCACAAGAGGATCCTTATGACCATATGCTCTTAAATATACGCCTTCTTTGAGATGATCCAGTGCGTATAGGTGTTCTCTCCAAGCCTGATCCAGAGTAGTAAGAAGAGCAATTCTCTCAATTTCTCTCATCTTCTCTTCACCAAAAGCGTCTTCTCGTTCTTTGTAAAGTGAGGATATTTCATCCAGGATGATTTCTCTCAACTCATTCTTTGTACTTGCCTCTTCAATAGCCATAAAATCTGCTAAAAAATAATACGCAAGCTCTCCCCTCAAGGAATCAAGATCCCATGTTTCATCTTTTTCATTACTTTTAATATATTGCTCTATCTTTTCATCAACAAGTTCTTCTATATATGTGTGCAGGATGAGTTCTTTAAGATCCTTACCATCCAGTATGTCATTTCTCAACCCATAAATCACTTCTCTCTGTTTATTCATAACATCGTCAAATTCCAGCAATCTCTTCCTTATCTGGAAGTTCTGCATTTCCACTCTTTTTTGAGCCCTTTCCAGTGCCCTGGTTACCAGCGCAGACTCAATTGGACCCTCATCCTTACTTCCAAATCTTTCCATCAGATCAACCACTCTATCAGAACCAAAAAGCCGTAGAAGGTCATCTTCAAGTGAGAGAAAGAACCTTGATGAACCGGGATCCCCCTGCCTACCTGATCTACCTCTAAGCTGATTGTCTATTCTTCTTGATTCATGTTTTTCTGTTCCGATTACATATAAACCACAGGGAACACCCTCTGCGATGCACTTTTTAGGGTCCTCTGAGCAGGTAACCCCTGGAGTAGGGTCAGGTGTTCTTATGGCACATTCCTGAGCTTTAACCACGCCTTTTCCAAGTTTAATATCGGTACCTCTGCCTGCCATATTTGTTGCTATGGTGACAGCTCCAAACTGACCAGCTCTGGCAATTATATGTGCTTCTCTTTCATGATGTTTTGCATTGAGTACCTGATGAGGTATACCTCTCCTCTTAAGAAGCCTGGATAAGAGCTCAGACACTTCAACAGATGTTGTTCCCACCAGTATCGGTCTGCCTCGTTTATGCCACCTTTCAATCTCGTTTATTATGGCCTCGTATTTTTCCTTTTTAGTTTTAAAAATTATATCAGGATAATCTATCCTTCTTACTGGTTTATTTGTTGGGATCTGGATTACATCAAGCTTATATATCTCCCAGAACTCCTGTGCCTCTGTGGCTGCTGTTCCTGTCATGCCAGCGAGTTTCTCATACATTCTGAAGTAATTCTGAATCGTGATAGTAGCAAGGGTCTGTGTCTCTCTCTGTATTTTCACATTTTCCTTTGCCTCAACAGCCTCGTGTAAACCATCAGACCATCTCCTTCCAGGCATCAATCTTCCTGTAAATTCGTCCACAATGATAACTTTACCATCCATTACTACATAATCCACATCCTTTTCAAACAATATATAAGCCTTCAAGAGCTGCTTAAGAGCATGTATTTTATCACTTTTCTCTGCATATTCCCTGTATATCCTCTCCTTCTCGTAAAATTTTTCCCTGGGAGAAAGATCCTTCCGGGAATCTATTTCGGCAATCTGAGTTGCCAGATCTGGAAGTCCAAAAAGGCCCTTTTCCCTTTTTTCTACCTCCGCTCTACCCTTTTCGGTGAATTCCACAGAGTGAGACCTTTCATCAACTACAAAATAAAGTTCCTCTTCCAGCTGCTTTATCTTTTTTGTCTTTTCTCCACCAATTTTAATTTCCTTCATTAACTCAAGCTCTACCTTATCAACAAGCTTCATAACTCCAGGTTCCTGAAGGAGTTTAAAGAGCTTCTTTGCCTTTGGCATACCTCTTTTGGCCTGGATTATTTTCTCTGCAGCTTCAAACTGTTTACCTTTTCTGAGAAGATTTTCAGCCTGGAATAGAATCTGGTTAACAAGCTGTACCTGTCTCCTTACAATCTGCTCTGCAACTGGTTTCATTCTTCTATAAATTTCTGAAGAAGAATACTCTACTGGACCTGAAATTATCAGTGGAGTTCGTGCTTCATCTATAAGTATTGAATCCACTTCATCAACAATTGCATAATAATGTCCTCTCTGGACCCTATCTTCTGGGCGAAATACCATGTTGTCTCTCAAATAATCAAACCCGAATTCATTATTTGTTCCATATACAATATCCTTTGCATACTCCGGTTTTCTTTCCTGAGGGTTCATATTATTCTGGATCACCCCTACACTCAGCCCCAATGATTCATAAACCGGCCCCATCCACTGGCGATCTCTTCGGGCGAGATAATCATTCACAGTAACAAGATGAACACCTGACCCTTTAATCCTTCCAATGAGGCCATGAAGATAAAGAGGCATGGTAGCAACCAGAGTTTTACCTTCTCCTGTTTTCATTTCTGCAATTTTACCTTGATACAGCACTATTGCCCCTAAAAGCTGCACGTCAAAGGGAATCATGTTCCATTCCCATACTTCACCTGTAACTTCCCATTTCTTCCCCACTAAACGACGGCATGCTTCCTTGACAAGAGCAAAAGCTTCCGGCATTATTTCATCGGGGTTTTCACCTTCTCTTAATCTCTTTTCAAAATCTTCTGTTTTCTTTAAAAGATCCTCGTCTTTAAGTTGATGATACCCTTCATAAATTCTATTTATTTCATGAACCAGAGGCCACAATCTTTTGAGTACTCTTTCATTTCTTGTACCAATTACTTTTTCTATTAAGGTCCTAAACATATGTATCCAACCTCCTGGATAGCTTCTTGTTTGTATTATAAACCCAAGCACACACAAAATAAAGCATTCTCCTTGCATCAACCAGCAGCCTGAATTAAATTTAACACATGCAAATATCAGCTATCTCTGTGAATTATAGATCTACAAAAGAGCTGAATCTCGCTATCAAAAGCATTATAGATCAGGAGAAGGACCTGATTAGAGAATTTATTATTGTCGATAACAGTGGAGAATTTATAATAGATAAGTCTATAAGGAAGAATCAATTTTTCCAGGTCATTAAAACTCGAAGAAATCTTGGCTTTGGACAGGCCGTAAATCTTGGGGTTAAAAAAGCAAGATCACCCTATATACTTATTTTTAACCCTGACACTGTGACTTTACCCGGAGCAATGAAACATCTCTTAAATACCATGGAACAGGATGAAAAAATTGCAGTAGCAGGCCCTATGCTTCTATATCCAGATGGTTCTCCTCAACCTTCTGCAAGGAGATATCCGAGTCTAAAGTATCTCTTAAATGGCAGACGGTCGCTCCTCACAAAACTCTGGCCGCAGAATGTATGGAGCCGTGAGTTCATGTATCTTGATTTACTCCAAAGAGAGGGGATATTCGACGTTGATGCAATTATTGGAACTTACATGCTTATAAGAAAGAAAATTTTTGAGCAAATAGGAGGATTTGATGAGAAATTTTTCCTCTTCCAGGAAGACATAGATCTGTGTAGAAGAATTAAGAAAAGAGGGTATAGAATTGTTCTGGTTACTCATGCAAAGATAATCCACAAATATGGGTTATCACGGAAATTTCTCCCCTTTAAATCAAGCTACACGAGGGGAAAATCTCTTTACCTTTTCATAGATAAATATGAAAAGCATCACATAAAAAGGTTCCTGGTATTTATTCTAATCCTTTTTTATACTGCAATCACAGCATTTAAATATTTTTGGGGCACAAAAGAAGTTGAAAGGTCCTGGAAAAATGAAAGAATGGATTAAGAAAATTTCTGTGGTCTTTATTCTCATCGTGGCTGACCTTGCGGGCATTTTGATATCTTATGCCCTTGCCTATCAGTTACGTGCAGGAGTTCTTTCAAAATTTTTGGGGAATCTTCCTCCTGCCTTCCCCATAAAATATTACATTAAATACCTGTATCTCCTCCTCATCTGGCCAATAACCTTTACGTATGAAGGCCTGTACACCAAAAATTATTCTGCAAGTGAGGAAATCATTAAACTCTGGAAATCTCTCACCGTAGCCACATTACTCACGGTAATCTTATTGTTTGCCCTTAAGGTTAGACCTTCCTTTTCACGCTCAGTGCTTGCAATTTCTTATGTCGCAAGTCTTTTTGTTGTCCCATTGATCAGGTTATCCCTTAAAAGGCTACTCTTCAGCATGAATCTTGGAATCAAGAAGATGGTATTTATAGGTAGTAGTAATGAAATAAAATGGCTTAAAAGTCATGTAAAAAATGATAAAACCTGTGGATACAGTGTCATAGCTCACTTCAAAAAAGATGAACTTGTAAAATTACCTGAAATCTATCAAAAAGAACCATTTGATGTAATAATCACATCAAACCTTGACAATGGTAGCATGTATTTTTTGCAAAGCTTTGCCCAGGAACATGGTCTTGAGATTATACTCTTTCCAGAAAATATTATATTTGATCCTCAAGGTATTGAAATTGAGGAATTCTTTGGATTTAAAGCATTAAAATTAAAGTACAATCTTTTGATACCGCGAAATGCAACCATAAAGCGTATTCTTGACCTGATTGCTTCTCTAATTATTTTCGTTGTGATTTTTCCTGTTTTCATATTCATACTTTTACTTGTAAAAATCACATCCAAAGGCCCGGTGTTTTTCAAACAGAGACGGGTAGGTCTACACGGTAAGAAGTTTACTTTATATAAATTTAGAACAATGCATCTCGACGCCGACGAGAGACTTAATACACTTCTCGAGAAAAATCCTGAGGCAAAAGAAGAATGGGAGAAATACAGGAAACTGAAATCTACGTCTGATCCAAGAATCACCCCTATAGGTAAAATACTTCGTAGATACAGCCTTGATGAATTACCACAGTTTTTAAACATTCTGAAAGGTGATATGAGTTTAGTAGGTCCTCGACCATATCTTGAAGAAGAATTAAAATTCCTGGGGAAAAGAAAAGATACTATACTCAGCGTTAAACCTGGATTAACAGGTCTATGGCAGGTATCTGGGAGGAATGAAATCCCCTTTGAAGAAAGGGTATTACTGGACGAGTACTACGTAAGAAACTGGTCAATCTTTCTGGACATCGCCATTCTGGTGAGAACAATATTCACCGCTATTAAAGGAGAAGGAGCTTATTGACCTTTCTGGATTTTATCAATTTCTTTTTGAGTGAGTTCTGCTAAAATTTTTAATCCCCGGGAGAGATAATCCTCTTTCAAAGTCTTGAGAACTTTTACGGCGCCTTTTTTCTTACCCATATCCTTCAGATATTCCGCAAGTGATTCTTTATATTCTAAGTCATCAATCTTACCGATTACTCCGGCCATTCTTCTGGCCTTTTTTAAATATTTAAATGAGGATTTTAAATCACCAAGTTTCAATAAAATCCTGGCAAGTAAGAAATAAGCAGGAATCTTGTAAAAATCATAATTTAATCTCTCTATAATCTCTAAAGCAGTCTCGGCATATCTCAGGGCAAGCTGGTAATCGCCTCTCTCATGGTAGAGGGTAGCTCCTCTAAAATATACTCTTACAAGGATATTTTGATCATCAGTTTTTTTAACTAAATTAATGGTTTCCTTGAAATAGCCATCAGATGTATCTGGATCATTGTATCCATACTGATATATCAATGCCAGTCTACTCAAGACCAGTAATTTACCTTCTATATCCCCCGTCTCGTTTGCAATCTCAAGAGCTCTTTTTCCAAACTCCGCTGCCTCTTTCCATCTCTCAATAAAAGATAGACAAGTGCTTATATTATACAGAGACAGAAACATCCCTTTCTTCTGACCTATCTCTGAAGCAATTTTGTATGCTTTCTTAAATTCATCAATAGCTTCCAAAATTTTTCTCATACTTAGAAAAAGAACACCCTGATCGATATGAAGTGTTATTATTCCTGATTTATAACCTACTTCTTCGTAAGCCTTTTCAGCTTTTCTGTATTCCTCCAGGGCCTCTTCAAATTTTCCAATATTATGATATAATAAAGCCCGATTTATGTGTACCGAGCCCACGCCCTTAATATCATTTATTTCTCTTCGTATTTTAAGAGCTTCATCAAAATACCTGAACGCACTTTTATTCTGCCCCAGATCCATCATCACTATTCCCATAACATTATAAAGAGTTCCAAGATTCTTTTTATCAAGATTCTCCTTGTTCTTCAGTAGAGATTCCAGTATCATTTTAGCTTCGTCCACTCCCCCTGAGTGTTTTACAATCCAACCCTTAAGCAATATATATTCATACTCCTTTTCTTCATCTGCAAATTCCAGAGCTTTATTTATCATATCAAGTGCTTTCTCATATTCGCCAATCTCCTCATAAATCTCAGCCAGAGCATAGTAATAATCACCTGGTAGGTATTTACCACACTCTTCCCTTAAACCTTTTACATATTCCAGTGCTTTCTTTAAGTCTCCAATAATTACAAAGACATTCGCCATTTCCAGGCAAGCTTTACATTTTTTCTTCTTGTCGTCTTCATATTGGATATACCACTCATAAAATTTCAACGCCTCTCTGTAAGCAAATATTTTTTTAGAATGCTGTGCGGCTTGTAGGGCATATTTCTTAATTTTATTTTTATCTCCTGCCATATATGCATGATAGGATAATAATTCAGTGATTCCCTCTAATTGTGGTGCAATCCTCTCAAGACTTTTAAGAATCTTGCTATGATAATACTTCCTCTTACTTTCCGGTATTTTTCTGATAAGCAATTCACGAATTATATCTTCTTTAAACGAGAAAATATCATCTCCTTTTTCACTTATTATTCCGAGTTTTATCCCCTTGTCCATTCTGTCATAAACTTCCCCTACATCTATGTTGAATGCATCCTGAATGAGTTTAACATTGAATTCATTACCTATACATGCCGCAATTTCCAGAATAGGATCCCCTCTGAGTTCCCCTATCTTCCTCTTTATAACATCCTCTATAGTCCTTGGTATTTGGAAGTTCTCAGCCTCTTTTTTAAGTTGCCATTTATGTTCAAAATAGAGAAGGCCTTCATTATATAACTCTTTAATTAGCTCCTCCACAAAGAATGGATTCCCACCAGACTTGTTGTATAAAAATTCATAAACTTCCTTATCAGCAGGTACCGTAAGTATTGCATCCACAAGCTCTTTGGTTCCCCTATAATCTAAAGGATTCAATTTTCTTTCCTCAAGTATTCTTTCCCGACTTATTAGAGTCAGAAATTCATCAAGGTCTGGGTTTTGAATTTCTTCATATCTATATGCTGCAAAAAATACAGTATCTCCTATTGAATTTCTTAAAAGATAGTAAAACAACTCAAGAGTAGACTTATCAGACCACTGGATATCATCAATAAAAATAACCAGCTTATTCTTAGAAGAAGCAATATCAAAAATTTTCCTCAAAGTATCAAATAATTTATATCTATCAAACTCTATACCTTCAATATCTTCATTCAGCTGAGGAAATAATATACTCAAAACTTTCTTTTCAGAATTGTTCAAAGATTCGAGTATCTCTTTAAAAAATATTCTATGATTCTTATAAAAATAGGTTAAAATTTCTCTAAAAGGTACAAAAGGAATGGAGGAAAGAGCACTATACGACGCTCCTCTAAGAAATAATAAATTATCCAGATTTTCGAAAGCTTCCCTAACAAGCCTCGTTTTTCCAATTCCAGCTGAACCCCTGATAAGGTGTAATTTACCTCCCTTTTTAAGTTCTTCAAGTAGCCACTTTTTATCTTCAGTCCTATCTACAAACCTCTTAGCCGGTATAATAGGTAATATTTCTCCCTCTTTGGGTACACCTATTTGCCCTTTTCCTTTCCTTTTGGCTGTATATAAAATGTGATCTGCTTTTCTAAATAGCTCATCCCAATTTTTTCCATCTCTTGGAAATTCAGCTACACCAATAGATGCACCAATTTTGTAGCCCCCGATTTCTATAGATTTGATCTTTTCCTGAATTTTCTCTGCAACCAAAATAGCATGGTCACGGTCCGTATTTGGAAGGTAAACTATAAATTCATCTCCTCCATATCTTATTATCTCATCAGATTCCCGGAGAATGCGCTTAAGAAAATCAACAAAACCTTTAAGTACTTTATCTCCTTCAAGATGACCGTGGATATCATTTATCACTTTGAAATCATCTAAATCAATCAATAATATTGAAAAAAAATGGTTGTATCTCCTGTATTTATTAATCTCTTTCTTGATAAAAGTATTTAGATATCTACGATTTTTTGCCCTTGTGAGTTCATCCAGGTAAACCTCTTGTCCATCAACAAACATAATGGAATTTTAAACCATTAAATCAACAATATCAACTTGAATTTATGGAACGAATAGATTATGCTCATAAATTAATCAAAGGATTTCTTGGGTATTACTGGAGGTTATGTAAAATGGAAAAAATGGTCGTTGACAGATTTTTAAGAACAATCCATACAATTGAAAAGTTCATAAAGCAGTCCGAATCTCTCCTTAAAGCATCAAAAATCGTTACAGAAGCTATAAAAAATGGTAACAAATTACTTTTTTGTGGAAACGGCGGAAGTGCATCGCAAGCCCAGCACTTTGCTGCGGAATTTGTTATTAGATATTCTAAAAATAGAGCTCCTATCCCTGCCATATCTATAACATCTGATACCTCTGTATTGACTGCCGGTGCAAATGATTTTGGATTTGAATCTATTTTTGAAAGACAAATTGAAGCTCTCGGGAATAAAAATGATGTATTAATTGCTATTTCTACTTCGGGAAAATCAAAGAATGTAAATAGAGCAGTAGTAAAAGCCTATGAAAAAGAAATGAAGATCATATATCTATGCGGAGAGCTTCCTCCTGAAACACATCGTCTATGCGATGTTTTAATCAACGTACCTTCCCGTAATACTGCTATAATCCAGGAGATTCATGAAATTATAGGTCATACCCTTGTAGAACTTGTGGAAAAGGAGTTAAACTATGAATAGGAAATCTGTAGTATTAATTCTGGCTATCTTGTTTCTCCCATTTACACAACTTCAAAGCAAGGAGTTGAAAGTCGCCTTTCTGGATCTTGACCGGGTAATGCATGAGTATAAAGATTTCCAGGATGCCCAGAGAGAGCTGAATAGTTTAATCGCTGAATGGGAACGAAAAAGAGATAGCCTCAAGGCAGTTATAGATACAATGAAAAAAAATTATGAAATAGAAAAACCCATGCTGACAGACGAGGGGAAAGCAGAGAGAGAAGAAAGAATTATGAAAATGGAAGCTCAATACAGAAAATATATACTTTCCATATGGGGTCCCAATGGAGAATTGAAGAAAAAAACTCGGGAACTTGTTGCTCCTTATTCTGAGAATGTTAATCGAATAATCAAAGAAATATCTGAGAGAGAAGAATATGACCTTGTATTAAACTCATCCTCTGATATGGTCATCTATGCCAGTGAAAAGTATGATATAACCGACGAAGTGATAATGGAGTTGAATAAAGAATATGTAGAGGTAGCCCAGATACCAGGAATTAAATTGAAACTGGCTATTTTCCCATTTATTGAGGAAGATGAACAATCTCGTAGGTCTCAACTGGGTTCCAGGTTAGGAACTCTTTTTGCAAGTGCATTTAAGAACTCAAACAAATTTGAGCTCATATCAAACTCCACAGTTATTTCGGAAATGCAGAGGCAAAATATCAGAGCGGAAGACCTTGACGTTGTCAAATGTAAGCAGATAGGTCTTCTTCTGGGAGCAAAATATTTTATCCTGGGCAGTGTTAAAAAATCCGGTGAAGCAGTTCAATTCACTGCAGAACTTTATAATATAGACACGGGAGAGAAAATAATGGAAGTGAAAGGAGAAGCCCCAAACGACCAGTCTGCACTCGATCAGGAAGCCATACAGAAAGCAAAAACAATAGATCAAAGATTCAAAGCCGAGTAATAGCAAGGGTTAACACATCAATTCTTGATACTTCTTTAGGAAAGCATTTTGCTAAAGATTTAACAGTAGAGCCGGTTGTGTAAACATCATCTACAATTAATAATTTTTTCCCTATAAATCGTTTCTTAGATTTAATATTAAAGGCATTTTTCACATTCTCTTCTCTTTCTTTCCGAGAAAGTTTTGTCTGAGTTTTAGTATATTTTGTTCTAACAATTCCTTCCGTTACAATAGGTACCCGTAATTTTTCTTTGATAAGCTCAGCAATCAACAAACTCTGGTTAAATCCCCTCTCCTTTTCCTTTAAAGGATGAAGGGGAACGGGAATTATAAAATCATAATTTTCATCCAAAAGGTTTGTTATATAATTTTTAAAAAATTTAACTACGGCACGTTGCCTCTGGTATTTTAATTTCTCTATCAGATCCCTGATTTCCATTTCGTACAGAAATGGAGAATATAACTTATAAAAAGGGGGACCCGGATAGATTACCTTATTTATTAGTAATCTGTGCTCTATTGAATAACGACAATCTTCACATACTACATTCTTTGAAGGCTTATCACAGATATAGCACAGGGAAGGGAATATAACCTCAAATACAAATCTTAAATATTTAAGAACCTGCACCTTTCTCTCTATTTTTCAAAACTACACCAGTTATTACAGCACCAACCATAAGGGCCAGCGATATATACTGGTTTAATGAAAATGGACCAATTATGTTACCAGGCTCATAGTATCGGAGAAAATCATCGAGAAACCTGGTAAGAGCCCCAAGGAATATATAAGCTACAAAAATAAACCCGGTGAAGGGCTTAAATCTTTCTATTCTAGTTAAAAAGAAAAAAATAATGAGATTTGCAAAGGATTCATAAAGCTGAGTGGGATGAACCTTCAAAATCCCATAAACTTCGAAAGCTGGAGAACCAGGCCTAAAGGCTACACACCAGGGAAGTGTACAGGGTGTACCAAAACAACAACCATTAAAGAAACATCCCCACCTTCCGAAAAACATACCAAGAGCAAAGGCAGGTCCAATCCAATCAGCCACTTTCCAGAGGTTCATATTCTTTTTTTTCATAAAAATAATTGCAGTAGGAATTGCAAAAATCACACCACCAAAGAATACCAGACCTCCATTCCATACTGCCAACGTCTCTAAAGGATGCTCTTTAAAATAAGAAAGATGATAAAGAACGTAAAAAACTCTTGAACCAACTATTGCTGATACCAATATCCAGAATCCAAGATCATAAATATCGTCTTTTTTAAGACCCGCTCTCTCAGCTTTTTTTGCCACATAATATATACCTGCAATAAATCCTACTAAGACAAAAATACCCCAAGTTCTTATCTCCAAATCCCCTATTCTAAAGAGAACCGGATACATTGAAAACCTCCTCTAAAAAAGAAAGGGGGGAGAGCGTTAACTCTCCCCCCTTTTGGGTCTCGCATTTATGCTTTCTTTACATGTACTGCTTTGGGACCTCTATCCGTCTGCTCTATCTCGAATGTTACGCGCTGACCCTCTTCCAGTGTTCTGTACCCTTCACCTTCTATGTCAGTGAAGTGTACAAACACATCACCGGATCCATCTTCGAGTTCGATGAACCCGAATCCTTTCCGCGAGTCGAACCATTTGACTCGCCCGGACTGCTTTGTACCCATATTTTACATCCTCCATTTTAAAAATTAGCCTCTATTGAGGCATAGTCAAATTGTAGTCCCTTTAGGAGGGTTTGTCAAGTATTGCTATTCCTCAAAAATAATCTTACCGAAGGGGGTATTGTTTTCTAATAAAGAAACGATAAAATAAGAGCCATAAAAAATCTCCTTTTGTTTTAAAGGGAGGTATTCCTCCCTACCCTGAGGTTAACAAATTAGAGGCTGAAGTTCAACCCAGCCTCGTAATATCTACCGGGGCATGGGAATCCTTTATCACGTTCGTAATTTATATCTAAGAGGTTGTGTACTTTAAAGTAGAGTTCCAGGGATTTGATCTTCCTTGATAGCTTGAGATTCACAAGAGTATAGTCCGGAAGTTTGAGATAGTCGTTTACATCTTTGTCATAGTAATATCTGCTTCCGGTGTAATTTATTCCAGCGAAGCCCTTAACATCGTATGGGAGTTTGTATCCAAAGTAAATACTTCCTCTCTGTTCTGGTCTGTCTTCGAGAATTTCCTTACCTTCGAGATCCTTTGCATTTAGATAAGAGTAAGACACATGATAATCAAGTCTACCCACGGTACCGGAAACCCCAAGGCTGACTCCGGCAAATCTTGCCTTTCCAATATTCTGAAGCTGTTCAAGGTCATTTACAGTATCCACCACCACATCCTCTATGAGGTCTCTTATCTCGGAGTCGTAAATAACGAAACTCACCTGATGTTTTTCAGCCACAACCTGTGTAACTCCGAATTCAAAGTTGAAGGATCTTTCCTCTTTAAGGTCTGGATTTGGAATATTTCTGCCAAGATATTCTGAGTAGAGTTCCTTCATTGTGGGGAATCTGGTCTTACCTGTGAAGGAGAGATGGAGTTTTGTTCCGGCTGCAGCTCTGTATTGAATTGAAAAAAGAGGATCATATGTAAAAATTGGATCTCTTAAATCACCTCCATTGGCATAAAGCGGCCTCATATAGCTAAGTCCTATACCACCGGTGGAGGTGAGTTTCGGGGTAAGCTTTGCATCTGTTTCAACTCCTAAAGAGTACGTTGTCATTTCGTATCTTTCCCACTTCTCATCATAATCACTCTGCGCCCTGTGGACATCCTTCTTGTAGTGAAGACCGGTACGGATATTGATAAGTGGCAATTTAGTTTCTGTAAGTAAATTACCACCAACAGTATAGTCATCATAGGTGGAATGGAAAGCATATCTTTCTGTCTGGGTTGTATAGGTGCTGTCATCATAGGAATCAAGTACATTATAGTAGGTATCATAGAAGGCATTTGCTCTCACTTCTGTCTCCTTTACATCATAGGTCCACATAAGTTTTACAGTCTTCTTCTGCCATGTTGTGAACCTCCAGTATCTTGGTTTTGTAGTTCCAACCTCTGGCGGAATTCCCTTCACATTATCAATTACTCCAAGTTTAAGACCAATATTACCGAAAGCAGGGGGTTCATAAAAGACCTTTAAATTAGCTACCTTCTTTTCATAGTCAGAATTCTCCCTTATTCCTCCATCTTCATTGAGATCGGGGGCAAAATCCTCAGAAAGATGATATCCATCTGATTTTTCATAAACACCATCAACACCGAAGCTAAGTCTTCTAACTTTCCTAGAAGCAAATAGATTCACTTTTTTGTCCATATTACGACCAAGAGCAGCCTTCACATTCACCTTATCTTTCTCAGGAGACTCCGTAATGATATTAACCACACCGCCCATTGTATTGGGTCCATAAATCACCGAACCTGTACTGCTTGATACCTTCACCTTCTTAAGAATGTCTGAGACAAGTTCGGTGAAGTCAAAGGAACCATCATAGGGTACATAGACAGGCAGTCCATCGATAAGTACCGCAATCTGACTCTGGTCAAATCCTCTGAAGTAAATATTTGCCTCATTTTTTCTCCCTATGCTTACATAGATATCCGGAATCACCTCCAGTATCTCATGTATCGCATCGAGGCCAGTCTCCCTGATAAGGGAATCAGGAATTTCTTTGATTGTGGCCTCGAGTGGGGTGTTACTCAGGTGTTCTGTGACAACTATCTCATTCATATAGTAGGTAAACAGTGTATCCTTGTGTGAGCCACTTACCATTAATATTAGGGCGTACACACAGTGCATATGCACCTCCTTGTGTGGTTAACAAATTCCTTACAAATTAACATCCAATAGAGGAAAAGGGGGATAGGGAGGGATGGGATTTTTATGTTTTTCTCTCCTTTGGGGATAATTCAAACCTCCTTTCCAAATACCAGAAGCATGCGGCTTTTCCCCACATCCTGGCGCCCTGTCTCCATAGGCTAACCTTCTTGGACAGACAGGTCCGAAGGTAATTGAGATTATATATCAATCAGAATGATCTGGCAAATGGGCTTTCGTGTAACGTAAAGCAGAATATTCGGTAGACGGGAAACGGGAGACGGTAGACGAAGAAGAATCTAAAAAGAACATAAAGTGTAAAGCGAACAGCGGGCATTGGAAGGTCGGAAGATGGAGACGATTGAGGAGGCTTGCCTATTGTCATTCTGAGGAGTCCGCCTCAGGCGGACGACGAAGAATCTCGAAGAGACGTGAAGCGTAAAGCGGACAGGGGGATATTCGGTAGGCGATATAAGAATATTAAAACATATCAAAAATCAACAAATCATTCCCGGCTACTGATTCCCGTTTTCCGTCTTCCGAAAAAATAAAAAAATGGCCCCAAGGGGACTCGAACCCCTACCGCCACCTTGAAAGAGCGGTGTCCTAGCCGCTTAGACGATGGGGCCATTAAGTATTTATATTTTAACTTATAATTTCCATTATGTCAAACTTACGAATTGCCTTGTTGAAAATCTACACGAAAGTTAATACAATAGTTCGCGATAAAAATTAATTGAAATGTGGAGAATGCATCACCCTCCCTCTCCATAAAAACGGTGAGTAAGGATGTAAAAAGATGATTTGCTCTCCATTTCTGAAAAATGGAGATACAAATATCACCATTTACTCCAAATTATTTCACCGCATTTAAGCGTCCAGAGGAGAAGAAGAAACCATAGTTCAACAATTAAGTAAATCTTGATTTCTTCCAATCTCGTCTTAGATTTTCCACTTCTCTCTAAGTATGCGAAACGAATATCTCTCACACCCGTTGCTAATCCAAGAAATAAGGGGAGCAACAAAATAAAAGGAGGGTTGCTTTTAAAAATAAGGCATGCAATAACGCAGTTTATAACAAACAGTATATATATCCCAAATAAATCTGTTGCTTTCCTTTTAGGAGTGATTCCTGCTGAGTAGAGTAACATCACCGTGGAAAACCTTGTTAAAAACGATGCCCAGAGAGTTAGTGCAACCACCCAGAGAACATGTAGGTTGGTAGTAAATGCAAAATAGGTGAATATAGCCGAAAATATGAACATGATGATAAACTCAGTTAAGTCTTTTTTGCTCATATAAATATTATACTCCTTTTTAAATAAACATACTAAGAATAAAACACCCTTTCGGTATTTCGATAAGGTTCCTTATTCTCGCAACTCCCGTTCCCACACCAAATTAACTGCTGGGGCTCTATACATATAGAGCATCAGGTGGTGGGTTATATCCCAAGCCCAACAAATATGAGTAAATATCACTGTAAAATTGATTCCAGTCTATATTGCTCAGGTTATCAGAATTTCCTCCATACTGATAATTTAGCATATCCAAGATAAACGCATTGAGTACTCCCAACCCTGTCCCGACTATAATAGTCCACCACCCCCCTGGTGCTCTACAAGTGAGTGCGCTAGCCACAGCCCAACTCAATGTAACATACCAATAATTTGTATTCGTGGCCTTCTCGGTCTCCTCATCTTTGAGAACTTCTTTGCTAAACTCATCCAGTAATTCAAGAGGTGGTGCCTTTGAAGAATCTATGTAGAAAAAGTTATTCTCAACCACAAAATTGGCTATTTCTTCATAAACACCTGGCACCTCTTTGCTCAGTGTGTTAATATCGCCCTCGAAAATTTGCCTCAAATTAGTTGTTGTATCCCGCAATAGCCATACTCCATGTATCAACGAATCATTAAGTGCTGTTACCGAATTGCCTCATTTAAAATCTATACGAAATGGGTATCGTTGCCTCATTTAAAAATCTATACGAAATGCATTACCCTCCTTTGTCTGAAGCAAGATAAAAGGAGGGTAAGATGGATTTGATGAGCCGGAACAACACAGGGAGTTGCTTCTTAAAGACTCCACCTCCCAATAAAAGGCATAGATTCAGATAACGA
>Ga0190329_1000084_pt1 | contig 26028 bp, 23 predicted proteins | sample 48720423_MG_FD_161655 | JGI IMG/M metagenome (GOLD analysis project Ga0190329, IMG submission 161655) | Hydrothermal vent sediment bacterial communities from Southern Trench, Guaymas Basin, Mexico - 4872-04-2-3_MG | ecosystem: Environmental > Aquatic > Marine > Hydrothermal vents > Sediment ... | reverse complement strand
GATTGACGTGTATGGAACAGACAAAAAGATCAATGTTCGCATCGGCATCAGTACCGGAGAAATATTTTCCATGATTCTTGGCAACCATATTAAAGCAGAGTTTGCCTATCTGGGCAACTCTGTGAATCTTGCCTCAAAACTGGAAAGTCAGGCTGGCGATCAATGCATGTTGATTGATGAGGAGACATATAAACAGGCAAAGGGCCAGATTTTATCGGAACCCGAGACAATCACCATACCCGGTCTGGGGGAAACCTCTGTCCATAAGGTCCTGAGGCTTGCCCGGATGAATGAGAGGTTGGGTAGAGGGAAATAAATTCCCACCGATATCACGTCCAAAAACAGGCTGTTCATGGGAGAATGTTTAAAAGACGAATACTCCTTTTAGCACGGATAGAGCAATCGCCCACATGGTAATCCCCACAAGGGTATCCAGAATTCTCCAGGAGGATTCTTTTGTAAACAGAGGTGCAAGCATTTTTCCGCCAATGCTTAGGGAAAAAAACCAGACAAATGATGCCATGACGGCGCCGGCACCAAAAAAGATGTGACCGGGCTGTTTAAACTGACTGGATATGCTGCCCAGCAAAATAACGGTGTCAAGATATACATGAGGATTGAGCAATGTTACGGCAAGGGTTGTGAGAATAGCCGCTTTTAAAGATGATTCAGCCTTTTGGTTCGCAGAAAGGCTTCCTCCCCTGATGGCAGACCTGAATGATCTGATCCCGTAAATAAAGAGGAAACCAGCCCCGCCAATGCCTGCGATTAATGAAAGGCTTTTGCTCGAAGCGATAAGGGTTCCCATGCCGGTTACCCCCAGAAGGATGAGCAGGGCATCACAAACAGCACAGATCAAAGGGATAACAATATAATGGTTTTTTCTCACGCCTTGGCTTAAAACAAATGCATTCTGGGCGCCAATGGCGATGATCAGCCCGCTTCCGGCTCCAAATCCTTTTAAGAATGTTAACAGCATGTTTCTCCTCTATTTTTTTTAAGTAACAAGACAACAGGGATAAAATATGCCAACTGGTATATAAAGTAAAATTAATATTTTTTATGATTTTTAGAACTCCCCAATCCGCCATTAAAAAAATAAAAAACCTCGTTACACTTGATTGCTGCCGTTTTGTCCGGGTCGGTCCTTTGTTTGTATTTCGCCTTTTCTGGGATAACCTCTTTTTTCCTTTTGTTCATGGAACAAATATGGCACAAAAAGATGTTTTGTTAAAGTTGAGAAAGCCTCCCGGAAATCGCACATTGTTAAGCTTTACTGGCATCGCTGGAGCCTGAAGTCAAAACTTTTGGACGATGGATTGAATTTTTAATAAAAAACTTGTATCCGGATGGAAAATTCGCGTATATTGACTGCCGGACCTAAAACTTGTTGACTGATAATTCAAAAGGAATTCTATCACATGTTATCAAATCTTTTCAGCCCGATCCGGATCGGCAATATGACCTCGAAAAACAGGCTTTTAATGTCTGCCATGAGTATAAATTTTGGTGTGGACGAAAACTGCTGCGTGACAGATCAATTAATTGAGTATTTTGTAGAAAGAGCAAAAGGCGGGGTTGGCATGATGCTGGTGGGGGGAGGAAGCGTTCATCCCGGAGGTCAGGAACTGCCTGACCTTCCCCAGATGTATAATGACACTTGCATCCCAGCGCTTAAAAAAATGGTTCAAAGGGTAAAGTTGCATGATACCCTTTTCGGAGTGCAGCTCATGCATGGCGGGCGTCAGTCCTATCTTCCTGAGAAAGTGGCACCTTCTCCCATACCCGCGCCTGCTGTGGTGAAGGGCGAAGTCAGGGCGCTCACAATTGCTGAAATAAAAGAATTGATCTCCTGTTTTGGCGATTCAGCCAGGCGGTGTAAGGAAGCAGGATTTGATTTTGTTGAACTTCATGGTGCTCACGGATACTTGATCAACCAGTTCATGGCACCCAATTGTAATATCAGAACAGATGAATATGGGGGATCTTTTAAAAACAGGACGCGGTTTTTATTTGAAATTATAGAGGACATCCAGGCAAAGACAGGAAAAGACTTTCCCATTGGAATACGAATCAATGGAAATGATTATATCGAAAACGGATGGGAACTGAAAGATACGGTAAGAATTGCGCCTGAGCTTGAAAAAGCCGGTGTTGTATATCTTCATGTTTCAGGCGGGGTTTACGGGTCCACAGAGTTAACCATTCCTTCCATGTATACCCCGCATGGCTGCTTTGTGCATCTGGCCGAAGAAGTCAAAAAACATATTAACATCCCCGTGATTACCGTGGGTCGGATTAAATATCCGGACCATGCCGATGAGATTATTAAAGAGGGTAAGGCAGACATGGTCGCCTTTGGCCGGTCGTTTCTTGCCGACCCCTATTATCCTGAAAAAGCCAGAAAGGGGGATTTTTCACAGATTCGGCCTTGCGTCGGCTGTTGTCTCGGGTGTATCCATGCTGTGCTTGCCAAGGAGCCTGGCTCCTGTGTCGTCAACCCTGATGTGGGAAGGGAATATAAACTCAAGGATGAAAAAAAGCCCGAAAAATTATTAAAAATACTTATTGTCGGTGCGGGCCCTGCTGGCATGGCAGCGGCACGGCAATTTGCACTTCAAGGCCACCAGACCATCGTCTGTGAAAAAAAACAAGATGTCGGCGGATTGCTGTCCCTTGCATCAAAAGCCCCTGGTCGCGGGGAACTCAATGATATTTTGGATTTTTTCAGGCATGAAATGGATCGGCTTGATGTTGAAATTCGGTATGACACAGAGCTTTCATTGGATCTGATCAAAGATATCAATCCGGACAAGGTGATTCTTGCCACAGGGTCAATGCCGGATATGCCGGTGATTAAAGGGCTTTTCCAAACAAAAATGGATCTTGTGACAAATGTTGATGTGATCAGCGGCAAAGAGCAGGTTGGAAAGAACGTTATCGTGCTGGGTGGTGGAATGACGGGGTTGATCACAGCTGATTTTCTGGCAGAGCAGGGAAAACAGGTGGTTGTTTTAAATCGCAAAAAGAGCTTTGCAGAGGAAATGTCCAGCAATGACCGATATTACTTGAGGGAACGATTGAAAAAAGGGAATGTTTCCCTGTATAAAAATGTATCGATCAAACAATTTACAGATGACGGGGTTGTATTTAAGGCCAATGGAGATGAAAAGACATTAACCGGTTTTGATTCAGTGGTGATTTCGGAAAAGCAGAGTTCTATCAGGGATGCTAAAAAATTTGAGAAAAAAGTCAAAGCAAAGTTTCATCTGATCGGTGATGCAAAATCTCCAAGGCATTTGATGTACTGCATCAGTGAAGCTGAAGAAATCGCACGATCGATATGATATCCGATTAAATAAATATAATCTGTATGGTATTGATATGATGATAAGGAAAAAACAGTATGCAAGAGATATATGAAACGGCAAAGGTTTTAATGAAAGGCTATTGCAGGGTATGCAAAGAATGCAATGGAAATGCCTGTGTCGGTGAAGTCCCCGGTATGGGAGGGCTTGGCACAGCGTCCTCATTCAAGGCAAATATTAATGCCTTAAAAAAGATTAATTTTAATATGCGCCTGGTTCATGATGTGGTTGAACCGGATACAGCTGTATCACTTCTTGGAAAAGAACTTTCCCTCCCTGTCCTTGCAGCACCCATCGGCGGTGTATCCTTTAATATGGGCGATGGTATTTCTGAAGAAGCCTATATAAAATCTATTATTTTTGGATGTAGGGAAAAAGGGATTATCGGGTGTACAGGCGATGGCGTCCCCGCTTTTATCCATGAAACCGGATTAAGTGTCATCAAGGAAGCCGGAGGTCATGGTATCCCGTTTATCAAACCCTGGGAGGATAAGGAACTTTTTGAAAAACTGGACAAGGTGAAGGAAAGTGGTGCCGGTATTGTGGGAATGGATATTGATGCGGCAGGACTGATTACCTTAAAGAAAATGGGCAGGCCTGTTTCTCCCAAAACCGTTGAAAAACTGGGACAGATCATTAAACGTGTTTCGGGCAAGTTTATTTTAAAAGGTGTTATGACGGTTGATGATGCCCTGTCTGCTGTTGATGCCGGTGCCGATGCCATTGTGGTATCAAATCATGGTGGAAGAGTTCTGGATTTTACACCGGGTGCTGCCACTGTGCTTCCGGATATATCTGATGTCGTTAAAGGAAAGATAACGATTCTTGCCGATGGCGGGGTGAGAACGGGCGGTGATGTGCTAAAACTGCTTGCACTTGGTGCCGATGCTGTTATGATAGGACGTCCCTTTTCTATTGCTGCCGTTGGCGGTCTTCAAGAAGGCGTGGAACGCTATATTGATAAAATCAGGACAGAACTTGAACAGGCAATGGTCTTAACCGGTGTGTCAAAAGCGTGTGATGTTTCAAGAACCATACTTCATGGTTTTTAACTAAAATAGTTAATATATTTTTTTAAAAAAATGATATGAATCAAAAACCCACATATGAAGACCTTGAATGTCATATACAAGAATTAGAAAATGAGCTTTCAAGCATAAAACTTTCGGAAGAAAGACTTCGCCTGGCCATTGAAGCGGTGAATGACGGCATTTTCGATTTTGATTACCAAAGGAATGAAGCCTATTTCAGCCCGCGGTATTATACCATGCTTGGATATGAACCCTATGAACTGCCTGCCACCAGAGAAACCTGGAAAAATTTGCTCCATCCTGAGGACAGGGAAAAAAGTATCGCTTATGTGGATGAGCAAATTCGTCAGAAAAAGAACTGGTCCCGGGAATTTCGGTTAAGAACCAAGGAGGGGAAATACAAATGGATTCTTGGTCGTGGGAAGGTTTCCAAATGGGATGAAAATGGGAATCCGATCAGACGTACAGGGACGAATAAAGATATTACCGAACGGAAAGAGGCGGAATTTGAGAGAGAAGAGTTGATTAAGCAACTGAATAAAGCCCTCAAGGATGTAAAGACCCTTGGTGGCCTTATTCCTATTTGTTCAAGCTGTAAAAAAATTCGGGATGACAAGGGATACTGGAACCAGCTTGAAAGCTATTTTGAGCAGCATTCCACAGCTCTGTTCAGCCACAGCCTGTGTCCTGGCTGTATGGAGGAACTTTATGGGAAGGATGACTGGTATATTGAACTGAAAGAGAATAAAACCAGAGAATGATATGCTGCTGAAAATTAAAATTGATTGACAACATATAACATATGGGCTACAGAAAACTAAAATCAGGCAATAGAAGGGCTTTTAAAGCAGTTTGCAGAGAGTTAAAAATTTAATGGGTTGAAAGATCTGTATGGCACAACTAGAATTAAAAAATGTTACTGTAAGGTTTGGCGGGCTTTTAGCAATATCTGATTTGAGCTTTACAATCGGTGGTGGCGGGGTTGTCGGGTTGATTGGGCCGAATGGTGCGGGGAAAACCACTGTTTTCAACGTTCTCACCGGTGTGTACCAGGCATCTGAAGGGGATGTGGTCTTTGACGGGAAAAGTATCCTCGGCAAACGCCCCTATGTGATTTTTGACAAAGGGATTGCCAGAACCTTCCAGAATATCCGCCTTTTTTCCGCCATGACTGCGGTTGAAAATGCCATGGTGGCCCGGCACTGCAGAGCTGCGAAAGGGATTGTGGGAGCCATTTTTAGGACCCCTTCCCAGAAACTGGAAGAAGCCATTATAAAAGAAAAAGCCATGGAAGCTCTGACTTTCATGGGTGTTGAAAACTATGCCGATGATGTGGCATCCAGTCTGCCCTATGGCCTGCAGAGACGGCTTGAAATTGCCCGGGCCATTGCCTCTGAACCCAAAGTGCTGCTGCTGGATGAACCGGCCGCCGGCATGAACCCCTCTGAATCCTCAGAGTTAATGAAAGACATTACACGTATATCAGAACTGGGTATTGATGTTCTCCTTGTGGAGCATGACATGAAAGTTGTGATGGGAGTGTGTGATCATATTGTATGTGTTGATCATGGTGTTAAGATTGCTGAAGGTAATTCTCAAGAAATTCAGAATAACCCAAAGGTAATTGAGGCATATCTGGGTCAGCCTGCCAACCAATAATTTTTAGGAGGAAAGGATGAAAAAAAGACTTTTATCAATGATAGTTATGGGCCTTATTCTGGTTCCATTTCTGTTCGCTGCCGTTTCTGCAAAAACCCTGAAAATCGGTTCCATGAGTCCCTTGACAGGTCCTTATGCGTCTGATGGAACAGATATTAAAAACGGTGTTTGGACGGCCATTAAAGTATTTGAAGAAGCCGGTGGAATGCCGGGTTATGACAAGATTGAATTTTTCCCCCAGGATACCGCCTGTGACCCAAGACAAGCTGTTGCCGCAGCCAACAAGCTGCTCAATCTTGAAGTTGTCGGTGTGGTAGGCGCTTATTGCTCTTCTTCAACCATTCCGGCATCTGAAGTGCTGGACGAAGAAAGCATTCCCATGATTACCCCTGCTTCCACCCACCAGGATGTAACGGATCGCGGCCTTAAATATATGTTCAGAATGTGTGGAAGAGATGATGACCAGGCTCCTGCAGCTGCGAAATTTATAAAAGAATCTCTGGGTGCCAAAACCATTTTTCTCGTGGATGATAAAACCACCTATTCCCAGGGTCTTGCAGACGGTGTCCGTATAGCCGCTGAAAAACTGGGTATCAAAGTGCTGGGCCATGAGCATGTCAACCAGGGCGATAAAGATTTTTCTGCCATCTTAACCATGGCAAAACAGAAAAATGCCGATGTTTTTTACATGTCTCTCCAGGGATTTTCTCCTGCTTCCATGATGACACTCCAGGCAAAACGCCTGGGTCTGAAATCCCAGATTGTCACCCAGGATGCCGTGTTCCAGCCCAAATTTATGGAAGTGGCTAAAGATGCTGCAGAAGGGGTCTACCTGACCTATGGATTTACCGATCCTTCTACACCGGAATACAAAGCATTTGAAGACAGATATGTGCCTAAATACGGTGCGATTGCAGCCTATGCAACCTATGCCTTTGACGGCGCCACCTCTCTTTTGATGGCGATCAAGGCTGCCGGTTCCACAGATCCTGCCAAAATCAAGGCTGAACTCATGAAACAGGATTACCAGGGTGTTGCAAAACGAATCAAGTTTGCAGCCAATGGAGATTCCGGTTCTTCCTATATTGCCTTTAAAGTTGTTGACGGTAAATTTGTTCCCTATTGGGAACCCATGAACGGTCTGATCAAGTAGTCCTGTAAAACGTGATGCGGCCGGCATTGTATTCCGGCCGCATTTTTGTAGTTTACGCCACGAAGTAAAGAAAATTAAATAAAATGGAATATTTTATTCAGCAGTTGATAAACGGTATAACGCTTGGCGGGATGTATGCATTGATCGCCCTCGGGTATACCATGGTATACGGTGTGATCCAGCTCATCAATTTTGCCCATGGCGAATTCTTTGCCGCCGGCGGATATGTGGGCGCCATTGCCCTGGGTTATTTTGCCGGAATTGGATATATGGAAACGCATCCGATAATCTGTTTGACCGCTTCTTTTGCAATGGCCATGGCCTATTGTGCCTACCTGGCCGTCGGGGTTGAAAAAATCGCTTACAAACCCCTGCGGAAAGAGTCCAGGCTGGCAGCACTGTTGTCTGCCCTTGGCATGTCGATTTTTCTTTCCAACGGTCTGATGCTCACCCAGGGAGTATATGATGCGGTTTATCCCAGTGAGTTGTTCCAGGGAAGGTTTGATTTCGGCATGGTAACCATATCCTACCTCCAGATTATGATCGTCTCATTGACAGCCTTTCTGCTGGTGGGTCTCAACCTGCTGGTCTTTAAAACCAAAGTTGGCATGGCCATGCGGGCCACGGCCCAGGATAAGACCATGTCAGCCCTGGTGGCCATCGGCAGCAACAGGATCATTTCCCTGACCTTTGCCATTGGTGCCGGGCTTGCCTGTGCTGCCGGGATCATGTACGGCCTTTATTATGGATCGGTCCGGTATGACATGGGATTTGTTCCGGGTATCAAGGCCTTTGCCGCTGCTGTACTGGGCGGGATTGGGAATATTACCGGTGCCATGCTGGGTGGTCTGATTATCGGAATGGTTGAAATATTTGGTGCCGGCTATCTCTCAAGTGAGTACAAGGATGTGTTTGCTTTCATTATTTTGATCGCAGTCCTCTATTTTAAACCAAATGGAATTATGGGCGAGAATATCGATGATACAAGAGTTTAAAAAAGTTTGGAAACCATATACTATCGGAATGCTCTGGCTTTTAGGGCTGCTCTGGCCTCTTTTAGGCATTCATCCCGACGGCACCCTGACCTTTCAGAAAACTATCACTGTCTGGAGTTATCTTCTGGCAGGTTCCTTTGTCTGCCTCATGATCTATGTGCTGAAGGGCACGGATTCCTTAAAATTTATCGCAGATCCAATATCCCGGGTTGCGGGTAATATCAAGACCACTTCCATTGCCCTTCCCACCTGGATCTGGCTTGGTGCAGGCTTGATAGTTGCATTGATTTATCCCCAGTTCGCAGGTCGGTACGGCACTGATGTGGCCATTAGCGTGCTGCTTTATATCTGCCTGGGTCTTGGCCTCAACGTGGTGGTGGGCCTGGCTGGCATGCTGGATCTCGGATATATTGCATTTTACGGTGTAGGCGCCTATACTTATGCTATTCTTAATACCACTTACGGCCTGGGCTTCTGGGTCTGCCTGCCCCTGTCGGGCTTTTTCGCCTGTATTGCAGGCTGTATTGTCGGATACCCAACCCTTCGCATGAGAGGGGATTATCTGGCCATTGTTACCCTGGGATTCGGGGAAATCATCCGGATTATTCTCAACAACTGGATGGAGCTGACCAATGGTCCCAACGGCATCCTCGGGGTCAAACCCATTGGTATTTTTTTACCGGTATTTGAAAATGGATTTACCTTTGAGCATTTCTGGATGAAAAAACTCCAGCTTTTTTACTATTTTGCATTGGGTCTGGCCATTGTAGCAGCTCTATGCGTTCATCGGCTGAATTTTTCAAGGGTGGGCCGTGCCTGGGAATCCATCCGGGAAGATGAGACAGCCGCCGAACTTATGGGGGTTAATACCTTTATTTACAAGCTGTTAGCCTATGCCATGGGTGCAATATTTGCAGGCCTTGCCGGTGCATTTTTTGCTGCAAGGATGAGATTTGTCAGTCCCGAAAGCTTTACCTTCCTTGAGTCAGCTATGGTTTTGTGCATGGTGGTTCTGGGCGGGATGGGCTCAATTCCCGGGATTATCTTGGGTGTTGCCGCCTTGATTGCTCTACCCGAAATTTTTCGTGAGTTTGAATCTTATCGAATGCTGATCTTTGGTGCCACCATGGTTATCATGATGCTCTTCAGGCCTGCCGGTCTGATACCGGCCAAGCGCGTGGGAACCCGATCTGAAGAAAAGGAGGGCTAAAGACTGATGAGTATACAACCGATGCTTGAATTGAAAAATGTCCACTCGGGATATGGATCCATCAAAGCCCTGAAAGGTATCTCCCTCAAGGTCATGCCCGGGGAAATTGTGGCCATTATCGGCGCGAATGGTGCCGGAAAATCCACCACCCTCATGACCATCTGCGGTATTGTCAAAGTTGAAAAAGGAGAAGTCCTTTATCGGGGAAAGGTGATTAATAAAGTCCCGCCGGAAAAACTGCCCACCATGGGACTTTGCCAGGTACCTGAAGGAAGACGGATTTTTCCAAGATTAACTGTTATGGAAAATCTAAGGCTGGGAGCCTTTTACAGGGATGATACCAATCAGATCATGAAAGATATCCAGCATTCCTATGAGATGTTTCCCATCCTGGGAGAAAGAAAAAGCCAGAAAGGCGGGACCCTGTCCGGCGGAGAACAGCAGATGCTGGCCATCGCAAGAGCGCTGATGACAAAACCCAAGGTTCTGTTGCTGGATGAACCATCCCTGGGGCTTGCACCCATTATTGTACAGCAGATTTTTGATATTATCGCCCAAATCAACAAGGAAGAAGGCACCACCATCCTGCTGGTTGAGCAGAATGCAAATCTGGCGCTCCAGGCAGCATCAAGGGGGTATGTCGTTGAAACGGGCGAGATTACCCTTGAAGATGAAGCACCGTCTTTGTTAGCCAATCCAAAGATCAGGGAAGCGTATCTGGGGGAATAAAACAATTTAATCAACTTGACAATAAATCAGACAAATTGATAGATTGGAACAGGTTGTGACACTGACATTAATTGTTTTAAAAAAAGGAGGGCATTATGGCAGTTTCTATTATTATCAGACGAACTGTAAAGGATGAGGCAACGGCAGGCCAACTGGCCCCTTTGATTGTACAACTCAGATCCCGTGCCGCGATTCAGCCGGGGTTTCTCACTGATCAGACCTTCAGCTGCCTGGATAGTAATGATGAGTACCTGATCATGAGCACCTGGAACACTCTGGACGACTGGAACAAATGGATGCACAGCGAGGAACGTATGGCTATCCAGATCCAGATAGATGGATTGCTGGGGGAAAAAACCCTTTACCGGTATTATGAACCTATTGTAGGCGGTATCCCTTCCCGGTTTCAATCCTAGCCAGAGGCGTTTTTTAATCCCCGCTGCTTGCGGCGGGGAGTTTATTTATACTGTCCACTCCAGGCCGAGTTCTAAAATTTTTCCTTTTCCCGGATTGCCGTTTTCATTCCATCCCATCAGGCCGTAATACTGCTCAATCATCACAGGAAAGTTTTCTTTATTGACACATTTTCCATCAGCCGGCCCCCCTTTAAGCGGTTTAAAAAGTCTTTCAGGCAGTTTGTCCTCATTTTTGGAAAATCCTCTGCGTGCATTTATAATGCGCAGCATATTCATTCTTCGTTCTCCCACCTTCATCAATTCCCAGAATGTACAATCCCATCCTGTTGCTGAATTTATAAGATCTTCAACATCTGAGTATGAGTATAGACTTCCGCATCCCCAGCAGAACATGCATAAACAGATTGAATCAAGAAAACTGTAAAAATACTGAGAATAAACTGTCATACGGACTTTATTCAGCCCGGTTCCATCCGGGTCGTCTGATCCAAAAATTCCAAGGCCCTTTGAAATTTCCGAATCACTGGATAAAAGCCAGTCGTGTTCCGAGGACATATGATCTGCACCGATGGGGCAAACAGCATACATCAGGGCCAGGCTTGGTTTTACCTGGGCCATGTGGACTGCAGGAACATGGTTTTTGATATGTATGGCATAGGGAGCAGTTTTTTTACCCAGTTTTTTTACACAATTTACAAGACCATCCGCTAGAATATCGCCGATTCCCTCACGATGAATAATTTTATCAATGAGCCATAGCAGATCGTCGGCATCTCCGAATTTTAATATTCTGCCATCTGTTTGATCAGAAGTTACAACTTTTTTTTCCATACATTCGAAAAGATAAGATGCTATTCCCCCCATGCCGATGGTATCAAGACCGTAATTATTGCAGAGTTCATTGGCCTTTGCCACTGCGACGGCATCGGTAATATCAAGATTAGTCCCTAACAGTCCCAGTGTTTCAAACTCGGGGCCACCGAGTCTGTCCGTTACCCTGTATGGTTTTTGAGCTGTAACTTTTTTGCGGCATCCAACAGCACAACCAAAACATGTGGTGCCGCCTGCACCAATTTCAGGTTCAAAAACAGAACCATCCAGGTTTTTATATTTTTCATGGAAACTTTTTGAAAAATTATGTGTTGCCATGTTTCCGGCTTCAGCCTGGGCACCAACAACACCGGGAGTTCCATATTTTTTAAGTGTTTCAGGGAATCCTGAACCGGGAATCCTGTCAATTCCTTTTTTTGCCATCGCCTTTAAGCCTGCATTATTGTGAAATTGGATCTTCCCATTGCCTTTTACAACAACGGCACGCAGGTTTTTACTTCCGAAAACAGCCCCCATCCCTGTCCTTCCGGCAGCATCATTCAGATCTCCCATGAGGCATGCAAACCCCACAAGATTTTCTCCGGCAGGGCCACACTGGAGGATGCTCAGATTTTTACTTCCATATTTTTCTGATAAGATATCATGGGCTTCAAGAATTGTTTTCCCCCAGATATCATCTGCCCTTTCTATGCTGATATCTTCACCATTGATTAAAATATAAGAAGGAGATGAGGCTTTACCTGAAATAACAACAGCATCATACCCTGCTTTTTTTATCATGGGTCCGATACTTCCTCCCACCTGGGTATCGCCGACAGCATTTGTTTCCGGAGAAAGTGAGGTGATGCAGCATCTGCTCACTCCGGAGACAGCAGCTCCCGTTGTAATCCCCCCAGCAATGGTGATGACATTTTCACTCTCCAAGGGTCTGGTGTCAGGTTTTGTTCTTTTCAGCAGGAAATATGCGCCAATGGCACTTCCCCCCATATATTTTCTGTAAAATTCCTCGGAATGTTCTATCTTTTCATTTTTTTTACTGCTCAAATTTATCGAGAGAATCGTTCCGGTAAATCCTTTGTTCATATCATTCTCCTTTTTCAGAAAGCTTTTTTTAAAATATCAAGCAGATCCTTTTTTGTACAGGGCCTTGAATTTGTCTGGTGACACGGATCAGCAAAAGCCTTGACCGAAATTTCTTCAAGCTGATCTTCTTTCACACCGACATCTTTAAGAGACCCGGTAATCCCAATTTTTGAATTGAGATCGGCAATGGCTTGTATTGCTTTTTTTGCGGCCTGGATATCCGTCATTTCAAACGTATTAATATGAAAAACCCCCGCCACTTTTGCATATTCGTTTGCTGAAATTTCAATATTATATTTCATGACAGGAATAAGGCATATTGCATTTGCAAGGCCATGCTGTAATCCACAGACGGAAGAAAGAGCATGGGATAATGAATGGGCTGCCCCCAGATCTTTTTGAAAAGCGACAGCTCCCATCATTGCAGCAATCAGCATGTATCCTCTGGCACTGATATCCCCGGGGTTTTTTACGGCTTTTTCAAGATTGTCTACCACGAGCTCGATACCTTTAAGCGCAATGCCGTCACACATTGGATGGAAAACAGGGGCAGTCAGTGATTCTACACAATGTGTTAATGCATCCATCCCGGTTGAGGCGGTAAGAAAATCCGGCAGACTGACTGTCAGTTCAGGGTCAAGTACTGCCAGTGCCGGCATCATTAACGGATGGCAAATCATATATTTTGAACCGTTTGATGCAGAGGATATAACTGAGCATCTTCCCACTTCGCTTCCGGTTCCAGCTGTTGTGGGTATGGCAATTACCCGGGGCAGCGGGCCCTGGATTTTTTGATTACCGCCGGTACTGCAGTTATAATCTTTTATTTTGCCGCCATTTTTTACAAGGACTGGTATTACCTTGGCTGAATCAAGGGCAGACCCGCCACCCAAGCCAATGACGCCGTCACACCCTTTTGTCGTATAAATTGCCATGGCTTTTTCAATATCCTCATCCAGGGGATTGGGCTGAATACCGCTGAATACGCCAAAAGGAATATCTGCAGTTTTAAGGACAGCTTCTATTGTTTTAAATGCGTTGGTCTGCAACAGTCCTGGATCTGTCACAATAAGAGGACATTTTATATTCACTTCAACAAGATTCTCAGGAAGCAGTTTTATTGCACCGGGGCCGAATGATACCATGGTTGGAAACGAAAAACGACTTATTCCATTTATCATCAGTTTTCTCCTTTATTAAAATTTTGTATTTTATTTTATTCATAATATCATCTCGATTTTTCAAATTCGTTCAAAATAGCAAAAAAATCCCCAATCAGGTACGAATTTTTCATTTGCAGGCAAGGCATATTATAATGGATATTTGGATAAAAACAATGTACTATTGAATTTAATAATCTATTTCATTTTCAGGAAATATATATGACCACAATTATTGCGCACAGGGGAGCAAGAAGCATTGCTCCGGAAAATACCATTGCTGCAGCAAACCAGGCATTTAAAGTCGGGGCAGACCTTTGGGAAACAGATATCGCAGTTACCCGGGATGAACAATTAATCTTGTTTCACGATGACTCCTTACAGCGAACCACCAACGTGGCAGCGGTTTTCCCAAAGAGGCGACATCAGGTGTTTACACAGTTTACCCTGTCTGAAATCCAACGACTTGACCCGGGTATTCATTTCATTGAACACGATCCCTTTGGAGAAATAAATAAAGGTTCCATCCGACAGGAAGTATTGGCTTCATTCAAGGGAGAAAAGGTTCCTACGCTTGAAGATGCTCTGAATTTTACCAGAGAAAAAAACTGGAAAATAAATCTGGAACTGAAAACCCTGCCGAAAAATTTTAAGGATTTTCCCATAACACAGCGAGTCATGGAATTGATCAGGAGACTATCGATTGATCCTGACCAGCTGATTATTTCTTCCTTTAATCATTCATGGCTCAGACAGATGAAAGCCATGGAACCCGTTATTGAAATCCAGGCATTGATAGGCTATTCAGAATCAAAACCCCTTGACTGGGGAGAGTTTTCATTCCCCACGTATAACGCCCGAAGCACTCTGATAGATGAAGAGCAGATTGTCAGGGCCAAGAACAAAAAAAAATCGATTAATCTCTTTACGGTGAATGAAAAAAGTGAAATAATTCGGTTTATCGATGCAGGAATCAATGGGCTAATCACCGATTACCCTCAGCGCCTTGTCCCCATCATAAAGGAGTAATGAATGGCTTCAACCCGGCAGGATAAAATTCTCATTTTTAATGGTTATCCAGAGCAGAGCAGAAATAATTTTGACGTATCAGACGTGGGGCATCCCCATGATTTCTTTATTGATTTTTTGTCCAGGTATGCGCCTGAGGTTGAAATAGAAGTCCGGTTCATTGCCGATCTGGATCAACCACTTCCTTCTGAAAGGGAACTTTTAGCCTGCAAAGGATGTATCTGGACCGGATCGGATTTAACCATTTATCAGATTGACCCCAGAGTGGACAGGCAGATCGAACTTGCCAGAAACCTGTTCCGGCTTGGTGTGTTTTCCATAGGTAGCTGCTGGGGCATCCAGATGGCTGCTGTCGCGGCAGGAGGGGGTGTTGCAAAAAATCCCAGGGGCAGGGAGTGGGGAATTGCAAAGGTGATCACCATCAGTGATGCAGGTAAAAAATCTTGTCTATTACAGGGGAAACCGGATAAGTTTGACGGATTTGTCATGCACTTGGATGAGGTGGTGAAACTTCCCGAAAATACAGAGATCCTTGCGGGAAATGAGCACACATCTGTACAGGCCATAGAAGTTTTTTCGGGGAAAGGCAGTTTTTTCGGAACTCAGTACCATCCGGAATATAATCTGCTTGAGATGGGTAAACTTATTGCAGCAAGAGCACAGCCTCTTGTTAATGAAGGTTTTTTTACATCCGTTGAGGATGTTGCCGATTATGCCAAAATAATGGAAACCCTGTACCATGATCCGGATAATACCAGGCTTCGAGAACAATTGGATGTTGGAGATGATATTCTCAATGGAACAATCAGGGAACAGGAACTCAGGAACTGGATGGAGTATATTAAAGTTTAAGTCAATTGTTTATAAATATACGGTAATGATTACTGTAGGTTATTAAATTAAATTAAAATGGAGGATGTAAAAATGTTGAAAAAAAGTATCATTTTATTAATGGCCATGATCGCTGGTTTTTGTTTTATGTCAGCTTCAGCATCATCTGAAACTCTTGAAATTTTGACCTGGAAAGGGTATGCGCCCAAGGTGCTTGTGGACAAATTTAAAACAGAAACGGGTATTGATGTAAAAGTAACCTTTACCAACAATGAAGAAATGATTGCTAAACTGAGGGCCACCAGGGGTGCTGGGTTTGACCTTGCCCAACCCAGCCAGGACAGGATCTCTTCGGTTCAGGAAAAATACAAAATTTATCAACCCATTGATTTATCAAAAATCAAAGCCGATCAGATCATCACTTCCATGCTTAATGCGGTTAAAAAGAACACTATGGTCGATGGCAAACCCCATGCCGTACCTTTCTGCTGGGGGACTTCAGGTCTTGTTATCAATAAAAAACTGGCCCCTGCTGCTTCCGACTATACAGATCTTCTCAATGCTGCCTATGAAGGCAGGGTGAGTTATCGTCTTAAACGCCCCACACTGATCGCCATGGCGTTTGCCATGGGAGACGATCCTTTTGCCAAGTATTCAGATGTCAAGGCCTATAAGGCGCTCATGGATAAGGTCGGGCAAGAACTTATGGATAAAAAGAATCTCGTGAAAAATTATTGGTCCAATGGGGATGCTCTGCTTCAGTCTATGCGATCCAAGGAAGTTTATGTGGCCATGGCATGGGATAATGGCGGGTGGAAACTCCATGAAGAAAATCCAGACATTGATTTTGTTGCACCCAAAAGTGGTGCTCTGGGATGGATTGATACCTTTGCCATTCCTGCCAAGGCAAAAAATTCAGATGCAGCTTACAAATGGATTAATTTTATCCTCAGACCGGAAAATGCTGCTGTTTTTACAAATCTTGAAAAATATGGCACAGCCTCCAAGGGTGCGATAAAAATGACCGATGCAAGTGTCAGGGGTAACTTTGAACGAAGTTTTTCCGATGCGGATATTGACAATATCAAATGGTATCCACCGGTCCCTGCCAAACTGGAATCCATTGAAGGCATGATACTGGATAAGGTAAAGGCATCAAAATAATATGCAGACAGACCTTTCAGTTGTCAACGTTATTAAAAAATTTCAGGATTTCACAGCAGTTGATTCAGTATCTTTTGATGTGGAAAAAGGAAGGTTCTTTTCTATTTTAGGGCCTTCCGGATGCGGGAAAACCACCTTGCTGAGGATGATTTCCGGATTTTTTGAACCCACGGGCGGGACGATTGAAATCAAAGGAAAAAATATGGCCGGGATTCCACCCAACAAGCGCCCGGTCAATTTGATTTTTCAGAATCTTGCCCTGTTCCCCATGATGAATGTGGGCCAGAATATAGCTTTCGGGCTTGAACGTCAAAATGAAAAAAGGTCTGTCATTAAGAGAAAAACGGGTAAAATGCTTGAACGTGTCGGCCTGCCGGGGTTTGAGAATAAAAAGGTGGATCAGCTATCCGGTGGCCAGAAACAGAGGGTCGCCATTGCCAGAAGCCTTATTCTTGACCCCACGGTTCTTCTCCTTGATGAACCCCTTGGCGCTCTGGATCTTAAACTTAGAGAACAGATGAAAATTGAGCTGAAAACCCTTCAGACCCAGGTGGGCACAACGTTTGTCTATATTACCCATGACCAGTCCGAAGCCCTTGTCATGTCGGATCATGTTGCCGTGATGAATGAGGGTAAATTTGAACAGGTGGATACACCCAGGAATTTATATGCAAAGCCGCTGACGCCATTTGTTGCCCGGTTTGTCGGAGAAAACAACCAATGGAGTGCCAAAATAACCGGAATAGAGGATACGCAAGACGAGCGTGTTGCGATGATTAAGACGCCGGAAGGCAATGTCTTTAAAACTATTTTCCGTGAGAATTTGAATACAGGTGATGATATTGATCTTTTTTTAAGACCCGAGTCCCTGCTTCTGGAGCCTGACCCATCCATTGAAACATTAAACAGGTTCAATATTATAGTAAAATCTATTCTTTTTGATGGTGCAAACAGCAGAATTCTTGCCCTACTGCCGGAATCCGATCGGGAGATCCAGATATCACTTCCCCAGACCCGGCAGTTTGACCACATACAGCCCGGCGACAAAATTGAGTCAGGATGGAGCCCGGAATCAGGTATTACATTTCCCAGAGAGAAGGTGGTTCCATGAAATCGGGTATCCGATGGGGGCTTGTTATTTTCATCACTCCGGTGCTTGTCTGGCTGACGGTTCTCATTCTTCTTCCCCAGGTGGATATGTTCATCATGTCCATCAGGGCTGAAAATGAATTGGGAGAAATGGGATTCAGTCTTGCTAATTTTAAGCTGTTTTTTTTAGAACCTATTTATTGGAGAACCTTTGCACGAACGGCAATTTTTTCTATTCTTGTGACCTTCCTGACTTTTTTAATTACCATGCCCATTGCATTTTATATCACCAAGGTTGTGTCACCAAAATTTCAAGGGTTTCTTTCCGTTCTTATTCTTATGCCCTTCTGGGTCAGTGAACTTGTCCGGGTATACGGCTGGATGATCCTGCTGAGAGAAAGCGGTGTTATCAATCATTTTTTGATAAAATTCGGTTTATTGAATAAACCCATTGAGATGCTCTATAACGATGCCACAATGATCACGGGACTGGTCTACACCTCTATGCTGTTTATGCTGGTCCCGTTGCTGTCGGTTCTGGAAAGTCTGGATAACAGTCTTATTGAAGCAGCCTATGATCTTGGCGGCAGCGTGTGGTCCATTGCCGTAAGGATTGTCATACCCCATTGCCTTCCCGGCATTGTCTCAGGTTCCATTGTTGTATTCATGCTGACCCTTGGTAATTATCTGACGCCCAATCTCATGGGCGGGAAAAACGGTCTGTGGTTCACAGAACAGATTTATAACCAGTTTATTGCAAGTTTTAACTGGAACCAGGGCAGTGCCTTTGGATTCCTTTTGCTGATTCTCTCGTCAGCGATTATCTGGCTGGGACTTAAACTGACAAAACAGCGTCTGGGCAAGGTGGTACAATGATTAGAAATATTCCTCAAACAAAAGCATACTCACAGGGATTCAGGCTCTATATAATTCTTTATTTTATCTTTCTTTTTGCACCACTTGCCGTTACCTGTGTCCTTGCATTTAATGACTCCATGTTCCCCTCCCTGCCTTGGAAAGGATTTACCCTGGAATGGTTCACGGGCCATACCCTGGAAAGGACCGGAATATTCAACGATCAGATCAACCTGGACAGTATATGGGTCAGTTTTAAAGTCGCTTTTTTTGTATCGCTTTTGTCCACATTTGTGGGCACCATGGGAGCTTTTTTATTTGAACAGGAAGATTTTCCTTTTAAAAATCTTCTTTTCTTTCTGATGCTGGCCCCGCTTGTTATCCCAGGTGTTATCCTGGGCATTTCCATCCTGCTGTTTTCCAATACGCTGGGACTTTTTTTTGAAACTCACTTTGGTCTTGATGTTGGACTTTTCAGGCCGGGATTCTGGCTGGTTGTTCTGGGGCAGTTTTCATTCATCACCACCATTGTTACCCTGATTGTATCCGCCCGGTTGAAAAAATTTGATCATACTCTGGAAGAAGCCGCCATGAATCTTGGCGCAACCCGGTATGAAACCATCGTGCATATCACCCTTAAATTCCTCAGACCAGCCATTTTAGGGGCCATGGCCGTCTCGTTTCTTATGTCCTTTGAGAATTTTAATACAACCCTATTTCTGGTTGGCTCCCAGGCAACCCTGCCCATCAACCTCTACCTCCAGGTCCGGGACGGAAGCACACCGGTGATTAATGCCATCTCCGTACTCATGATCGGCGGTACCTCTCTGCTGGCCCTTGCCAATCTTTATTTTTCAAAACAGGAACGATAGGTTGTAATTAAAAGTACTCATTATTTCCCCGTATATTTCAGATAAGACCCAAACGTAATGAGAATAGCGATAAGGCAGGCAATGACAGGTGTGAGAAACCAGGCAAGCAGGATATTTTTTAGCGTATGAGTATTGACGGTACTGGCACCTTTGATGATTCCAATGCCTATGACACTGCCGACCACCGCTTGCGAACTTGATACCGGCACACCAATAATCGTATAAATGTGAATGGTGATACCAACAGCCATTGAGACCATCAGTGCTGAAAAAGGATCAAGTGATACCAGTTTTTTCCCTATGGTTTCCATGACCGGTCTTGAGAAGGTAAGAATGCCAAAGGCAATGCTCAGACCTCCGATTAATGCTGCTCCAAAGATACTCAAGGTTCCGGCACCCACAAAAACAGCCGTTACATTGGCCACATTATTGGCACCAAGGGCATAGGCTCCATATGATCCCGAAATAATAAGACATGTTTTCAATAATTGATCTGAACCAAAAAGACCAATTTTCAAATAGTTATAACCAAAAGCCAGAAACTTGTACAACGTTATTGTGATTAATGCCCCGCCGATAGGTGTTGTAAACCAGCAGATAAATACTTTACCAAGTCCTGCAATGTTCAGTTGGCCGTTGATAATACCGATGCCGATAATAGCGCCCACAACAGCCTGGGATGTGGATACAGGTAATCCTAAAAAAGTCATGACACTAACGGTTAGCGCTGCTGCAATTGAAGATATAATCGCCTGAGAAATATTAAAAGAAGTTAAGCTTTTTAAGGTTTCTATACCTGCCTGACCGGATATGAGTGCACCTAAAATTACAAAGACGGATGCCAGTAGAGCTGCGGTCCAGAATTTAATCATTCTGGATGAAACAGCCGTTCCGAAAATATTTGATGCATCATTGGCACCCAGGGACCACCCTAAAAATATACCACCCAGAAGGGAATACATTAAACCCTCCTTTTCATACTCAAAATATTAATCATTTTTGATACTCGATCTGCCTGGTCAGAGATATCGCCCATACAAATAATCAACTCTTTTAGCTGGAGTTTAATAAAAGGATCAATATTTGAGGAGAATGTTTTTTGTATCAGTCTTTTTTCAATGTAATCACAGTGGCTTTCATGTTTATCAATGATATTCATCAGTGTGCGGGTGCCGCTTTCCTTTTTGATAAACCCTATAATTTGTTTTGAAAGGGCTTCACATGCTTCCAGGCTGACTTCAATAAGATCCTGAATATCTTTGAAAAATTTTTCAGGGATGACAAGTTTCTGGTATTTAATCATGAAAAGGACAATTTCGAGATAACCGGGAATTTTATCCAGGGCATGAAGAAGTTTCATGATATCTTCCCTTGAGTCAGGAATTAATACCTTGCCATACATGAGGTTATTTATTTCATCAATAATATCATCTGCTTTGGATTCATATTTATCGGTCTGTTCTTTGAGAAAATTAAATTCCTCGCAAAGGGGTTCTCTAATACATGAAAAGACAGCCTTTTCAAAATTTTCACATATTAATTGAAAATTCTCGAGATACTTGTATATTAATTCTTCTACCTTGTTCTCTTGTTTAAAAAAAAATTTGAACATACTGTCCTCCGCTATTGCCTTTTTATTTGTCTGTTATAATTTGATGATTTCAACCTCCTGGCTGCAGTGTTCCATAAATTTTACCAGGTCTTTAGAAGCGATGGTGGTGGTTGCCGTATTTTCCAGGGGATGGAAATTGAGAAGTTCGTTTTCCATCATTTCTTCATCCAGTATCACTTTGACAGTATGATTTTTATCATTGATAACGGCAAAGGGCGTCACGGCTCCCGGAATAACGCCTAAAACCTCCGCTAAAAGATCAGGTTTTCCAAAGGACGGACTTTTGGCGCCGATTTTTTTAGCCATTTCCTTGATTATAATAGGTTTATCAGAAAGAGTGACCACTAAAAACAAATTTTTCTTTTTATCCTTAAAAAATAAGTTTTTACTATGGACACCATCTATTCCTTCATGATGCATGTCGGCTTCTTCAACCGTATAGACGGCCGGATGTTCATGGTTTGTATATTCAATGCCGATTTGATTGAGTACATTGAGCAGTTCTTCCTGGGTCTGCAACATAGTTTCCTCTCTTTTTGTATTATAGGGGGTCAAGATTAAACAGGATATCATTTTCCAGATAAACTTGCTCTAATTGTTTTTGATATTTGACCAGTTCATCTCCTTTTCTATTGGCCAGTTCCTGGACAATAAACTGAATCACTGCCAGCATGCCGGATACATTGCCGATGAATGGGATGGAACTTGCTGGAATTACAAGGGACAGGTCTGCAAACTGGATGACGGGGCAGATGCTGCTGTCCGTCATGGTTAATAAAGTGTGGCCGCTGCGACGGATCATTTTGCTCAACTTGATCAGCTCATTGGGATACCGGCTGGTGGCAATAAGGATTACCAGGCTATTGGCATGGGCATTGGTGAGCATGTCCATGGTTGTGCTGTCGCTGCCTTTCATGATATGAACCCCTTTCCTGATTTTGGTTAAAGACCATCCCAGATAATAAGCAAAGGTATAAGACAGTCTTGAGCCGACCACATAAACGGTATGGCTTTTATCCAGAAAATCAATAAACTGGTTCATGGTATTAATATTAATATTTTCATACAAATATTTCAGGTTGTTCAGTTCTTCTAAAATACCTCTGTGAAGGCGATCTGTCCCGGGTTCTTTAATCCCTTTGATGGCAGCTCTTTCAGGAAGAGAAAGGCCTGTGTTGACAAAATCTTTTAATGCCCCCTGGAAATCTGCATATCCTTTGAATCCAAGGGTGCTGACAAACCGAACGACTGTAGCTTCACTAATTTCACAGGTTTCTGCCAGTTCTTTTGTGGTCATGAAAACCGCCTTGGCAGGATTTTGCATGATATAGGTGCCAAGGGCCTGGGCCTTGGGTGTCAGGGAATCTAGCTTGGCTGAAATATCGTTGATAACAGGGTGTGTAGCAGGATCATTCATTATATATTCTTTTCCCTTTTATTATTATAAGCTATTAAATTTAATAAGAATTTACAATAAGTTGGAAACCTTGTCAAGGGGTTATGAAAGAAAAACTATCATTTTTAAATAAAATACTTGACATGATTTCTTTCGTATTGTATTTGCAATGATAGGGAGTACAATAATATAAATCCTAAATTTAAGAGAAAACCAATGTTTTTGAAAAACAAACCCATGTGGGGAAAAAAAACCAAACTTAAATCAAGTTATGATGTGGTTATCATTGGAGGCGGACTTCATAGTCTGGCAACGGCTTATTTTCTTGCAAAGGAACATGGCATCACCGATATCGCGATTATAGAAAAGAATTATATCGGATTTGGCGGTGCTGGAAGGAATACGGCTATTGTCCGCGCTAATCAGCGGACACAGCACAACGTTCCACTTTACAAGGAAGCCCTTGACCTCTGGCCGGTTCTTACCAAGGACCTGGATTACAATTTAATGTTTAACAATTGCGGCAATTTAAACCTCATGCACAGCGAAGCTGCCATGAAAGCAGCAAGAATGACCATTGCCACAGCCCAGTTCCATGGGGTGGAAAGTCATCTCATTGATGCAAAAGAGGCAAAGGAACTGGTGCCTGCGTTGAATATCTCCGAGAATATTACATTTCCGATTCACGGTGCCATGTTCCATCCGCCCGGGGGTATTGTTCGTCATGATGCCGTGGTCTGGGGGCTTGCCAGAGGAGCAGCCAAAAGAGGCGTCCAGATTCATCAGCAGACTGAAGCTTTGGGTGTTGGAACGAAAAACGGAAAGGTAACTTCCGTGACCACCAGCCGTGGGGTTATTAATACCAAACAGGTATTGATCTCAGCCGGTGGATATTCTGCCGCTTTGATTCATGACATGCTGGGGATCAAACTTCCCATCAGTGTTTTGACCATTCAGGCCATGGTGACCCAACCGTTGAAACCTTTGTTGAATCATGTGGTTTCATCCGGTGCCTACCACTGTTATGCCAACCAGACCCTGAAAGGTGAGATTGCCACCGGTGCCCATATGGACCCGTGGCCTAACTATACGACCTTGAATACGGCTCATTATATTAAGCATCAGGCTGAAGCGCTTTCTGAATTTCTGCCCTGCTTAAGAGGGGTTCGTTTCATGAGAATCTGGGGCGGGCTTGCTGATATGACGCCTGACATGGCACCCATAATGGATGGCAACAACCAGGTTGAAGGATTTTTCATGGATTGTGGTTGGGGATATTTTGGATTTAAATCTTGTTCTGCAGTGGGTAAATACATGGCACAGTATATGGCTGAAAATCAATGCCCTGACATGTTGAAACCCTTTGCCCTGAAACGGTATGAAGAGCATAAACTCATGGGTGAAACGGCAGCACTTGTCAGTTACACCCCAGATAATTAACCGGAAATTAGACATAAGGAGAGAAACAATGGCACTAACAATCACATGTCCAATTTGCGGGAAAAGAAACGGATATGAATTTAAATTCGGTGGAGAGGAAAAGGGTCCGAGACCTGATGAAAAAGATCTGACCCCTAACGCCTGGTGTGACTATGTACATATGAATAAATGTGTTGCAGGTGTTCAGCAGGAGTGGTGGTTTCATAAGGATGGATGCGGGTCGTGGTTTACCATTTACCGGGATACGACTACAAATCTTGAAAAGGAAGTACAGGAGGGCAAAAATGATGAACAGGTTTAATCATCTGCCAACATTGAAAATAAACACAGCCCGGAAAATTGCTTTTATTTATAAAGGGAAAAAATATTATGGTGTTGAAGGTGATACCATTGCAACTGCTTTATATGCAAACGGAGTCAGAATATTTTCAAGAAGTTTGAAATATCACAGACCCAGAGGGCTTTACAGCCTTGATGGTGAATGCAGTAATACCTGTATGGAAGTGGATGGTATTCCCAATGTCAGGTGTGAAAATACCTTGCTTGAAGATGGAATGGTTATTAAAGAACAGAATGTAAAAGGTTCTGCTGAAAATGACTACTTGTCTTTCATTGACAAACTGGACTGGATGATGCCCGCAGGGTTTTATTATAATACCATGCATAAACCGGCTAAAATTTGGCCTATTGCCATGAAACAGATCCGGAAAGCCGCAGGGCTTGGGAAGCTTGCGCCTGATTTTGAAATGCCGGGTAAATATGATGAAATTTTTCCTGCTGCAGATGTCTGCGTTATTGGTGGCGGACCTTCTGGAATGATGGCGGCTATTGCTGCAGCCAAAAAAGGGTTGCGGGTTATCCTGATGGAATCCCGTCCATGGCTGGGCGGATTTTTTGAATACCGGTCAAGGGAATATAAAAATCGTCAGACGCTCCATGACAGGGCACAATACCTTGCAAAAGAAGTGGAAGCACTTGAAAATATCAGAGTGTTGACCCATACGTCGGTCGTTGGGACCTATAATAATAACCTGATCACAGGATTTCAGATTGGTAAAGAAAAGGATGCCTTTGATCAACGGTATATTGAAATCAGGGCCAAAAGTGTGGTGGTAGCCACGGGCTGTATTGAACGACCTCTGATTTTTGATCATAATGAGCGACCAGGTGTCATGCAGATTGCATGTGCTTTGCGGCTTGCAAAGACATATGGAATTCTGCCCGGTAAAAAAGCTGTCTTCAGCATCGGTCATGACCTGGGTCTTGAAGCTGCCTTGGAACTCCATGACATGGGACTTTCTATTTCCTGTATTGCAGATATCCGGGAAGACGGACAGGATCCTGTTCTTGTAAAGAGGATAGAGGATAAAAGAATACCGTTGCTTAAAGGCTGGGTGGCTACTAAAGTCCATGGCAGCAAAAAAGTTAAAAAAGTCAGTATTTCAGGTGTTGACGGTCTTGTTTCCAAAACATTGTCATGTGATCTTCTGGTCGCATCAGCCGGCATGACTCCGGTTACAGGGCCTATTACCGTGGCTCAGGGAAAACTCAAATATGATTCCTATACCGGTTTTTTCCTGCCGGATCAATTACCGGGGAAAATGCATGTTGCAGGACGATTGCTGGGGCTTGATGATCCAATTTCTATTGAAACATCCGGGACACTGGCAGGGTTAAAGGCTGCCTTTGACTGTGAAAATTGTTCCATTCAGGAAATCGGGGATATTAAAAAAGAATTGGAAACTCTTCCAGGGCCTGCAAGGGGAACGAAGCTTGTGATTGCTCCCGTGAAAGGTCGTAAGAGTTTTATCTGTTTTGATGAAGACACCACTATTAAAAATATCAAACAGGCCATAGATAAAGGGTTTGATATGCCGGAACTGATCAAGCGGTTTACCTCTGCCGGAACAGGTCCGGGGCAGGGCGGCATCCCCGGGCATAACCTGCCCCTGTATGTGGCCAAGTACCAGGCATTGCCTGATATTTCCATTAAACCGACGAATACCCGGCCTCCTCTGGTACCCACTCTGATCTCCACCTATGCCGGTACCAACCATAAGATGTTCAAAATTACTCCCATGGATGAAATGCAGCGAAAAGACGGC
>Ga0190329_1000081_pt1 | contig 26264 bp, 26 predicted proteins | sample 48720423_MG_FD_161655 | JGI IMG/M metagenome (GOLD analysis project Ga0190329, IMG submission 161655) | Hydrothermal vent sediment bacterial communities from Southern Trench, Guaymas Basin, Mexico - 4872-04-2-3_MG | ecosystem: Environmental > Aquatic > Marine > Hydrothermal vents > Sediment ... | reverse complement strand
CATTATTTATATCTCGGAGTTTTAAAAATCCGGTGATAGGAAGATTGGCTCTTGAGACACTTGAACCTTATTTTTATTCTACTGCTATTCAAGGCAGCAGTAAGACACTAATTGACCGAGCACTTTGGATAGAACTTAAATTGTATTACTTCAAACCCACTCCATTGAGGGCTTATTATATAAGCAGACTCTACGCCAAGGCAGGAGATAAAGTTAAAGCGTCAAGATGGTATTCGGTTTTAAGAAGTATGTATCCTGTGGAATATCATCGTATTACAAGAGAGTTCCCTTTGTAAATTCGTGAGAATATTGATAACTTTTGATTATTAAGCAGATATAGTCTTATAATTATATATAATGTATCGTTCTGTAGAAATTTCTTCTCTAACCAAGTACTATAAAACAAAGGAGCTTGGCTTAAAAAAATTCAAAGCGTTAAATAATGTTTCGTTGAGCGTTGATAAAGGTGAATCCTTCGGGCTTATAGGGCTTAATGGTGCAGGCAAGAGTACACTGATAAAACTCATTCTCGGAATTATATTCCCTGATGCAGGAGAAATCAGGGTTATGGGAGAGCTTCCAGGTGAAATATTGGTGAAGAGGAAACTATCTTACCTGCCAGAGAATCCCAGTTTTTACGAAAGTTTAAATGCCGAGGAGATTTTAAATTTTATAGGAAGATTGCGCGGATTTTCAGGTAAAGATTTGAATAAGAGGGTAAGGGAAATACTTGATAAGGTAGGCCTTTACGCGCACAGAAAAAAACTTTTGAGAAAATATTCAAGGGGGATGTTGCAGAGGCTGGGACTTGCTCAAGCCTTTATTGGAAATCCAGAATTGGTAATTCTTGATGAACCGTTAAATGGACTTGATCCCTTAGGCAGGAAAATGGCAAGAGATTTGATCATTGAAGCGAATAAAGAAGGCTCCACGATATTTTTCACCTCACATATTCTGGAAGACATAGAAAAAATATGCAGTAGAGTGGGAATTTTGCACAAAGGAGAACTTCTAAAAATTGTTGAAGCTCCTGAGCTTCAAGAAAAACCCCTTGAAGATATATTCCTGGGAGTGATTGAACAACAATGAGAGATATTTTAGAGTTCACAAGAATAACTCTTAAACAATCCACAAGACTCAGAGCCTTTTACAGCGCATTTGTTATCACACTGGTTTCTCTTATTGGCCTTTTTGTGATCTACAGTTTTTCAATGTTTGAAATTCCGCGGATTCTTGAGAGCTATGTGCTCTCTTACACAAATTTTATAGTGCTTCTTATGGTTTTTTTCACTCTTTTCAGTCTGCTTCAGTATGACATTGATAGAAAAACACTGCAGTATGTCATCGCTCTTCCTCTGCGAAGACGGGATTACATAGTGGGAAGGTATCTTGGAATTATGTGCTTTTCCGCGATTATTGCTTATGGCATTATTGTCTTATTTTATCCTTTTCTTATTCTCCTTATGAAGCAACGCCCTGATGCACCATTTAATGTGGTGAGGTATTTTACCTATCCTTTATTTCTTTTAGCAGAAGTTTCACTCATTATCTCTTTTGCTTTACTTTTTACCACACTCTCCACTAAATCAATAATCTCTGTTATTAGCACAGTGGGTGTTTATTTAATAGGACATTCTCTTGATGAGGTGAAAGAATTCCTCCTTGGAGGACATGCACAGGAAATACCTCTTTTTTCAAAAATTCTTGTTAAAGGAGCGTGGTATATTTTTCCCAATTTGTCTCTTTTTGATGTGAAGCTCAGAATGGTCTACAATCTTCAATTTTCTTTTGAGGAAGCCCTCATGATCATTATCTATGGAATAGGATATACCCTGGCTGTTTTGGTTATAACATGTGCGCTTTTTGAGAGAAAAGAGATTCTATGAGAAGGTTAATTATTATACTGTTAAGTGTAACTTTTATTTTTGTAATCAATTTAACCATAATGCCTTCATTGAGCCGTAAGCATCGGAACCTAAAAAAGGAATATATAAAATTATTTTTTTCCCCTTCTTTTGAAAAATGGTCTGCATTTGAATGGCGGACAATGAAAGGATTTTTCCATACAGTAAATTTGAGGGTTTATCTGGGTAAATTAAGAGAGGAAACGCCAGTTCTGCCACCGGAGGCTGAAACAGTCATAGTTAAAGCCACAGAAGTTGTGAGTTGCATTAATCCATATTACTATGATATCTATTATATTGCAAATGGATTTCTTACATGGGATTTTGGAAATGTAGAAATGGCTAATAAATTTTTGTTTAAAGCAATTAAATACAGACCCCGAGATTGGTTTTTTTACTTTTTACTCGGGTTTAATTATTTCTATTTCCTCAAGGATTATAAGAAGGGTGGATTTTATATCAAAAAGGCTGCAGAGATAAGAAGAAGTCCTTTTTTGTCATCTCTTGCAGCAAGATTGATGTATGCTTCGGGCAGGACAGAAGTTGCCATTCAGATACTCAGATCCATGATTAAAAATGCAAAGGAAGAAGGCTGGAGAAAATCGTTAAGTAAGAGATTAAAAGCCCTTGAAAGGGTTTTGCTTATTGAGAAGGCTGTAGAGCAGTATAGATTAAAATTTCATAAAAATCCACGCGATATAAATGAACTTGTTGATAAAGGTCTGCTTAAAGAGATACCTGAAGACCCTTATGGAGGCATTTTCTATTTAGATGAAGATGGTATGGTAAAAACTACAAGTAACTTTACTGAGAGATTCCAGAGAACTCCGTGACGTAACTTTTTAAGTTGTCTTGACTAAAACTTGATTGTAAGTTAAAATTACACCATGGCAATTGAACTGGAAAAAATTTTGTTAGAAGCGAGAGATAAAGAAGTTTCCGACATCCATCTCAAACCAGGCCGTCCTCCAGTGTTCAGGATTCATGGAAAGCTTTATCCCCAGGATCATTACCCTATTATAAGACCAGAAGATACCGAAGAATTGATAAAAAAACATCTCACTCCTATTAAATTGAAAGAACTTGAGGAAAAAATGAGTGCAGATCTTGCCTTTAGCTTCTCCCGGATGGGAAGGTTTAGAGTGAATGTATACAGGCAACGGGGTACGTGGGCATTTGCTATACGAGCTATTCCTCCTTTTATAAAATCCATAAAAGAGCTTAATCTTCCCAAAGTGCTCGAAAAACTGGCTCTTGAAGAAAGAGGTTTAATTCTTGTAACCGGTGTTGCGGGATCGGGAAAATCCACGACTCTTGCTGCAATGCTGAACCATATTAATAAAATAAAAACAGTGAATATTATCACCATAGAGGACCCCATTGAATATGTATTAAAAGATGAAAAAAGTATAATTGCCCAGAGAGAAATTGGATTGGATACAAGAAGCTTTGCTGACGGATTAAGAGAGGCTTTAAGGCAGGACCCAAATGTGATAATGGTGGGGGAGATAAGAGACCGTGAAACTGCGGAAATAGCATTGCTCGCTGCTGAGACAGGTCATCTTGTCTTTTCCACCCTTCATACACTGGATGCCACGGAAACAATTAACAGGATTGTAAGTTTGTTTCCTCCCTATCAGCATGAACAGATCAGATTACAGCTGGCTTCTGTATTAAGAGCTACAATTTCTCAGAGACTTATTCCCAGAGATGATACCTTTGGTAGAATTCCTGCGTGTGAGGTGATGGTAAATACTGCAAGAATAAGAGAGATGATCATTGATCCGAAAAGAACTCATGAAATAAAAGATGCCATCGCTGACGGTTATATTCCTTACGGGATGCAAAGTTTCGATCAATCTCTATTTTATTTTTGGAAACTGGGGGTCATATCTAAACAAACAGCACTGGAAAATGCCTCAAAACGCGAGATGCTGGAATTGAGAATGAAGGGTATTGCAGGTGGGGAGGGTGGTAAAAACTGGGAAATTTTTGAAAGAATGGCTATCAGAGAATCAAAAGATAGATTAAAAGGAGGTTGAAAATGGCAAAGATTGATGATGTGATGAAGGAGTTTGCATCCAATGTAGACGAAATAGTTATGTCCACTATAGTAAGCCTTGAGGACGGAACCCCCCTTGCTGGATTTGCTGCAGATGAATCAATTGATATTACAGTTCCAGTTGCTTTTCTTGCTGATGTGGTGAGAAGAGGCATTATGGCTGCAGATAATGCTGCTCTCGGGAAATGTGAGGATCTACTTCTTACAACTTCTGAATACTTTACAATAATGAGAGTAATCCCGGAAACAAATTATTCACATATAGTAGTACTCACAAAGAAGGGTAACTGGGGAGTTACAAAGGTTTTAATGGCTAAATTTGCCCCTCGTTTTAAAGAGGCTCTTCCTTGATTAAAATAAAGAGAAGCTCGAAAAGCGAAAACGCTTACAAAATTATTTTTTTAGGGATTGTTTTCTGGTTTTTGAGAAATTTTTAATAACTTCTAAAAGAATATGGTGTAATGTTTTGAATACTCCTTTTCCTTCTACAGCAATAGCTATGTGATATGGGTATTTATATATGTTTACCTTTTCTTCCAGTTCTTCCACAGGTAAAGCAGTGGGAAGATCCCTTTTATTGTACTGCATAATTATTGGTAATCTTCTCCCATCTATTAAGCCTAAATTTCTCAGATAATCGTGCATCTCGTTATATATAGCAATATTTTCTTCAAGTCTATCGCTTCCTGAATCTGCAACAAAAACAACTCCATCTGCCCCCCTAAGAACAAGTTTTCTGGAAATTTTATAAAAAACCTGTCCCGGTACAGTATAAAGATAGAATCTGGATTTAAAGCCTTTCAAGATTTTTATCTCAATTGGCAAAAAATCAAAAAAGAGGGTTCTTTCACCTTTAGTGTCAATGGTCAATAATTTTCCTTTGGGACCCTGAAACCGTTCATAAATATATTTTAAATTTGTGGTCTTACCACTTAACCCGGGACCATAATAAACAATTTTAAATTTTATTTCTTTTGCTTTTAGATCGATTACCACTTAACCCTCCTCAAAAAGAAATTAAAGTTTAATTTAGTTTCCCGCGAGGGTCAAGTTATGCTAAATTTTTAGCAATCTCCTGCACAAGTGTTTTCATTCTAAGCTTTATTAGAGCTGCCTTCATGGTTTTTAGAGGGATAACTGCGGCAAGGAAATATTCGCCATTCTTTACATTTGTGAGTAGAATATTGTATTTGTTGGTGGTGATTGTGAAGTCTGATAGTTCACCAAGCCCGGATTTGGAAACCGTTTCATATATAGTCTTTAAACTTGTTCCAAAATTGTCGGGGATGTTATCGATCCCGGTAGATATTTTCTCATATTTTTCTATAATTTTACCAGAGTGACTGATTAATACAAGAGAAAATATGTCCCCTAAATCCTTGACGAAATCTTCAAATACAGAGTAAAAACTTGTGGTGATTTCTTCTTTTACTTCTTTAATCTCCTCTTTCTCTTCCACCTTTCTTTCCTCTTCTTCTGGTTCTTCTGTCTCCTCCTCGACCATGGGAGCTTCTTTTACACTTTCTTTAGCTTCCACCTCTTTCACTGGCTGTTCCTCTTCAACTTCTTCTTCGCCCTCTTCTATAGATTCCAGGAGACTCTCCACTTGTTCTAAAGTTATTTCTTCCTCCTCTTCTCCTTCTATGATTTCTTCTTCCACTTTTTCCTCCACTTCAGACGGAAGTTCTATCTCTTCTGCTTTTTCCTCTTCCATTTCTACCTCTGGAACCAGCTCTTCCTCTTCCACTTCTACTGCTTCCTCTTTTTCTTTCTTTTCTGTTTCTTCTTCACCAAGAAGTTTACTTAACTCACCAAGATCGATTTCTTCACCCATTTGCTCAACTTCTTCTTGCTTTGCCACAACTCCCAGAAGAAGAGCGTGTAAAGGCTTTTCTATTTCTCTCTTTACTTTAGGCGTCGTCCAATCTACGGTAAATTTACTATCCTTATATTCAAATATTTTGGCGAAGGCTTTTTCACCTTTGAGATTTCCTATATGAGCGTTAACCAATTCCCCTTCAATGAAGTATATATTCCCCTCACCTTCAGGAGTGGTGACAGTAATTATGCAGGACTGCCCCTCCATGGAGACAAGCTGTAGAAATTGAACCAGTGAAAGTTTACTTATAGTTTCTTCCTCTCCTGCTTTCGCCTTTTCTTCAACAATATCGAGAAGTTGTTCAAAATCAAAGGGCTTTTCCAAATAACTTATTGCTCCCTTTGATAGAACATCTTCTTTAACTTCCTCTGAACCATATGCAGTCATAACAATAACCTTAAGGTCCGGCTGGATCTTTTGGGCTTCGAGCAACAATTCAGAACCTGATAGGCCCGGCATACGAATGTCTGTTATGAGAAAATCATATTTTTTATTTTTTATCTTTTCGAGAGCCTCAGAGCCATTATTGGCTGTATCAACCTCAAGGTTGTGCCTTGAAAGCTCCTCTGAAAGCCCCCAAAGAATATCTTCTTCATCATCCACAATGAGAACTTTTTTGGGCATCTTTACACCTCCTTTCTATAATCTATAATTATAAAACAGAACTTATCTCTTCTCCAAAACATGCTTCTACTCCTCGATTGACCGAATGCAAATACACTATAAAAGTTGAGCCTTTATTTAACTCTGATTTAACATTGATAAGTCCCTTATTCTCTTTAATCAGTTTATGTACTAAAAATAACCCAAGACCTGTCCCTTCCGGTTTTGTGGTAAAGAAGGGATAAAATATTTTATCTATATTTTCCTTTTTTATCCCCATACCTGTGTCCCTGACTTCCAGGGATATGAATGGTACACCGCAGCTTGGACATTTTGCAGGAGAATTGGCAATTACTATTTCGATTCTTCTTTCTCCTTTTACTTGCTTAACAGCGTCTATTGCGTTTAATACAAGATTGAGGAGAATAGTATGAACCTGATCACAATCTGCAATTACGAAGGGGCGAGTGGAAACCTGCATGTCAAAAAAGATTCCGTTTTTCAACAATTCAGTGCCAACAAGCTCTCTTATATCTTCTGCAATGTTTTCCAGGTTGCATTTGGTAAAATATACTGTTTTAGCTTTTACCTGACTGAAAAGCGTTTTTATGAGACTATCAATCCTATCTATCTGCTTGATCATGCGATCCAGTATTTTCTTATTCTCATCATCAAGTTCTCTTTTCAATCGTAGGGCCATCAATTTCATTCCGGCAAGGGGGTTTTTTATCTCGTGGGCAAGGCCGGATGCCAGTTGCCCCAAAGAGGAAAATCGGTCGAATTCCGTCATTGCTCTTTCCATGAGTTTCTGCTCGGTGATATCACGAAAATGGATCATAATACCGCTAGAATTGGTGCCCTCAAATTTGGCGAAACGTATACCGAAAAACCTGCCTGAAGGAACCTGAATCTCTGCTGTTTGAGTGCCCCTCTTGACAAATTCTTCCAGTTTTTGTCCAATACCGTAGGGGAGTTGTTTCAGATGTGTGTATCTTCTGTTTTCAAATACGTGTGAAACATAAGGGTTATGGTAGATTATCTTCATATCTTCATCCACAAGTATTATCCCTGATTCAAGGGTATTCAATATATCTCTCGGGACATTTTCATTTTCAATAACCTTTATGGATATAAAAAAGTTTTCTCCGTTACATATACCATTAATTTCACCGGAAAGTGTGGCAGCTTCTTTTGTCCTCAGGAGAATTTTATAAAATAGTTTTCTCCCCTTTTTACCCTGCATGAGTAATTTTTTTTCTATATTACGTCGCTGATGTCCTACCACTAATTTGCTAAAGGGTTTGGAAATCAACTCTTCAGGCGTATATCCAAGAAGATTTATAGATTTGTTGGCATATATGATTTTTCCCTCTTTATCCAATATTAACAAAATTTCAGAGCTTATATTTACGAGCTCCTGCAGTTTTGTTACCTCAGGTAATTTCATTCAGGTAATACAGAGATTATGAGGGAGGAGTTATGAAACCATTTCTGAGTGGGCTTTGGTCTTAGTATTTCTCCATATGTATTAAACCCTATAAGTGGAATGCCGAGTTTTCTTTGAACAGCCTCAATTTCATCATTAAAATCTTTTCCTAAGCTTAAAAGTCTGGGAAAACCTTCGAGTACAATTGCTCCAAAAGGTGCTTTCCCTTCAAGCTCTTCTACGGCATTGAAAACTGAATTTCCAACTGTCTTGATCATTCTCTCTTTTCTTGCTTCCATTAACCAGACTGTGGAATTTTCTGGAACATCACCTGCCAGTCTTATACCACCCTCTCTGGTGACACTCATTGCAAGCCTGACTTTAGGATATTTTGGCATTGCTGGGTCAGGTATACCAAATTGATATTTTCCAAGATAATAACCAAGATTTTCACTGATCTCTCTCTCACTCGCACCTTTTTTCATAAGATATTCTTTCCAGACTTCAAATGCGGGTCTTCCATCAAATTGGTATATTATATTCCCTGAAACCTTTGTAGCCCTTTTGGGAACAAGTGGATAAAGACCGTGCCCATATCCCATGCCCAGAGGGGTCTTGCTGTATATTCCAATACAGATCACTCCCCCATGAATTATCTCATTGTTATAAAGAAGTGCAGTTTCACGGGATACCTCTGAAGAATCAAGGATTCCTCCAAAGAACTTCAGACCCTCCTCTGTTTGATCCAGAATCTTAGCTACATCATCCACAAGTATATCTCCATTTACATATGAATCTAAAAGAAGGAAAAGGGTAAGATATTTAAATCCTTCGGCTTTTCGTGTATGGAACTGATCAACAACCGGAACCACTGCCTCTTCAAGAGCTTTATGTAAACTCTGGGCAAGGTTCCTTCCAACCGCGGTAACAAATTTAAGATTATCGTTCTTAAAAGCCGCTATGGCTACCCCTTTATCAATAATTGTATCCTCGGTGAAAAGTACACCATGAACAGCTGCACCTACAAGAGGAACATCTTTACCAACACCCTGGCTGAACCCCTTTGCCACAGCCTGTAAATCATATCCTGATGTAACGAAACCCAGTGCCAAATCAGGCTTTACCTTTTCTATTTTAGATAAAGCATCTTTAGCAGCTTGTAAACCAGCCTTCCAAGGGGCCTCTACAGTGGAAAATCCTGTCCCCACTCCTTTGCCTGTAAATGGACGGACAGTTTCTTTCCTCTCAGTTTCCGCCCGTGGCCTCCTGGGGTGGGGGACAGTTGGTTCTTTCTTCATCTGTTTCCACCAATCATCATTCAGAAAAATTTTCTAACCCTCCTTTTGTGACATTTTAATAAATAATGTAAAATGTTTCAAAAGTCAAGCTTTTTAAAAATGATTTTTGACCCTCTAAGAGAGGAATATTAAAATTTTAAAAAGGGGGTATTATGAAACCTTTTGTTTCCATGCTTATTTTTTGGGTTTCCACCACAAATGCGAGAATGCTGGTGAAGATACATTTACACACCCCAAATTAGAGTATAGAGGTATTATTTAAAAACAGGTGGTTATCAAATGAACAAAATTAAAACACATAAATTGATAAAAGAAGAATTTTCAGGAAAAGTTACGGAATTGAAGGAAGGTATTTATGCCAAAGTAGTTCTTAAGACAAATGAGGTTATGGCAGCTGATGAGAAGGGTCTTGTCCATGGTGGATTTATTTTCTCACTTGCAGATTATGCTGCCATGGTGTGTGTGAATGAACCCACCGTCGTACTTAAAGAAGCAAGTATAAGGTTTAAAAGACCTGTAAAAACAGGTGATGTTCTGGAAGCCCGTGCGAGAAAGATTAAACAGGAGGGCAAGTATCACACAATAGAGGTTAAGGTAAAAAGAGGTGATACAATAATTGCAGAAGGTGAATTTATAGCTGTGGTTCCTCCTAAACATGTCTTGGATATCGAGTAGAACATGATTTTTTATCTTATTATAAATATCTTTTTACAGAATCCTGCAATAGAAGTTGGGGATAAATATCTAAAATCCGGGCGTCCTGATCTTGCTCTGGAAGTTTATAATCAAATATATAATATATCGAAGGATAGCCCTGGAGGTTATCTTGCACTTTATAAAATGTCCCTCGCCTCACTTGCACTTGGTGACACATTGAGTGCCCTTGCGAATCTGAATATTTTAAGGAAGAAATTCCTGCCGGACACTCTGGCTTCCAGTGTATATAAAGGTCTTATAACTCTGGAAAAAGATACACTCAGGAAGATCGACATAGGCCTTGAATTTGTGGAGCTGTACCCTGAAGCAATACTCCGGGACAAAATTTTGAAAATGACACTTCAATTAGCCCGTGAAAAGAACATAAAGTCAGAAAAGATTCTCAGGCTTTTGAAAATTAATGCAGCGGACTATTCCAGTAGCTCAGCTAAGAGTGAACTCGGTTATTATTTCCTGAGTAAACAACCTTCCCTGGCATTGCTTATATCAGATTATACAGAGGACAGGCTTTTACGCGCCAGAGCCCTCTTTTATATGGATAGCATAGTAGATGCTTATATGCTGTTTAACAGTCTCCAGAAGGATGGTGTGCTGAGATATGAATTTTTGAAGATACTGGAAAAGGGGGGACTACCGGAAGAGGAATTGGCAAAAGCAATGATGCTTATTCCCGAAGATGAAAAGACTGCCTTTGAACTTGCCAGGATTTTGTATATTAAAAGGCTCTCCATCCGCAAATTACAAAAATACTTTAAAGAAAATCTGCTTTTTAAAGGCCTTTTGCTTGCTCAGGAAGACCCTCAAAGGGCTATCGTATTTCTTTTAAATCAGAAAGAAAGCACATTCAGAGATTACTTGCTTGCCCGTCTATACAGAGACCATAATTTATACGCAAATGCCCTTTATTTTGCACAAAAATTACCCGACTCCCTTGTATATAACAATTTTAAAATTGAACTTGCGAAACAGTGTTTGAAATCAGGAGTTCATACCAAGGAGGTGGAGACATTACTAAAAACAGTAACCAGGTATTACCCCCTCTCTGAGAGGGATAGTCTGATTTATGTTTATAACATTATAAATAGCATCAGAGATACCACCCTGGAAAAAATTCTACTGGAAAATGGGGTTACCCTGCCTCCCATCCCCCTGGATGCCGGGGATATATTTGGCAAAGGCCCAGTTCAGATTATAAAAATCCTCTATGAGAAAAGACACTATAAAGAACTGCTCAGATTTGCAAAGGGCAAAGAACTCCCGGAGAATTTGAAACCCGTAATAGCAGAGGCACTTTTACAGACAGGAGAGGTTATTAAAGCATTTAAACTCATAGAGGAGGATGCATCCCTATATCCAGGGCTTTATCTTAAGATTCTATCAGAACTTCCTCCGGAAAGCATAAAGAATATTTTACTTCCCAAAGGTGAACTTGGGGATACCTGTATTAGATATCTTTATATAATCGCCAAAAAGTTAAAAAGACCTGAGATTTTAAATAAGGTTAAGAGCAACAGGGCAAACTTTTATTATTATATTTTGACTTTGAAACCTGATTCAGCCCTTCTATTTTATGACAAAGACAGTAAGAGAGACCTGAGTCTTGTGGATTCTCTTCTTTTATTAATGGGTATGTATGAGAAATTAATTGAAATAAGCGATGATTTAAATCCTTTATATCCTTTAGATCTTAAAATTATCAAATACAAGGTAGCCGCTTATAAGGCTCTTGGCAGGTTCAGGGATATAATTGAAGAATTAAAAGATTTTGAGTCTGTGATTGACGATGAATACATAAGAATCCATCTGGCTGAATCCTACTTACATACAGGGCAGGAAAATAAGGCGTTTCTCTCACTTTTACCTCTGGATTCAAGGGTCTCCATGGAATTGAAATTCAGAATTCTTCTTAAAAAAGATTACATCGAATCCATAAAGCCTGAATACCTATCTTCAGAGGACAGGTTATTATATTACCTCAAAAGAAAAGATATTCAGAAAATATTAAGGTTTACTCCACACTCCAGAGAGGAAGCTCTCTCCATCCTCAGGTTTCTGGTTAGAAATAATAAGAACAGATTGTTCAAAGAAAAAGCTAAGGAATATCTGGATAGTTTAATTATAAAGAAAGCTGATATAGCTTATCTCATGGCTTTGTCTTATTCACTTCGAGGTAGTACTGATAGCGTCCTTTTTTATCTACCCCATGCCTTTTATGAGAAAAGGGCGGAGCCTCTTCTTGAACTGGGCAACTATATGCTGAAAACAGGGGAACAGGAAAATGCCATTCCGTTCTTTAAAAATGCTCTGCAATATGCTTCAGATACATTAAAATCTCTTGTCTCCTTCAGGCTGGGTAATTTAATGTTTTTGAAGGAAGATTATATAAATGCGCTTAACTATTATAGAATAAGCCTGAAGGAGAATTATAAAAGAATAGAAAAAGATGCTATACATAATATCGTGCTGTGTTTTAAAAAATTAAATAAGCCTGATTCCGTGATTTACTACTACAGTTTACTTAGAGAAAAATACAGGGCTGATTCAATCTGGGTAAGTGCAGGCTTATCCCTTGGATACTATCTTCTCACCCATAATAGACTGGAGGAGGCCATTAAACTACTGGATGAAATTGAAGGCATTGGACATGAAAAGGACATAGTGGAAACCCTGTATTGGAAATCAAAGGCCTATGCTGGAAATAGAATGCTCAGGCAGGCTCTTGTAATGCTCCAAAGAATTTATACTTTTCATTCCAGCCTGGCAGATTGGAGGGATACTGCAAGACTGGAAGCAGCCAGGCTCTTCATAGCCCTGAACAGGAAAGAAAAGGGGTTATACCTTTATAAGACTGTATTGAAAGTCAGGGGAAATAAAGATCCTCTTGGAGCTCAGGCCGAGAAAGAATTGAAGATTTTTGAAAATTAGAGCCTTTCTTCCTGTATTCTGTGAGGGCTTACAGGAAATGTGAAATTACAGCGAGGACATTTATAGGGGTTGATTTCCTTCTTTATGTAAAATTCATATCCACAACTTGGACATGTGAAAAAGGAAAGCTCTTCCGATACTTCCATGTTTATTTCCTTCATTGAACTTCTGCACATGGGGCAGAACAGAGGAGCTTCAGATTTTTTATCAATATGGATAATAACTCCACATGATTTACATTCGTATGACTTAAGATTCTCACTCATTGAAAAAATAATTTATTTCATATGCAGCTGACTCTTCCGAATCAGATGCATGCACAGTATTTACTGTTACGTTTGTTCCAAAGAGTGCCCTTATGGTACCTGGTTCAGCCTCTTTTGGATCTGTTTTCCCGACCAGTTTTCTCAGGTCATTTATTGCGTTTTCTTTTTCAAGGAGCAATCCAATAACAGGGCCAGATGTCATAAAATTTATTAACCTTTCAAAGAAAGGTTTACCCCTGTGAATATAGTAGAAACCTTCTGCTTCCTCTCGGGACCATTTCTTCATTTTAATGTTTTTTATGTAAAATTTATTTTCCTCCACCATGGAAATTATTTTCCCCACTACCCTCTTTTCAACACCGTCAGGTTTAATAAGAAGGAGTGTTTTCTCCAATGTTATTCCCTTCCTCTAAAGCTCTGAGATTTAATTCAATGTATTTTTCTTTTACTCTTCTTTTTACAGCCTCTATAAGAGAATCGTGTTTAACAAGTTTAAATTTACGAGAAATGTAAGCCAGCACCATCATATTTGCCACCAGAGGAGTTCCAATTCGCTCTCTTGCAATCTGAGTAAACGGTATTTTTATTATATTTTCTTTATCTTCACAATTCACGAAAGTGGTGTCTGCCACAATAATACCTTTATTCTTCACTATACTTTTGAATTTATCATAAGCACCTTGACTGAGAACAACCAGGATGTCAGGATTCACCACTTTGGGATAAGAGATATGAGTTTCAGAAATAATGACATCAGAACGTGAAGTTCCCAGTCTGGCTTCAGGACCATACATTACGGTTTGAACAACTTCTTTGCCTTCGATTATACCAGCAGCTTCAGCCAGTACAAATCCAGCCAGGATTAGTCCCTGGCCTCCTGAACCCGACAGTGTTATTTCGATTTTGCTGTTTTCCATTTTTCATGTAATTTTTTTAGAAAACTTTCATTGTTGTTTTCCGCGATTATCCCTATGGGTATGAAGGCTCCTTTCCTGGGGGTGGTCCCTAACCTGTAAGTAATTTTTTTATACCAGTTTAATGTTTCAAAAGCATCTGCTTTGAGATTTAATCTTCCAAAATACGTTGGGCATGGACTTAAAACTTCAACAAGAGAAAAGCCTTCTTTCTCCAATCCCCTTTCAAGAAGTTTTTCAAGAAGTGGGATGTGGTAGACTGTAGTTCTAGCAACAAAATTCGCTCCAGAGGACTTGGCGACTTCACATCCATCCAGTGGAGGTTCAATGGCACCATAAGGAGTTGTAGTTGTATATGAGCCTTCTGGTGTTGTGGGTGAGCCCTGGCCACCAGTCATTCCATAATTATAGTTGTTAACAACAACTGCCAAGAGATCAACATTCCTTCTGGCAGCATGCAGAAAATGGTTCCCACCAATAGCATAGGCGTCCCCATCTCCCATGACCACAATTACATGTAAATCTGGTTTTGCAAGCTTTAAACCCGTTGCAAAGGCCAGAGCCCGACCGTGTGTTGTGTGCAGGGTGTTGAAATCAGCATACCCGGGCATTCTTCCGGTACAGCCTATACCGGATATCATTGCAACTTTGTCTTTATCAATTTTTAATTTGTCTATGGTCTTTAAGATGGCCTGAAATACCATTCCAATCCCACAACCAGGGCACCAGACGGATGGCATATGAGGAACTCTGAGATATTTCTTTAGAGGATGCTCCTCTTCTCTCTTTTCTCGCGTTATCCATATGGCGAAATCAGGACAATGGGTTTCGCAGAGCTTACAATTTATACATGATTCTTCATCTATAATACGGGGGAATCCATTGTTATCAATATCCAGAACATTTTTAGGGCATATGTTTGCACAGATTCCACATTTTTTACAATAATTGAAATTAATATTGACCTTAAAATTCTTTTTTTCCATGATGTAGTGTTAAAAGGATAAAATGAGCATTACGCCTTGTCAAGAAATCCCCTTGAGTTTATAATTAATCCATGGATGATACCCAGCTTTTAAAAAGTTCCACAAAAATAAAAGAAAAAATTTTCAGCGAATTTTCCAAGATTATTATAGGTCAGGAAGAGATTATTGAGGAACTTATAACAGCATTGTTTGCAGGCGGACATGTAATAATAGTAGGAGTTCCAGGACTTGCTAAAACCCTTATCGTTAAGAGCCTTGCAAGCATTCTCGACCTTAAATTTTCAAGAATTCAATTCACTCCTGACCTTATGCCATCGGATATTATTGGTACCGATATCCTTGAAGAAGATCCGGAGACGGGGCACCGTCGTTTTAGATTTATAAAGGGTCCAATTTTTGCCAACATAATCCTGGCTGATGAAATAAACCGAACCCCTCCAAAAACTCAATCGGCAATGCTGGAAGCGATGCAAGAGCTTCGTGTGACAGTGGGAGGAAAAACTTATGAACTGGAGGATCCCTTTTTTGTAGTGGCAACACAGAATCCTATAGAACAGGAGGGAACTTACCCTTTACCAGAAGCACAGCTGGATAGATTCATGTTTGAATTAAGAATAGATTATCCTGATGAGAATGAGGAGAAGAGAATAGTTCTTGAGACTACAGGACTAATTGAAAAAGAATTGAATATTATACTTAAAAAAGAAGAGATTCTCGGGATTCAAAAGCTTATCAGGAAAATGCCCGTTCCCGAACATGTCCTGGATTATGCTATAAAACTCGTAAGGTCTACAAGACCGGAAGATGAAAGAGCTCCTTCCATTGTTAAAGAATATTTAAGTTATGGCGCAGGGCCCAGAGCATCACAGTATCTGGTTCTTGGTGCTAAGGCACGTGCCTTTTTTGAGGGCAGAAATGTACCAAATATAGAAGATATAAAACAGCTTGCATTTCCGGTATTAAGGCACCGCTTGATCAGAAATTTTAGAGCAGAGGCCGATGAAATCACCACGGATAATATTATAAAAGAGCTTTTGAAAAAAAATGAGTATTAGAGAAAAACTGGAGAATCTTGAGTACAAAATATTACATGAAAAGGCTCAAAAATCCCGGGAATCGCGGGGCAGAAGAATGGAAGATCCTCCCTGCCCTGTAAGAACAGAATTCCAAAGGGATAGAGACCGAATTATACATTCTAAAGCATTCAGGAGATTAAAGCACAAAACCCAGGTATTTCTACAACCAGAGGGTGATCACTATAGAACAAGATTGACCCACACCCTGGAAGTATCTCAAATTGCACGGACCATAGCCAGAGCTCTTTTTCTGAATGAAGACCTTGTAGAGGCCATAGCACTGGGTCACGACCTTGGTCATACTCCCTTTGGGCATACAGGTGAAGCTGTTTTATCCGCACTTCTTAAGGATTATGGTGGCTTTTACCACCCGAGGCAGAGTTTGAGGGTAGTTGATATTCTTGAGAAGAATGGGAAGGGATTGAATCTTACCGAAGAAGTAAGAGACGGTATCTTAAAACATTCCAAAGGGTTTGGAGAAATTATAAGAAAAGATAGCCTTCCCTTTACCCTGGAAGGGCAGATTGTTAGGGTTTCCGATATTATTGCATATATAAATCACGATCTGGATGATGCAATTAGAGCTAAGGTTCTCAGGCTTGAGGATGTTCCAGAACATCTACTAAACTTTTTAGGGAGAAAACATTCAGAAAGAATTTCCTCCATGGTTATGGATGTAATCGAGGAAACAAGAAGGAGAAATTATGAGCATATATCCCTAACCGATGATATGGAAAAGGCTATCAAGGAGATGAGGGATTTTTTAAAGGAAAAAGTTTATTTCTCCCCCACCGTTAAAAAGGAAGCCGAGAAAACGAGGGGAATAATTGAGTTTTTATTCAACTATTACGCAAATCACCCTCGAGAAATTCCATTTTATGAAGATGTTAGAAAAAGATTAGGGGATTACCCTCCTCACATAGCTGCATCCGATTATATTGCAGGTATGACTGACAGGTTTGCAATAAAAATTTTTGAGGAAAAATTTATACCCCGTTCCTGGGCTGTCATTTAAGATGCAAATTGCTCTTGGTGAGCTCCGAAACAGGTCCGCAAAACTTAAAGAGGCCCTGAAAGATTGTCATATTTGTCCCCGTAAGTGTGGTGTTAATAGAATTTCTGGAGAGATCGGGGTGTGCAGAATAGGAAGTAAAGCAAGAGTATCCTCCTATGGTTTACATTTTGGAGAGGAGTATGTATTGGTAGAGAAGCGAGGTTCTGGTACCGTTTTCTTTGCCGGTTGTCCTTTGAGGTGTATGTACTGTCAGAATTATGATATAAGCCAATTATGTCATGGTTACGATGTGGATATAATAGAGCTTGGAGAAATATTCCTGGAGATAGAAAGAATGGGAGCATTGAATTTGAATCTCGTTACTCCAACCCATGTGGTTCCAATGATCGTTGAGGCCTTATGCTATGCTTTAGAACGAGGATTTAACCTGCCTGTTGTTTACAATACAGGTGGTTATGATTCTATTGAAACTCTAAAATTACTCGATGGAATAGTTGATATATACATGCCCGATGTAAAGTATGCCAGCAATGAAGTATCTCGTAAATATTCTTTGTGTCCTGATTACTGGGATGTGGTGAGGATGGCCATCAAAGAGATGCACAGGCAGGTTGGAGATCTGGTAATAAAAGATGGTATCGCTACAAAAGGACTCCTTGTTAGACACCTGGTTCTCCCCCACAGGTTAGCAGGTTCGTTTGAAGTGTTAGATTTTTTAAAAAATGTTTCCCCAAATACTGCTGTGAATATAATGGACCAATATTACCCTGCATATAGAGCCTTTGAATATCCTGAACTCAAAAGGCGAATAACACAGGAAGAGTATGAAGAAGTTTTAACTTATGCGCTCAAACTCGGATTAAGAGTGATAAGATGAAAGATATTCCTGGCCCGGTATGGCTTATGCAGCCAATTCCATATTTCGGTGAGAGGCTTAATGGAGATTGGTTTGTGGAGACAAAATATGATGGCTGGAGACTTCAGGTTTTGAGATACAAAGACGGTAGGGTAGAATTGTGGGGTAGAAGGTTGGAAAAGAAGCCCAATTGGACTAATAAATTGGGATATCTTATACCCTTTATTGAAAAGATGATACCCCCGGCAACCATTCTGGATGCGGAACTTTGTGCTGTGGAAGGAAGGAGGTGGATACCGAGCCTTTTTGCAAAGAAGAGGAAAAGTGAACCTTTAGTATTTATATTTGATGTGATTTATTTCAAGGGAGAGTTTGTAGGGACTCTCCCTCTTTACCAAAGAAAGGGAATACTTCAATCTCTCGTTTTTAATGAACCATTCAGGATGGCTACATATAAAAAATTATTTGACCTGGCTGAAGAGCTTCAACGGGCTTTGAAAAGAGGGGAAGAGGGGATTGTTATAAAAAAAGCGGATTCTCTCTATATAATAGGGAAAGAAGCCCCTGTAGCGACTCATTACTGGAGAAAGATAAAGGGAACACTGATAGTTTAAATGAGAAACAATTTTGAAATTGTCTCCTTCCGGTTTTAAAATTAAATTAGGAGTAAAATATGAGATATAAAAAGTTTGGTAATACAGGACTTGAAGTTAGTGTTATCTGCCTCGGAACCATGCAATTTGGCTGGAGTACAGATGAAAAAACTTCCTTCAAGATTCTGGATAAGTTCTATGAAGAGGGTGGTAACTTTATAGATACTGCAGATGTATATTCCAGATGGGTAGAGGGTAATCCCGGAGGTGTTTCTGAGAGAATAATAGGGAAATGGATGAAATCCAGAAATGTGAGAGGAAGGATTGTGCTCGCCACAAAAGTACGTGGTAGAATGTGGGAAGGTCCCAATGGTGAAGGATTGTCAAGAAAGCATATTATGAAAGCGGTGGAAGACAGTTTAAGAAGATTGCAAACCGATTATATAGATCTCTACCAGGTACACTGGCCTGATTGGGATACACCTTTGGAGGAGACCCTCAGAGCTTTAGACGACCTTGTAAGAGATGGGAAGGTGAGGTATATTGGCGCTTCAAATTATCCTGCCTGGTATTTAACAAAGGCATTGTGGATCAGTGATAAATATGGTCTTCATCGCTTTGAAAGTATTCAGCCCCAGTATAGCCTTGTGTACCGGGAAGAGTTTGAGAGAGAGCTTATGCCTCTGGTCGAGGACCAAAAGTTAGCGGTAATCCCCTATAGTCCTCTTGCAGGTGGATTTCTTACAGGTAAATACAAAAGGAATAGGCCTCTGCCACATAGTGCCAGGGCGGAGACCATCAAGAAAAGGTTCTTTACAGAAAAAAATTTTGCTATTATAGAGGAACTTGAAAAAATGGCATTTAAATATGCTGCAAAGGTCTCTCAGATTGTTCTGGCATGGCTGCTTGCAAAATCTTACATAACAGCTCCAATAATTGGAGCAAACAGTGTGGAACAACTGATGGAGAATTTAGGAGCACTTGAGGTGGATCTTGAGGAAGAGGATCTTAAAAAACTCGATGAAATAAGTGACTGGAGGCAGTAATTGTTACTGGAACATATATTGGTTTACTCCGTCCTCATATATACATCGTTTGTTTTCGTGGTTAATATTATTTATCTCAGAAGGAAAAAATTAAAATTTAAAGGTGAATTTGAAAAGATATCCATTCTTGTCCCGGTTAGAAATGAAGAAAGGGATCTTGAAATGTGCCTCGAATCCTTAGTCAAACAGGACTATCCTGTATACGAAATTATTGTGCTTGATGATAATTCTCAGGACAGAAGCCCGGAAATAATGAAAGAGTTTCAAAAAAAGTTCCCTGACAAAATTAAAATAGCTACTTCTAAACCACTCCCTCCTGGCTGGACCGGGAAAAACTGGGCCTGCTATCAGCTCGCAAAAATGGCAGAAGGAGACTGGCTTTTATTCGCAGATGCAGATACAGTGCATGCTCCTGGATGTGTAAGAAATGCATACATGGAAGCTATAGCAAGAAGGGATGATATGGTTTCTTACATCCCTGATCTTATTACAATCTCCTGGGCGGAAAAAATAATTCTTCCTGTTATATATTTTGCATTCTACCTCCTCTTTCCATTACCTCTTTTTAACAAAATTAAAGACGCGAGGGCAGCATTTGCCATAGGTACATTTATCCTGATAAGGAGGGATATTTACGAGAAGATCGGTGGACACAGTGCTTTAAAACATGAGATTGTGGAAGATGTAAATCTTGCGAGAAGGGTTAAAGAAGCAGGAGGAAGATTTGACCTTTTAGATGGTATTGGTATTTTTTATACCCGTTTTTATCATAATCTCAAGGAAATATGGGAAGGCTTTACAAAAAACGCTTTTGGTGCCTTTGGCTACAATTTGGTCCCTTATTTGCTTTTTCTCTTTATGGCATACGTAGTTTTTCTCGCCCCCTTTATTAAATTTTCAGTAAATCCAGATTTTACCTTTAAAAATCCGTTGTTTGTGCAAATTTTCTGGATTTTAATTTTAAGAACTCTCCTGGCCTTTAAAACAAGACATAGCCTGTGGTCAATTATACTACATCCCTTCATGATTGCTTTTAGTCTTTTGTTTGCAGTAAACTCTGTTTACAGAATAATAATGGGGTTCCCCATTACCTGGAAGGGCAGAGCTTATAAATTGAAAGACTAATTTTTCTGATATATAATTTGTGTAAGGAGGTGATAATATGTTTAAAAGAGTGATGCTGTTACTTGTGTTGGGTTTAATGCTGTCTGGTTGCGGTAAGGAAGAGGAAACCACAGGGCCAGGTGGAGGAACAGGTGGAGGAGGATCGAGCTCCACAAGGCCTGTCCCTTTTAACGTGAACAACTACTGGGTATATTTAGATACACAGGACTCCACTTATGATACCCTACAAGTTGTGGGTGAAGTAACATACAATGGAAATCAGGCTTATCAGGTTATATATACTACTGAACCTGCTGATACATATCTAGTATATTATGATGATAATGCAGGATATCTTATGCAGGCTCTCACCGTGGAATACGATACCTTCGCTTTTGACATAGAATCCAGGATGCTAAAGATCCCCATGGTTGTGGGAGACCAATGGGATGTATATGTGATGGATACTACATTTCAGGATACTATTTCCACAACACACGTGGTGGTACACAGGACAGGTGAGATTCTTGGCACAGAAAATGTAACTGTTCCTGCAGGATCCTTTGATGGTTGCTTTAAAGTAAAATATACGCAGATATATAGTGTAAGTGTTACATCCAACTGGGGGACTTTTACCTTTGCTGATACCACTGTGGATTATGGGTACATAAAAGATGGTGTAGGCGTTGTAAAATCTGTGCAAGATAGTACAGCACTGCTTCTAACTGATTATAATATCCAATAAATTTGGGTAAGTGCCCGGTGTAATCTATAATTGCACACCGGACACTTACTTAGAGGTTAGAATAGAGTAAAGAATGAGTATTTATATATTTACATCTTCCTCATCCCAGCTTATATGTTCTGCACATTCATGAGGCCAGTGCTTAAGTAACAGGAGGGATACAAAAAACAGCCCTGCTAGTGAAAATAGGATTGCAAGCACAATCCAGGTATAGGTCTTTTTGGGGTGACTAAGTTTTTTTTCAGACTCATTCATGATATACCTCCTATTTAAAAATCCTCTGCTTTTCAATTTTATTTATTATAATGGTTAATAGTTTTTCTCTGTTAGATTTAGTCAATTGGAAAAGTTGAATACGGGGATTGTTTTTTACCCAATCAACAAAAGGTATTTTAGAAATGGTGGCAGTTGTGATGAAAAAGCAGTCACCTTCTACAATGGTTTTTATAAAATCCTTGAATAGAGAAGAAAAAAGTTCCATTTTTCCAATTTCATCAATGATATAGACCACATCTGTTGAAGGTGGCAAATATTCTCTAACGATTTTTTCAAGCATTTCTATATTTACTCCATATTTTCCAACTCTTTTCGTTGTATTAAAGGATTTATGTGCCAGTATGCCTTCTTTTCCATCCAGAGAACGGATTTTAAATCCCACCCTTTCACCGGATTCCCGGATTTCCTCTGTGTAAAAACCTTTAGTTTTTACACCTTTCTTTTTTAAATACTCATTTAATTTCTTAATCAGTGTTGTTTTCCCTATTCCAGGTTTTCCTGTTATTACTATTTTCATCATAATAAATATACAATTCCTGAATAAGATTTTCAATGGCCTTGAACATCCATGGCTTTAGATAGATAATAAAACCTCGATATGAAGGATAAGATATTTATAAAAGGTGCTCGCGTTCATAATCTTAAGAACATTGAAGTAGAAATACCCAGGAATAAGTTTGTTGTCATAACGGGCGTTTCTGGCTCTGGAAAATCATCTCTGGCCTTTGATACACTCTATGCGGAGGGACAGAGAAGATATGTGGAATCTCTCTCCGCATACGCAAGACAGTTTCTTGGTTTAATGGAAAAACCAGATGTAGATTACATTGAGGGTCTTTCTCCTGCTATTTCCATTGAGCAGAGAAAAGCCTCCAAAAATCCGAGGTCCACAGTTGCCACTGTTACCGAGATATATGATTATCTGAGACTTCTCTTTGCAAGAATAGGTATTCCCCATTGTCCAGATGATAATACTCCTCTCGAAAAAAGGAGTCTGGATGAAATTGTAGACGAGATTTTGAAGCTTGGATTAGGAAAGAGATTGATGTTACTGGCGCCTGTAGTAAGAGGAAGAAAAGGAGAGTACAGGGAACTTTTTGAAAGATATTTAAGGCGGGGATTTTTGAGAGCAAGGGTGGACGGAGAAATCTATGAACTGGACGATCCACCGGTACTGGAGCGATATAAAACCCATACCATTGAGATAGTAGTCGATAGAATTGAACTTGAAGAAGGTATTCGTTCAAGATTGGCTGAATCCATAGAGACGGCTCTTAAAGAAGCAAATGGTATTTTGAAAGTTGTTACTGAGGAGGGAGAGGAATTTGTCTTTTCTGAAAAATTGATGTGCCCAAAATGTGGCTTTTCCATGGAAGAAATAGAGCCAAGACTATTCTCTTTTAATTCGCCCTACGGTGCCTGTACTTATTGTGGCGGGCTTGGTGTAAAGTATGAGATAGATCCTTCACGATTAGTTACATCCAGTGAACTTTCCATACTTGAAGGTGCCCTGAAGCCGTGGGGTGAGCCCAACCCCTTTTTAAGAGATAAGCTCGAAAGAATTGCAAAGCATTATCATGTTGATCTGGATCTACCATGGGCGGACCTTCCACAGAAATTTAAAAATGTAGTTCTTTACGGTACAGAATATCCAGAAAAATTTGATCCTGAAAGACCCCATGCATCTCAAGAATTTTACTTCTATGAGGGATTGATTCCCTATCTCTGGCGAAGATATTATCAAACTGACTCGGATTGGGTGAAAGATGAAATAGAAAAATTTATGCTTAAAAAGGTTTGCCCTGCTTGTGGTGGTTCAAGATTGAAAAGAGAGGCGCTTTTTGTAAAAATAAGGGATCAATCCATCTGGGACATTGTTCAGAGAACTGTGGAAGAAGCTCTTGAGTTTTTTGAGCACTTAAAACTTCAGGGGAAAGAATATATAATCGGAAAGCAGATATTGAAAGAAATTATCGCCAGATTGAGATTTCTCCAAGATGTGGGTGTTGGATACTTGACTCTCCATAGGGCAACAGAGACACTCTCGGCTGGAGAGGAGCAAAGAGTAAGATTGGCAACTCAGATAGGCTCGGGCCTCGTGGGCGTCTTATACGTTTTGGATGAACCCTCCATAGGATTGCACCCCAGGGATATTCACAGGTTGATAGATACTCTGATAAACCTGAAGGAAATGGGTAACACTGTAGTAGTTGTTGAACATGATAAAGCCACTATTGAAGCTGCAGATTGGGTGATTGATCTTGGCCCGGGAGCTGGAGAGAAGGGAGGAAGGATTGTAGCTACAGGTACGCCAGAAGACATTAAGAAGAATAAACGCTCCCTCACAGGCCAGTATCTGGCAGGTTTGAGGAAGATTCCCATACCTAAGAAGCGTAGAAAACCACAGGATAAATGGCTTGTAATAAAGGGAGCCAGGCAGAACAACCTTAAAAATATAGATGTAAAGTTTCCTTTAGGTTTGTTCATTTGTGTCACTGGTGTCTCAGGTTCTGGAAAATCATCTTTAGTGGAAGATACACTTTACAGAGCCCTGATGAGAAGATTTTATGGCTCCAGAGAGCCGGTAGGAGAACACGACAGGATAGAAGGTTTAGAATACATAGATAAGGTTATAAATATTGATCAAAGCCCCATTGGAAGAACCCCCAGATCAAATCCTGGAACTTATACCTCAGCCTTCACACCTATAAGGGAGCTTTTTGCCAATCTTAAAGAATCCAGAAAAAGAGGATATGCTCCAGGAAGATTTTCATTCAATGTAAAGGGAGGAAGATGTGAAGCGTGCAAAGGTGAGGGATTTATAAAGGTGGAGATGCAATTTTTACCCGATATTTATGTTCCTTGTGAGGTATGTAAAGGAAAAAGATATAACAGGGAGACCCTGGAAGTAAAATACAAGAACAAGAGCATTGCTGATGTCCTGGATATGTCAGTAGATGAAGCTTATAAGCTTTTTAAGGATATTCCTCAGATTGAAAGAAAATTGAAATTGTTAAAAGATGTGGGTCTTGGTTACATCAAACTGGGTCAGCCAGCAACCACCCTATCAGGTGGTGAAGCCCAGAGAATAAAACTGGCAAAGGAGCTTTCAAAGGTAGCTACCGGAAAGACCCTTTACATACTGGATGAACCCACCACTGGACTTCATTTTGAAGACGTTAAAAAACTGATAAATGTTCTTAACAAGCTTGTGGATAAAGGTAATACTGTTATCGTTATTGAACATAATCTCGATGTTATTAAATCTGCAGACTGGATAATTGACTTGGGCCCGGAAGGTGGAGATAAAGGCGGCTATATAGTTGCAGAGGGACCCCCTGAAAAAGTTGCAAAGGTGCAAGAATCATACACTGGAAGATATTTAAGAGAAGAATTGAAGGAGGAGTTTAAATGAGTCATTTTTTTGTATCGATATTAATTTTAAAGATATTGGTTTATCATGCGGGTTCTCTGAGTTTTCCCTTCTCTATTATAGAAAAAGAGTTTGAACAAGAGAAGGGCATTCAGATAGAAAGAATTTCCGGCGGGTCCCGATATCTTATTAAAAGGATTACAGAGCTTGGACTTGGACCAGATATAATTGCAGTGGCCGATTATAAACTTCTTTATAAATTAATACCGGAGTATATAGATAGTTTCTTTATCTTTGCCAGGAATGAGATGGTAATTGCGTATACAGATAAAAGTAAATACTCTGACGAAGTTAATTCTGACAATTGGTACGAGGTCCTTGGTAGGGAAGGAGTGAGAGTCGGAAGAGCTGACCCAAAGCTTGACCCCTGTGGATATAGAACACTTATGGTCCTCCAGCTTGCTGAAAGATTCTATAAAGAATCAGGTATTTACGATAAAATATTAAAAAATTCAGGTGGCAGATTTGTAAGACCCAAGTCTGTGGAACTTCTAGCCCTTTTGGAGGTAGGCGAAATCGATTACGCTTTTGAGTACCTCTCTGTCGCCAAGCAACATAAATTAAAATATATAACCTTACCCCCAGAAATCAATCTTTCACAGTATTCCTTTGAGGAGTTTTATAATAAGGCTATGGTGGTGGTTGAGAATGACACACTGAAAGGTGAATCCATTTTATATGGAATTGCAATTCTTAATAATTCCAGAAATAGGGAAGAGTCTATGACTTTTCTTAAATTTCTGTTTGAGAAAGGAAAAAAGATACTCTATGACTCCGGACAACCTCCTCTCTCAGAGGTTGTGATTTTAAGATGATACTTGAAAAAATGAAAATGCTGGTTTATATTTTTGACACTAAAAAAGGAGGGATAAAATGGGAAAGAAAGTGAGAATTGATCCAGATCTATGTGTGGGAGATGCTATCTGCACAGATATTGCCCCAGATGTTTTTGAAATGGGAGACGATGGCCTTGCACATGTTAAGGCCGGAATGGAATGTACAGGCGATAGAGAAGATGTCCAGGAAGCTGCAGAGCAGTGTCCTGGAGGTGCTATTATAATAGAAGATTCTGAGGAGTGTTAATTTAGAAAACACCCCATCCAACCACCCCCTCCTGCCCCAGGGAGTCTGTCCCCGCTC
>Ga0190329_1000080_pt1 | contig 26552 bp, 21 predicted proteins | sample 48720423_MG_FD_161655 | JGI IMG/M metagenome (GOLD analysis project Ga0190329, IMG submission 161655) | Hydrothermal vent sediment bacterial communities from Southern Trench, Guaymas Basin, Mexico - 4872-04-2-3_MG | ecosystem: Environmental > Aquatic > Marine > Hydrothermal vents > Sediment ... | reverse complement strand
TGTTTACGGAGTCGGAGAAAAAGAAGATGGCATGGCTCAGGGAGAGGTGCATTTTCAGATAAACAAAGATGGTAAAAAAGTAGTTGAATACAGAACCCTTCCTCTCAGAGGAAGAGGTGGTAGAGGAATTGTAGACCAACCACTGGTCTTTAAGAGGGCCAACGGAAAACCATTAGAGAAGGGGAACTACGAGCTTGAAGTAAAAATTAAGGACCAGATCAGGGGGAAAGAGGTTAAGGTTGTAATACCATTTGAGATAATATGAACCTCTATCAGGAACTTCTCTGGAGAGGGTTCATTTATCAGGAATCAGAAGGAGCCAGAGAAGCTCTGTCCTCTGGCCATGTTACGGGATATATAGGATTTGACCCTACTGCGGAAAGCCTGCATGTAGGTTCTCTCCTTCCCATAATGGGGCTTGTTCACCTCCAGAGACATGGTCATACAGCTATAGCAGTGGTGGGAGGAGCTACCGGCATGATAGGAGACCCTAGTGGGAAGTCAAAAGAAAGAATTCTGCTTTCTGAAGATGTGCTTCGGAGAAATCAAGAAGGTATTAAAAGACAGCTGGAAAGATTCCTGTCCTTTACAGGTGAAAATCCTGCCTTAATTGTAAACAATTACGACTGGACGGCAAATGTTTCAATTATCCAGTTTTTGAGGGATATTGGTAAAAATTTTACTGTTAACTACATGCTTTCCAAGGAATCTGTAAGAAGAAGGCTGGAGGGAGAAGGAATTTCCTTCACCGAGTTTTCCTACATGCTTTTGCAGGCCTACGATTTTCTTTATCTCTACGATAATTACAATTGCATTCTTCAGATGGGTGGTAGTGACCAGTGGGGAAACATAACTGCGGGTATAGACTTGATAAGGAAGGTGAGAGGAGGAAGAGCTTACGGAATAGTTTTCCCTCTTGTAACAACAGCTACTGGGACAAAATTCGGGAAAACTGAGGAAGGAACTATCTGGCTGGATGAAAAAATTACTTCTCCATATAGATTTTATCAATTCTGGATTAATGCAGACGATAAAGATGTCATAAAATATTTGAAATTTTTTACTCTGCTTTCAAAGGAAGAAATAGATGAACTCGAAGAAGAGCTTAAGGAAAGGCCTGAGAAAAGAGTCGCGCACAAGAAGCTTGCGGAAGAAATTACAAGAATGGTTCATGGAGAAGAAGGACTTAGAAAGGCGCAAAAAGCTACAGCTGTGCTTTTTGGTGGCAGCTTTGAAGGTTTAAGCTTAAAGGAATTGGAGGAAATTTTCCATCATGTTCCTTCTTTTGAAATACAAAAGGAAAATCTTTCCAACCTTACAATCCCTGAACTTGCAGCAATATCAGGGCTTGTAAAGTCTAAAGGGGAGGCTAAAAGACTGATCAGTTCTGGAGGACTTTACATTAACAATATCAAAGTTGATTCTCCTTCTTCTAAGATAGAACCTCATCAGCTTATAGAAGGGAAGCTTTTAATATTGAGAAAAGGGAAGAAGGGCTTTCTTCTGGTAAGAGTAAAATAAAATAGATATAGTTAAAAATGTTAACCATAAAAGGGAGGTTTCTATGATCAAGAAATTTTTGGCTATATTTTTAATTGTTCCCTTTTTGTTAATGGCACAGGAGAATGACTTGCAGAAGGGAGATGAACTTCTCGCCAAGAGGGATTCTGTGGAGACCATAAAAAAAGCGATGGAAATTTACGAAAAAGAGCTTTCTACTTATCCCTATGAGGCGGGATGGAGACTAATGAAGGCTATTTATCACTATGGGGACAGACCTGAAGTCTCAAAAGAAGAGAAGATTAAACTCTATCAGAAGGGAATAGATCTCGGAAAGAAATTAACAGCTAAATATCCGGATAGAGTGGAAGCTCACTTCTGGTTGGGAGTTCTTTACGGAGTTTACGGTGAAGCTCGTGGGGTTATGAAGAGCCTTTTCCTTGTAAAGCCTATTAAACGTGAAATGAATGCTGTTTTGAGAATCGATGAGAAATACGATTGTGGGGGGGCATATAGGGTGCTTGGTCGACTTTATTACAAAGTTCCAGGCCTTTTTGGGGGGAGTAAGAAAAAATCGCTTCAATATCTACTTAAATCAAAAGAAATATGTCCGAATAATCTTCTTACAAGAATCTACCTTGCAGAAACGCTTAAATCCCTGAAAAAGAAAGAACAGGCAATAAAGGAACTGGAAGAAGGTCTGCAACTGGAAGCACCGGAGGAGGACAAACCAGAGGAAGCAAAATATAAAAAGCAGATGGAAGAGCTTTTGAAGAAACTTAAGAAGTAGACATAGAAAGGAGTTCCAGAGCTTTTTCTACTATTTCGTCTGTGTTTATATTCAACATACAGAGGGGTTCGTTGCATTTTCTTTTCCAGCATGGATGACATTTTAGAGATGGTGTAATAACTCGCGAAGGGTCAAGAGGTCCGTTTCTTTCAGGATCTGTTGGCCCGAAAACTCCAATAGCGGGAATTCCTAAGGCAGAAGCCGCATGGAGTGGGAAGCTGTCTCCACTTATAACCATAGATGAAATGCTTATTGCATACATAACCTGTTTTAATGAAAGATATGGGGAAAGAAGAAGGCTTTTATTTTGTTCTGCCGCCTTTTCAGCAATTTTTTTCTCATCTTCTGAACCCCACAGAACAACGGAAGAAAGACCTTTGCTCGAAAGTTTTTCAGCAATTTCGATGATTTTGTGAAGAGGGATTCTCTTATTCCTCCATGATGCACCTGCATTTATTATTATCTTTCCCTTGAAAAGAGGTTCCAGTTCATGGAAAGTTTTCAGTTTAAGAGGAAATTTTATTTCCTCACAATTTGTTCCCAGAAAAAGGGATGAAAGAGCAAGATTCTTTTTTATTACATGAGTTCCTTTGAAGTCCTCCAATTTATGTGTATAGAAAAGAGGAGCCCAGGGTTCTCTGGAGAGTTTCTTTGAAAATCCATATCTAATTCTGGAAGAAAAGAATGAGAGGAATGCGGTTTTTACAAGACCCTGGAAATCAATTGCAATGTCCCATTTGCCTGGTTTTTTTGGCGATACTATTTCGTCCACACCTTCTATCATCTGAACAAGTTCCCTTGCTTTGTTTGACACCATCCAGCCTATGTAGTCTTCTTTTTTGTTTTTCCGTATACAGGAGAAAGCAGGAATAGTGTGGATAACATCTCCAAGAGAACTGAGCTTTACTATCAGTATTCTCATTAAATCAGAAAGACAAAAGCCCTGAATCCACCATATCGGCTTTTGCCAGAAGTCCTTTTAGATAGTCCTTATATTTTTCAAATACAAGTGCCTGTTGCTCTATTACCCTTTCTGCCTCTTCCCAGTCCAGATCCATTACCTGTCTTACATATGTGGCTGTTCTTCCGAAATAAAGTGGCGCCATAATATTTACCAGTCTTCTTCTGTTTCTGTTCCAGGTCTGGTATGTAGTTGCAAATTCATATACGATTCGGGCCCATAGCTCTGCGCTTATATCAGGGTGTCCGCCCGATTCTCTTTCAATATATGCGTGGGTAAGCCCCTCAAAAGCTTCAGATGAGAGAATTGCTTTATAAAAAGCTTCAAAGTGTTTAAACCCTTCAGCGAACTCTATTTCCATTTTCTGTAGGTTTACACTCATATCAGGAATCTCCATTGATGAGCTTACATTTGCAATTATCGGAACATTCTCACTGCCTTTAATTTTTGTCCAACTGTCTCTGTATTCACCCATTAGATAAAATACTGTTGAAATTACCTGAGTGAACATCTGAGAGAGGTCTGCTGCTGGGTCCTTGGCGTCGTGAACTTTTGTGCCGAGGTTTACCTGTGCAATTCTTTCTGTTTCGTTAATGGCTATAGTAGTCATCCAAATATCTATTCCAAATTTTGCTACATCTGTTGTCCATACATCCTTTGATACGTATAATTTTGCCAGTTTAGGAGAAAGGCCAAAATCTCCCCCGATGGGCTGACGAATTCTCTTACCATAAAGAGCCCTTGTTAGCGGATAAACCAGCATGTTTGTTATCGTCCCATCGTATTTATGCCTTTTGTAATAAGGAAGGATGTAGTCAAATTTCCCGGTGAATATAGGTTCAGCGAGAAGTTTTACCCACTCTGGTGTGATGCTTCTGAGGTCAGAGTCCACAACTACTATAGCTTTTACATTTAGACTGCATGCAGCTTCAAATATAGCTCTAAAAGATGTGCCTTTCCCAGGAGTCCCTCTGTAAATTTCAACAATTTTTTCAATTCCCGAAGGTACTTCGGCAACATAAGCATTCTCTCTTGTATTGTCAGTGGATCCACCGTCTGCAACAAATATTCCAGTTTTTAATCCCGGAAAGAATTTTTTTAGTCCAATTCCTGCCTGTGTAACTACATGGGAGATCGTATCTTCATTATTGTAGCAGGGGATACCTACAATAATGTCCAGATGGCCAATTCGTGAAATCCAGCTTTTCACTCTTTCTCTAAGGGCGGAACCATAATTTTTGAAAGCCATAAAAACCTCCAAGTTTAAAACTTATTGAAATTATATTACATAAAGGAGATCAGTGGGAAAGCCAAATTTTGCGCAAAATTCTGCGAAAAAGAGCAGGAATTTACGGGAGGAATCCATTTAAATGCTCATTATGAGCCATTTTGTTTTTGGCACGCTTCTTGCACTTATATTAACGAATAAAATAAAAAAGGAGGCAAAAAATGAAAAAATTCGTTTTTGCAATTGCAACGGTGTTACTTTTTGCAGGGTTTGTGCTGGCTGTGGGTTATGGAAGACACATGTTGGTTCCCTTTAACTGGGATTCTAAAAAGGTTTTGGAACTTAAAGGAGAAGTCTCGAACATTTCTGCTCCCCCGATGATGTACAAATTTAAAGCGGAGGGGAAGGAATATGTCCTTCATCTTGGACCAGCCTGGTTACTTGATGAAAAGGGCATAAAACTCCAGGTAGGAAGTAAGATGAAAGTTAAAGGAATGGTGGTAAATGTGAATGGTATTAACCATCTTTTTGCATCTCAGGTAGAGTGGGGAAATTTAAAACTGCAATTGAGAGATGATAAGGGTTATCCGGTATGGTCAGGCAGAGGCAAAGGCAGAGGTCGTGGATGTAAGGGAATGAAGAGTAGGTCTATGAACCCGATTCGGAAACAGGCAAGGTAAAGAAGAAAAAAGGCAGGAGGATTTTCCTCCTGCCAAATGTTATACTTAAAAGTGAATCATGAGAGGAAAATTTCGTTATTCAATAGCCTTGTTTTTTATCATTTTGTTTGCATATGGATTCCAGAGAAGAGGTCATAGAGGACCATGGCTTTTTTATAATCCTAAAACTGTAAGAACAATAGCTGGTACTATATCACATGTTAATTACTCTGGAAGTTTTTGTGGTAGGGATAGATTCCTTGTTCTGGAGCTTAACGCTAAAAAGAAAAAATATAAAGTTTTTGTCGGGCCAATATGTTTTGTTGACTATAAATTTAAGTCAGGTGAGTCAGTCAGAATAACAGGGTCAGTTATAGAAATAAAAGAAACAGCTTATGTAATCCCCAGGGAAATAACTGTTCAGGATAAGACTATAAAGTTAAGAGATGAAATGGGATTTCCCTTATGGAGAACCTCCAGATTTGGATGCAGGGAGAGATGGACGAAGGGAAGAAGATAGCCAGACAGTTTTTTTTATTAACGATTTTTCCGGTATTGGCTATAATCCTGGTTTTTTATTTTCTGAACCTGCTTCATCAGAAAACTATTTCGAATTCCGTTGAACAGCTTTCCACATCTCAGGGAAAGACTATTCAGATGGTCCTTTCAGTGGCAGGAGGCAATCTTGTTGAAGGGAGCGAAAGCAAGTTGATAGATTTTCTTACAGTGCTTCTAAAAAAAACAGGGGCTCTTTATTTTGCGGTATTTAAGAACGACAAACTTTATTACTGGGATAGCAGGTTTGAAGGCTACCTTCCAGTGGAAAGGGGGAAGAAATCTCCCAGAATATTTAAATCCCCGGAGGGGAGCATTCTGGAATTAAAGTCGGGATTTAAAAACTCGCAAGGAGACAACTTTGAGGTTTTTGTTGGATATGACTTTACTGTTATGGATATTTTGAGACACAATCAGAAGAGAACTTTTATTTTTATATTCGTAGTCTTTATTGTTTTTTCATCAGCCCTATTTGTTGCTGTTGTCAGAATAAACAAATTTTTTGTCGAAAAAGAAAAGGAACTTTTAAAATTACAGCAAGAAAAGAAGAGATTCAGGGAACTTTCCCTTCTTGCCGGGGCAATTTCACACGAGCTTAAGAACCCTGTTAATTCTCTTTATCTAAGCATTCAGGTTATGGGGGAAGAACTGCGCGGAAAAGAAGAATACGAGAAATTTGTAAAGCCTATAAAGATGGAAATCCGAAGACTTGCAGACATAATAGATAATCATCTTGCTATAATGAGGCTAAAACCTCGGATAGAAAAAATAAATATAACAGAGACGATAAAAGAAGTAATTTCGGATTTTTCAAAGGAAAATGTAAACATAGAAATTTTTTCTCCTGCAGAGTTCGTTTGTTTTTCGGATAGGAAGTTATTAAAAATGGTTTTTTCAAATATACTGAGGAACTCCGTGGAAGCGGGCTCAAAAAATATACTTATTGGATGTGAAAAAAAGGGAAACGAGGTAGAAATTTTTGTAAAAGACGATGGGCAGGGTCTTGCTCTGGAGGCTGATGAAGTCTTTAAACCGTATGTAACCACAAAAAGAGAAGGAACAGGAATAGGGCTTGCTCTTGTTGAAAGGATAATTGATGCTCTTGGAGGGAAAATAAAACTGGAAAGAATAAAGCCGCATGGACTTATTGTAAGAATCGTCCTGAGGTGTGAAAAATGAAGATACTGCTAATTGAAGATGAGAAGACCTCTTCTGAAATGATTAAAATTTCCCTTGAAAAGAGGGGTTATAAAGTTGTAACTGTAGAGACCGGCAAAGAAGGATTACAGTCCTTTTTAGAAGAAAATCCAGATATTGTACTTCTTGACTGGAGATTGCCTGATAAGGAGGGCGATGAGGTTTTCGCTGAGTTCAGAAATATAAATCCAACTGTTCCTGTAATCTTCATAACTGCTTATGGAGATGTTGAAAAAGCAGTAAAAGTCCTCAAAATGGGAGCGTTTCATTATCTTACAAAACCCATAGAGTTAGAAACCCTTATTCATGTTATAAGACAGGCAGAAGAAAAAATAAAATTAAAGGAAGAAATAGAAAGACTGAAAGACCAGATTCAGAAAACTTACTCTATTAAAAATTTCGTCGCTGAATCTGAAAGGATGCAGAAAATATTGAGTCTTGCGTTTAAGGTGGCCAGATCCGATTCCACAGTTTTGATATATGGGGAAAGCGGTACAGGAAAGGAAATGCTGGCAAAGATAATACACAATGCTTCCCACAGGAGCAATGGTCCTTTTATATCAGTAAATATTGCAGCTCTTCCAGAAAGTCTTGTGGAGGCTGAACTGTTCGGTGCTGAAAAAGGGGCTTATACCGGTGCAGTTTCTTCCAGAAAGGGAAAATTTGAAGCTGCAGATGGTGGGACTATTTTTCTGGATGAAGTGGGAGAACTTTTTCCTCCTGTTCAGGTTAAATTGCTCAGAGTGCTTCAGGAAAGGGAGATTCAGAGGATAGGTTCCAATAGAACGATTAAAATAAATGTTAGAATAATTGCCGCCACAAATCGCAACCTGGAGGAACTTGTAGCGGAAGGAAAGTTCAGGAAGGACCTTTTTTACAGGTTGAATGTTATTAAAATTGAATTACCTCCCTTAAGAGAAAGAAAAGAGGATATACCCTATCTCGTAGATCTCTTTATAAAAAAATTCTCCAGAAGAGATGGAAAGCTTGTGAAGGGAATCACAAAAAATGCCCTGTCATATTTATTAAAATACGATTATCCAGGAAATGTAAGGGAATTGGAAAATATAATAGAACGGGCAATCGTTATAGGGGATAAAAATGTGATAGATGTAGAGGACTTGCCAGTTTTTGTCCTTACAGGGGATAAGAGGAATATCCCTGATCGTTTGCCGCTTCCTGAAAGACTAAAGGAAATTGAAAGGAAAATGATAAAAGAGGCACTTGAAAGGAATTATTTTAACCAGAGAAAAACAGCGGAAGACCTCGGAATAAGTGAAAGCACACTCAGGTATAGAATGAAAATCCTTGGGATAAAAAATCGCTAAAAATCCAGGAAGGGCTTTCCTTCTTTTTTCGCTTTATACATTCTCTCATCTGCTTTGTTTATAAGTTCCTGGGTAGTTTTTCCATCGTCGGGGTAAACTGCGATTCCCATATTTGCCTTCACTTTAATTCCATCAGGGGTTTTGAGGTTTTCAAGTGAGCTTGCAATTCTTTTAGCCACTGCCAGTGCCCCTTCCTTTTTCGTCTCCATAAGAACAGCAAGAAATTCATCTCCGCCATATCTTGCAAAAAGGTCGCTTTTCCTGAGTTTATCTTTTACATTTTCAGCAAAGAGCTTTAACACTTCGTCGCCTTTTTCATGTCCGTATGTGTCGTTTATATTCTTGAAATTCTCAAGGTCAAACATTATTACAGCAAAATTGCCCCCGTATCTTTTTCTTCTTTCCATTTCCTCTTTTAACCTTCTTAATATGTATCTTCTGTTGTAAAGACCGGTCAATGGGTCAGAAATGGATTCATTCAGAAGTTTTTCGTAGAGATTAACATTTTCCCATGCTACTGCTACCATCTTTGCCAGAGATTCAATAAGCCTGATATCCTTTTCAGAAAAAGCGGATTTTTTTTGGGACTCTAAGTTTATTACACCCACAGCTTTTCCTCTTAAAATTATCGGTACTGCCAGTTCACTTTTTGCATCTGGCAATCCAGGAATGTAATTGAGGGCTTTTTTTACGTCATTTACAAGGATAGTTTTTCTTTCTTTAACAGCGGTTCCTGTAATTCCCTCTCCTAACTCTATTTTAAATCCCTTTTCGACGATATAGTTTTCACCGTAATATAGCTCAAGTCCTTTAGATTTAATCCATGCAATGCCAACAAAAGCATAGCCGAGAGACTCTTTCAATATACTGACAGTCCTTTCTGTAAGTTCCTCAAGGCTTCTGGCTGTTGAGATTATCTGGGCACCTTCATACAAAGCCTCAATTTTCTTTTCATCTTCCCTTAGTCTTATTAGAAAATCTCCAAGAATTAGTAAGAGGATTATGAAAATTGTTCCTGAAACGTAATAAGGAATGAGTGCCCTGCTTGGGGGGTTTTTGTGAAGGAAAATGATAGTCATCAAAATAAAGCTTATAAAGGAAGCTCTTATGCTATATTTAATTGCGAGGAGAAGGGGAAGTAAAAAAAAGAGTATTTGTATTATAAGGGGAGCTTTTATATAAAAAACCAGCACGAAGTATAGAAGTGCTAAAACAATTCCCCAAAAGACCTCTGCTAATTTCATGCTTTGAATTATATCAGAAAAGGCTCTTGGTTTTAAGCAAATTTACCCGTGGTTGCAGGTATCAATCTGTAGAACAGAACTCCCTTCATAGTTCCCAATTCATCCGCGATATGTTTCACTCTGCTGGAATTTCCCTTTATTATAATGGCCTCGAGGCAGTGGTCATGGTCTATATGGAAGTGAAGCGTTGAAATTATCTCTTTGTGGTACTCATGTTGATGATGATGAACCTTGTCCGAGATTTCCCTTGTTTTGAGGCTGTAAACTATAACAAGAACCCCTACTACTTCTTCCCTTGAGCACTCCCATTCCTTATCAATTATCAGTTTTTCTCTTATAAGGTCCCTTATAGCTTCCGAGCGGTTATTGTATCCCTTTTCCCTGAGGAATATGTCAAATCTTTCAAGCAAGCTTGAGGGCATAGATACACTGAATCTTTCTGTTTTTCCCATTTTTTACTCCCACTCAATTGTTGCAGGTGGTTTTGATGATATATCAAGAACCACCCTATTTATACCTCTTACTTCATTTACTATTCTATTTGCTACTCTGGTAAGAAACTCTCTGGATGGAAGGTACCAGTCAGCTGTCATGCCGTCAACGCTCTGAACCAGTCTCAGGGCGATTACCTCATCATAGGTTCTCTCGTCACCCATAACTCCTACAGTTCTTACAGGCACGAGCACAGCAAAACCCTGCCAAAGTTCTTCATAGATACCCTCTTTCTTGAGTTCTTCCTCAAGAATTGCATCTGCCTCCCTCAATTTCCTCAACCTTTCTTCTGTAACCTCTCCTACTATTCTTACTGCTAGTCCAGGGCCAGGGAACGGGTGTTTCTTGATGAAATGTGGATCTAATCCCAACTTTTTCCCGATTTCTCTAACTTCATCTTTAAAGAGTTCTCTCAGAGGTTCTACAAGTTTTAGCTTCATTTTTTCAGGAAGGCCTCCAACATTGTGGTGGCTTTTTATCACCGCCGCGGGACCCTTTACTCCTGCTGACTCTATTATGTCAGGATAGGTTGTTCCCTGTGCCAGAAAACCCACCCCCTCTACTTTTGCTGCTTCTTCCTCGAAAATATCGATAAAAAGTTTCCCGATAATTTTTCTCTTTCTTTCAGGATCAGTTACGCCCCTGAGTGCCTGTAGAAATCTCTTAGACGCATCCACACCTTTCACATTAAGATGCAATTTTTCCTTAAAGATTTTTAGATTCTCTTCGAACTCACCCTTTCTAAGGACTCCGTTGTTCACAAAAATACAATGGAGTCTATTCCCTATAGCTTTGGAAATTAGAACTGCAGTTACTGTAGAATCTACCCCTCCACTTAAGGCACATATTACCTTTGAATTACCCACAATATCTCTAATTTCCTTTATTTTTCTTTCGATGAAATTTCCCAGCTCCCAATTGCGAGGGATTTCAGACATTTCTATAAAATTTCTGAAAACCTGTTTTCCGTTTTCTGTGTGATATACCTCTGGATGAAACTGGACTCCATATATGTTTTTTTGCCAGTTTTCCATTACAGCAACAGGCGTGTTTTCCGTCTTTGCTGACACTATAAAACCTTCTGGAGGGCTGTTAACAACATCTCCATGACTCATCCATACCCTGTTTCCCACTCCTTTGAGTATTCCATCATCCCTCAAAATTTTTAATTGTGAAAATCCATATTCCCTTGCTTTTGCCTTTGTGACTTTGCCTCCCAGTAATTTTGCAAGAAGCTGGTGTCCGTAACATATCCCGAGCACCGGCTTCCCCTTGATCAACTCTATATCTATTACAGGAGCATCAGGTTCATAAACACTTCTGGGGCCTCCGGATAAAATAAAAGCATCCGGGGTTTTCTTTTCAAGCACTTCTTTTATCTCAAAATAAGGCACTATTTCTGAATAAACTCGCAGCTCTCTTACTCTTCTTGCTATGAGTTGAGTGTATTGAGACCCAAAGTCAACTATTAAAATTCCCCTATCCATCTTCTATTTCCTCCTTTTTTATGCCGAGTCGTTGTATTTTCTTTATCAGACCTGCCCGGGAAATATTTAGCAATTTTGCCGCCCTGGTTTTATTCCACCCTGTTTTTTTTAATGCTTTTATAATAGCCTCTCTCTCCACCGACTGTAACTCAAGATCGGTTGTCTTCCCTAAAGAGTCCATACTTTCCCGTGATAATGGGAGCAGTCTGGCACTCAGGACGCCATCATCTCCTATTCTTAAGATTGCTTCACGGATCACATTTTTTAGTTCTCTTATATTTCCAGGCCAGTGATAATTTAACAGAAGCTCCTTTGCCTTTTCAGTTATCCCGGTATACGGTTTTGAAAATATGTGAGAAAATTCCTGGGCAAATTTGTGGGCAAGAGGCACAATGTCTTCCTTTCTCTCTCTTAGTGGAGGGATTTTTATCCTGAAAGAAGCAAGTCTGAAGAAAAGGTCCTTTCGGAAATTTCCATTCTCTATTGCTGAAGTGAGGTCATGGTTTGTTGCAGAAATAATCCTCACATCTACTTTTATAGGATTTATGCTTCCTATTCTGCAAATTTCTCCGGTTTCGATCGCCCTGAGAATTTTCGCCTGAATTCTGGGGTCCATGTCTCCTATTTCATCAAAGAAAAGCGTTCCATGGTTTGCTGCCTCAAATTTTCCTGCTTTTTCATCAACTCCTGTAACGGACTTGCGACTGACACCAAAAAGTTCGCTTTCGGCAAGGGTTTCAGGGATGGCTGCAGAATTTACTATAACAAACGGACCATTTTTTCTTGAACTCCATTTATGTATGAGTTCTGCCAGGACTTCTTTACCTGCTCCTGTTTCCCCTTCTATAAGAATATTCCCCTCTCTTTTTGCAATTTCCCTGGCCTGCTTAATAACATTTTTAATGACCTCTGATTCGAATATATAATCTCCTAAAGGAAAGTTTTTATCCTGTTCCGGTGTCTTTACTGGACTCAGCAGCAATAGGAAATAATACCTGAAAAAGAGGTCCAGCAATTCCAGTAGCTTTTCTGGAATTTCCTTAGTGCTTTGAAGTAAATATATGCCGTCCACGGTATTTATGTATCTGTTATATATAGAGATTTCTTCTTTTTGTATTTTAAAATTTTCCCTTGGGTTTCTTTTTTCATATAGCTCTTCGTATGAGAAAGATGAAAGGCTGGAAATTAAAGTTATTGAGTTTTTGTCCTTGACTCTTCCTAAACCAATCTGATTTACACTTATTTTTTGTAAAATCTGGAGAAGTTCTCTTTCTATGTAATAGGCATTTAGGGAATGAAGTTTTTTCATTAAATTGAGAAGAGACAGTTCAATTTCTTCAAGAGGGGTTTTTGATATTATTTTTTCAGTTTCCTCTTCAGCTTCAATTTTGATGTCCACAGGAAGTTTAGATAATTTTTCTATTAGATAATCTTCCTCGGGATAAATTTCTACCCTTAGATTTACCTTACCAATTTTAAGTTTGTCTCCATCTTTCAGGGCCCCTGAGGTAAGTACAGGGTTTTCGTTTATAAAAACACCATTTTTGCTCCCAAGGTCCGTAATAATCCATTTATCTTTTTTAAATTCAATCAGGCAGTGTTTCCTCGAAACTGTAGGATGCTCTATAAGTATGTCGGATTTTTTATCTCTTCCTACGAGGTATTTGCCTTTGTTTAGTGAGATATAAGCAGGAGTTGTGGTCCTGATAAATTTTAAAACAAGTATCATATATAAAATTTACAGTCAACCTTAATTTTAGTCAAGCCCTCCTTTTAAAGCCCTTCATATTAGCTATAAAAGGGTTTTTGTTTACTGAGGATTAAAAATAAATCTGAAGTTCTGTCTGCGAAGTTCATTTTGTTTCCATAATTGAAACAGACTTTCTCTGTTCCCAAATTTATTTGTCTTTATTTTCTCTAACAGAATAAATCCCTTTATAAGGGGAATTGAAAAAGAATCGGGCAAACCAAGCTCCCTGGCTTTTTTTATAAATGGATTAATGGTTTCATCCTTTATATCAAAGCTTCCCTGATACCTTTGAAAGGATAACCTGGCTAAGACAATTAATTCAGCAGTTTCTTTTAGTGTGAGGTCTTTTTTTACAAGACCTATTTCTTTTACCCATTTTGTTTCCAGAATAGAAACAGGCCCGAGAGATGAAGTGCCTATAATAGCTTCCTGGATTGCAAGCAAAATTGCGAAGAGAATTTTCATAATATTTCTCCCAAGGAAATAAAAAATCTTAGTTTTTTCCCTACGGCAGGGTTGGGATTGTATCCCATTTCAAGACGAATGGGACCGAATGGCGTTTTATATCTTATACCAAGTCCAAAGGCATTTTGCCACTTTTTAAAAGATAGTTCTTTCATGAGGCGCGTTACTTCTCCTCCGTCGTAGAAAACAACTGCCTGTATGTTTTCCATAAGCTTTACTCTGAGCTCTATATTTGCAAGTGCAAGACCCTTACCTCCAACTGGCATTTTCTTATCCTTTGTTAGAGGAGAAAGCATATCAATATCTGCACCTCTGAATGACATGCTGCCACCTGCAAAGAATCTTTCTCTTAGAGGAAGATTGCCTTTTGCGAGACCAAGTTTAAATCCCATTGCCAGGATAGTTTTTTCAGAGCCCCTATATTGTTGAAAATGAACATAAGTCTTCAGACCATCAACCCTGGTACCGAAAAACGCAAGGTATTTTTCAGCAGAAAGATTGAAAAACCATCCATCTTCTGGATTTATAGGGTCATCTCTTTTGTCTATTGTATAAACATAAGAAAGAGAAGTTAAGAATACCGGAAAAAATTCCCTGTCAATATCTGAAAGTGGAGACTGAAGGTTCAATAGTTCTATTTTGCTCCATCTGAAAGAAAGCTGATCCCAGAAATTTTCCTTTCTCCTGGAGAGAGAAAAGATGATATTTTCCATTTCAAAACTATAGCCCGTCATATCACCTCTTTCGTAGCTCATTGACGAACGAAGATCCCATTCTTGAAAATAATTTGGCATCTCTCCTGTCAATCCCACTATTTTTTCCACCCCTCCTATTTGTGCTCCAAAATTAAGAATAAGAGGTGAAATCGGCTTATTCCTGAAAGAAATATCAAATGTCATTCTTGGCCCCCCTCTCTCTTCCCAGCCTATACCGAAGGAATATGTGGTTGATGGTAATTGTTCTGCCTTTATTATAAGGTCTGTATGTTTATCATCCCAGATGTTTTCCTTTATTTCCACCAGAGTAAACACTCCCGATGCTTCGAGGGCAATTCTTCCCTTTTCCACGATAGATGCATCCAGAGGCTCTCCCAATTTAACTGGAAAGTTACGCTTTATTATAGATTTTCCCTTTTTATTTATGAGCCCTGTTATATATACCAGCGAAAGCCGAGGTCTTATCCCTTCTTTTATTTTGAGTTCAACTCTTACATTTTCACCATTAAAATAGGACCTGTAGGTTACTTCTGTCTTGCGAAATCCTTTTTGTAAATAAAGACTTTTAACCCGCTGTGTTGCCATATAAAGATCAAAGGGATAAAATGGATCCCCATTATCAAGCTCAAGAACTTTTATTATCTCTTTTGAAGAAATGCTTATATTTCCTGAAAACAGAATTTCTGAGATTGTATATCTTTTGCCTTCTGTTATTTTAATAATGATTCCATTTTCACTGGGGGCCCACTGAACAACAACATCCTTAAATCCTTTTTTGAGATAGGCTTCTCTTATATTTAATATCCCGTCCCTTATATTTTGAAGATTAAACTTTGGAAAGATCCCAACTCTTCCTGGAATAAGCTTTTTCAGGTAATCGCTGGTAAAGAATTTGTTTCCCTTAAAGATAATTTTTCTTCTTTTTAGTTTTTTTATGCCCTTTAATTCATAAACAATTTCCATAGCATCTTCCATTTCTTCAACACAGGCAGAGATTTCTTGGACAAAAACGCCGTGTTCAATTAAATAATCCTTTATGCTGGTTTTCCCCTCTTCAAGAGCCCATTCCTTTGAATACTCTTTTTCCCAGTATGGATATATAATCTCAGGTGGAATTGTATATCCCTTTCCCTTTATTTTAATATGAAATTTTTTCCCTTTCTTCTCCTCTATATTTATTTCTATTGAATCTCCGCTGATTTTTTTTGTTATGATAACTTCTCCTCTTAAATAATTTTTCTTTCTCAGACTTTCAAGGAGAAATTTTTTTGTCCTTTCCACGTCCTTTCCAAAGTAGAAATTTCCAACCTTTAACCATCCAATTTTTGCAAGCTTTTTCCCGTTAAAGATTATCTTCCTTATTTTATACCTTAGCCCCGGTTTTATAGTGAATTTTAAGACCCCATTTTTAAATGAATGTTTGATCTCAGGGGATAAAAAACCATTTGTCCTTAACCAGTTTTTTATCCTGTTTTCTTCCTCTAATATATCGGATTCGGAATAATATTTTCCCTTCCTTATATGAAATAGAGATGGTAATTTTATTCCTTTGGTTTCGCAATAAGTCTCTATTTTTTTAATTTTTTCCTTTTCGGTGGCTTTGACCGTAAGAATAATTCCGTCAGTTGTTTCCTTCTTTTCCACAATTATATTGGAAAATTCTCCTGTGCTATAAGCCCTATTTACCGAAAGGAAAAGTTTCCATTCTGAAAATTCATCTCCCTTATTTAAAAGCATAAAAGGGGATATATCCTTACCCCTGTAAACTATCCCCTTTATGTTAGCGGAAAGTAGGATAGTATTTAATATCAAGAATATAGTTATTTCTCTCATCTCTCATCATCACCAGATAAAGGTTTGGGTTTATTCGGTATTCAAGAATCACGACTTCCTGTCTCACTGAAGAAAGGTTAGTTGAGTAAACAACTGTGAAATTCTTACCCACCTGTTTTTCTACAGTTAATCTTGCCAGTGGCTCAGTTGTTCCAGGCAATATATAAGGACTGACAGAAAGTCTGGAGAGACCCAAGAATGACTTGGCTCCTTTCCCAATTTTCCCTGTCAAAGTTTGCGAAAGAAGAGAAGATGGCGCCAGCTGATAGGCAAGTCCCCTTGATATCCCTCTTTTGAAACTTTCCCCCATTGCTAAAAGGGAAAAGAGTTCATGAGTGGGAAGTGGAGGAGAACTTGACAGGGATATATGAGCGTGGGACAACAGACCGTTGATTTTCATCTCCACACGAAAGTTCTTTATGATAGTTTCTGTTTCAATATCGAGGTATGGATCAAATTCTGAAGTTTGAGACAAGTATATTTTACCTCTTTTGATAAAAAATTTTCTTTCCCCCGCCCACATATATCCTTCTCCAAGAGTTGCTTCTCCTATAAGTCCGGGTTCTATTGCAGGCCCTACAAGTCGAAAATCAGGAAATACCTCAAATTCACCCCATGAGTTTTTTACTTTTATCCCCCTTTCAGAATTAATAGCCACATTAAGAGAAATAAAATTTGCCCATGTGGGAATTTTTCCTGAAGGCCTTGAGGAAAATTCAAGCGGCTCTTCAAATTCCCTTTCCCATTTACCGTCTGAGAAGGTTATTTCCCCTCCAATTCTTATTCCCCCTTCATAGCTTTTAATAATTAGCTCGCCTGAGCCCAGTCCTTCCACACCTTTGAATGGATAGAGCTTGCATTTTGTAAAATAAAAATTTGAAGATACCTTTAGTGGGGCAGTTAGAAAAATTTTCCCCTCTCCCCTTATATTTCCTTCTCCCAGCGTGCCCTTAAGATTTTTTATCTCAATGTTTTTATTTCCCAAAAAAAGCTCAAGAGAAAAATCTTTTATTGGTTGAGGATAATCAAAAAGGGTAAGACTTTTACCTCTCGCATTTATATCGATTTTGTAGTCCAGAGTTTTTCTCCCGAGGGCAAAATCACCTTTTCCATTTATCTTCATCCTGCTTCCTGGCCAGGGCAAAAGTGCCCCTGCACTATCACAATGAGCTGAGATTGTTCCGAAAATTGTGTCTTCTCCCTTCCCATTTATTTTTAAATTGCAACTTGCTTCCCCGCTTAAGCGGCTGTAAATGAACAAGGAGGGTTTTTTATCACCCTTTATAAGCCCATTAAAGTCTATTTTCCCTTTTATCTCATCTAAATAGCCGAAATCCTCTATCCTTCCTGAAAGAGTGGTTGTTGTAAATTCGCCTTCTGTGTTTGAAATTATATGCAAGAAACCTTTCCCCATTAGTCCATTTACCATTTCTTTTAGCCTGAAACCCTCTACATCTGCTTCAAAATTACCTGCTTTAGGGTTAGACATTAAGCTTCCTCTTAGAAGTCCGTTGTAGGATTTTCCGAAAAAATTCATATTAAAGTTCCATCCATCCCAGTTGTAATTCCCCTGAACATTCTTTATGATAAATCGTGAAAGAACAAGGCCTTTTGAAAGAATACCTTTGCCGGTAGTGTAAATTTTTTCGCCTTCGTATGAAAGAGTTCCGTCTGTGGTAAACTTTCCTTGCAGATCAAAATCAGACTCTACCGCTTCCAGAATGTCTTCTATGAATCCCTCAGCTTTATATTTTATAGTTCCTTTCCCTTCTGAGGAAATTCCGGAAAAACTACCAGTGCCTCTATCCCATGAGTAGTTTCCAGAGAAACTGAGAAGGGCAGGGGAATCTTTCCATGTAGCTTTTAAGTTCCCTATTTTGTATCCATACAACTTTCCCCTTTCCATAAAGAAGATTCCGTTTCCTTCGTAGTTTTTTCCTGAGAAATTATACGAAAACTGTATTTTGCCTTTTCCTGTGATTTCTGGAAGAAAAAGGTCCTTTTTAATGAAGTATTTATATACTTTCTTCCCTTTCTCCGAAAGGTCTTCAAGCTTTTCCGAACGGGAATCAAAGAAAATTTTTCCGGATTTCCCGGTCTGTTTATATGAAAAGTTCACAATGGAATTTGCTATTTTTAAATTTCGCCCCCTGACCGATATTGATTCCTTCCCTATCGATGTAGAGATAGACTGGTTGCCATCAGTTTCATTTTTCAGGTGAAATTCTAATTCGTTGCTCGAATACTTACCGTTTCCCGAAAAAAACGAGTCTGTAAGGTGGGGGAAACCAGTTATTTTTTCAATAGTGGAAGGATTGAGTCTGGTAATTCTAAGCTTATTCCCCCTTAAGAAAATCAGATCTCCATTTGAAGTTTCCAATCTTCCCCTTAACCTTTTTCCTCTTTCAAGGTTTATCCTTATTGTTGAAACTTCTCCTTTGAAAATCCTCAGGTTTTTTGCTTTAACAGAGATTCGGAGTATACCTTCCCTTATTGTCCCGGTCCCTTCAATTTTCCCCGAAAAGAGAGGCGATATGGAAGAGGTGTTTAGGGAGAAGGAAAAAAGTAAAACTTCTCCTTTACCATAACCGTTTAAATTTATATCTTTTGAAGCGAATGAAAACTCTTTTATATTTCCCTCAGAATCCACTCTCACTTGAAAAGCTCCGAAGAATTTCACACCGCCCAGATTTAACGTCGCTTTTTCTCCTCCTGTTACGATGCTCCCAAATTCATAATGTAAGAAGGAATAAGGTGATTCGAGGGATAGTTCTCCTTTTTTGAAAATTAATTTTATACCTTCCAGATCTGCTTTGCCTATTAATGGAGGAAGAGCAATAGAAACTTCAGATGCGGCTGCCTTGTCACTTATATTTATGTATCCTCCCTCTCCTTTAATCGCAAGGGCTGGAATCAGGGGAGTTCTCAAATAAGGATAAAATTTTAAGCTGGGAATAAAGATGTTTTTGGTTGAGAAATTTCTAATAGTAAAGCTATAAAGTCCCTCTATGGAGGAAGAATAATTTCCCACATAAGACAGATTTCTAGTTATTTGAATAAATGTGTAATGCTTCAGGACAATAAGTGCAAAAAGCCCTGATAGCAGCGTCAGTAAAAAAAAACTATTTTCTTCATTCCTTTAATTTCTCCCAGTCCTTCAAAAATCTTTCCAATCCAATATCTGTTAATGGATGCTTAACCATTTTTTGAAGGACTTCAAATGGGACTGTGGCAATATGAGCTCCTATTAGGGCTGCTTCAAGAACGTGCATGGGATGTCTCACAGAGGCTACAATTACTTCACAATTAAACCCATAATTTTCCACTATAACCATGATATCTTCAACCAGTCTCATCCCATAAGAACTAATATCGTCAAGTCTGCCTATGAAAGGACTGAGATAACGGCTCCCTGCTTTAGCAGCAAGCAAGGCCTGAGCAGGGGAAAAAATAAGTGTTGTATTAACCTTTATCCCCATCGAAGATAGTGCCTTTATTGCCTTAAGACCTTCTACAGTCATTGGAATTTTTATTACTACATTATCTCCGTATGAGGCGAGTTTTTTACCCTCTTCTACCATCCCTTCCCAGTCAGTGGAAACTACCTCAAGTGATATAGGACCTTTAACAACTTCTAAGATTTCTTTAACCACAGTTTCAAAGTCTTTCCCCTCCTTGGAAATTAAAGTAGGATTTGTGGTTACTCCATCGAGTATACCCCAGCTTGCTGCCTCTTTTATTTTATCGATGTTTGCGGTATCAAGGAATATCTTCATGGCTCACCTCCTTTATAACTGGATTTGAAAGTATTCCAATTTCTTCAATCTGAACATCAATTCTATCCCCAGGTTTTATTTCATCAACGCCCCCTGGTGTTCCGAAAGAAATTATATCACCCGGTTCGAAAGTCATTATATTTGAAAGATAACTTATAGAATAATTTACGGGGAAAATCATATTGCTCATGCTTGAGGACTGTTTGATTTTTGAGTTGAGGAAAGCTTTTAATTTGAAAGTTCTGTATTTATCACCTCTTAAAATACAGGGACCTGCAGGAGTGAAAGTATCAAACGCCTTTGCCTTTCCAAAGGGACCTTCCCTGTTAGCAATGTCTCTTGCCGTAATATCATTTATGATTGTAAATCCCAGAATGTATTTTTCGAATTCAAAATCCACTGGTAAATTCCTGAATCTTTCTTTCACAACTACCGCAAGCTCTCCCCCAAAATCTACGCGTCCTATTTTTTCAGGTAGTTTTATCGGTTCGAGGTGAGCTATTAAAGAAGATGGTGGTTTAAAAAAGAAAACAGGTTCCTCCGGGACTTTTTTTCCCATCTCCTGCGCATGAGCTCTGAAATTATAGGCAAGGCAAACGACCTTTGAAGGTTGCGAGGGCGCAAGAATTCTAACTTCAGAAATTTTTACTTTTGTTTTTCCAGGCCTTATATTTTCAAATGGTGAACATTCCAGTTCTCTCAAATATTCTTCTTCAAGGATTCCGTATTTTACTTCTCCCTGAAATTCATACCTGAATATTTTCATTTTATAATAACCTCCTTCATTTGAGAGGGTTTACTCTGATTGCCAGCATCGTCAACTGCTGTAATCCAGTATTTGTGTTTCCCTGGGGGAACATTCTTATCCCAATAGCTAGTTTTGTTAATAGGAGTGTCATTAAGAGATTTTCCATCTCTCCATATATAATAACCGATTACGTCCGAACTTTCACTTGTTTTCCATGAAATGAATACGTCAGAAGCCGAGGAGATTACTTCAATTTCTGCAGGAGGTTGAGGAGGAGTTCTATCAACGAACTTAACTTTCAGTTCTTTTGAAAGTTCACCAGTGGAGAAAGGGCGAGAAAGATTTACTACCGCTGATACCCTGTAAGAGTATTCCACCCCGCTTTTTACGTTCTTATCAAGGAATTTTGGAAATATAATAGGAATTTTGGTTACAAGTTTACCGTTTCTGAAAACTACAAATCCCAGAGGATTGGCTTCGCTTCCATCCCAGTTTTTTGCTGGCGGCTTCCAGGTGATCAATACCCCATCTTCAGTTATTTCGGCCTTCAAGTTCTTGGGAGCAAGAGGAGTGGGAACTACTGAAAGTACATTCGACTTTAATTTTGTTTTTTGAAGATGCCTTCCTTTTACTTCCATTATTGCTCTTATTTTTTCTCCTTTGAGCTGGTCCCAGATTTCCATCTTCAGGAGTTTCACAGGCTTTTTGCCGGTCCAGATGGTTTTTTCTTTATCCTTGTCCCATTTTAGGTTGATTTTTATTTTCCTGTATTCTATTTTTTCTCCATCATCGAAACTTTCCGGTAAAGATATTCGAAATACTAAATTTTTTCCCTGTTGTTGAATTGTGATTTTTCCGCCCTGCAATTTCTTTCTAATTGGGGGCTCTGGATTTCCCCTTACCCCACAGCTGTATATGAAAATGGCAAGAAATGCAGGCAAAAACCAGAATCTTTTCATAGGATGTATTTTTTGAGGTCTTCCTTTTTAAGAATATCACCTATTTTTTCTTTAACATATTCTCTATTTATGACGATTCTCTGTCCAGAAATTTCAGGTGCGTAAAAGGAGAGTTCTTCCATAATCTTTTCAAGAATTGTGTGCAACCTCCTGGCTCCAATATTTTCCATTTCATTATTTATTTGCTCTGCAACTGTTGCTATTTCATCTATAGCATCTTCCGTAAATTCAACCTCCACTCCTTCCGTTGCAAGTAATGCTTTATATTGTTTAACAAGAGAATTTTTAGGTTCAACAAGAATCCTTTTAAAATCTTCCTTTGTAAGAGGCTTTAGTTCTACCCTTATTGGAAACCTTCCCTGTAATTCAGGGATGAGATCAGAGGGTTTTGAAATGTGAAATGCTCCGGCTGCAATAAATAATATGTGTTCTGTATTGACTAGCCCATATTTTGTTGCCACGTTTGTTCCTTCTACAATTGGAAGAAGGTCTCTCTGAACTCCTTCTCTACTTACGTCAGGGCCGGCTCCCCCTTCCCTTCCAGCTATTTTATCAATTTCATCAATAAAGATGATTCCGGTTTGCTCAACTCTCTGTATGGCTTCTGAGATAACTTCATCCATATCCACCATCTTTTTTTGCTGTTCTTCCAAGAGAATTTGCTTTGCTTCTTTTATCTTCATTTTTCTTTTTTTCTTTTTATATGAAGGGAAACCAGGGATTAGCTCCTGTATTGAAATTCCTATCTCTTCCATTCCTGCTGTAGAAAATATCTCAAGTGGCTGAGAAAAACTCTTTTCTTCAAGTTCTACCTCTATTATTCTGTCATCAAGTTCTCCATTTCTGAGCTTTTCTCTGAATTTTTCTCTTGTTTTTTCCCAGCTTTTTTGCCTTTCTTCCCAATCTTCGAATTCTCTTGTATGACGGGGAGGACGAACGAGAATGTCTAAAATTTCCTCTTCAACTCTTTCCATTGCCTTGCGCTTAACCTCTTCCATTTTTTCCTGTCTGACCATATCGACGGCAAGGTCGAGAAGGTCTCTAACCATTGAAGAAACATCTCTTCCTACGTATCCTCTTTCAGTAAATTTTGTTGCCTCAACCTTAACGAAGGGAGAAGCTGTAAGTTTTGAAAGCCTTCTTGCTATTTCTGTCTTTCCCACTCCCGTAGGGCCTATCATGATAATGTTTTTAGGAGCTATTTCTTGAGCCAATTCCGGAGGCAATTTTCTCCTTCTATATCTGTTTCTGAGAGCTATTGCTACTGCCTTTTTAGCCTCCTTCTGGCCAATTATATATTTATCAAGCTGTTCTACTATTTCAGCCGGGGTTAGCTCGTCCTTTGGTTTTTTGTCTGTCATTTCTTTATAACCTCAACTTTTATTTTATCGTTGGTGTAAATACACAATTCAGCTGCAATTTCAAGGCTCCTTTTTGCAATTTCCTCTGCTGATAGGTTTGTTTCTCTAATTAGGGCTTTAGCTGCAGCCATAGCATAAGGTGCTCCTGAACCAACCGCAATGACGCCTTCGTCGGGTTCCAGGAGGTCTCCATTTCCGGAGATGAGCAGGCAGTCGTCCCCATCCGTTGCAATAATCTGAGCTTCCAGAAGTCTTAAGACCTTGTCTGTTCTCCAGAGTTTTGCCAGCTCAACTGCTGCTCTCCGTAAATTCCCGCTGTATTCCTCTAATTTTCCTTCGAGTCTTTGTAAAAGGGAGAGGGCGTCTGAGACTGCGCCTGCAAAGCCAACGAGTACTTTGTCATTTGAGAGCCTGCGGATTTTTCTTGCACCGTGCTTTATTACATAGTTCCCGAGGGTAACCTGTCCATCCGATGCCATAGCCACTATACCATTTCTTTTAATACATACTACAGTTGTCCATTTTGTTTTCATGTCAAATAAGTTTAACTCATATCCATTAAATATTCAAAATCTCTAAGATTTTAAAAGCTGGGAGATTTTTTCTATGATTTCCTCGGGGAAAAAGGGTTTTTTCAGAAACTCAAAATCTTTGTCCATTTCGAAGCCTTCAAGTCCAGATATTATAATTATTTTAACAGAAGGATTTTTCGCTTTAAGCTTTTTTGCTACTTCTACTCCAGAGGCATCTTTCAAGCTGTTATCTATTATAGCGAGTTTTATTATATTTGTTTCATCTGCAATTATTTTTTCCGCCATTTTACCGCTGCTGGCCGTTAATACAGTATACCCTTTTGATTCCAGTAATTCCTGTAAAAACTCCAGAATATCTTCCTCGTCATCCACAATAAGAATTTTCTTTCTATTTTCAGCTTTTGCGTGTTTTTTCAGCTTGGCGCTTCCAATTTCTTGGGTGTATTCTGGAATAAATACATGGAAAACTGAGCCTTTCCCTTTTTTGCTTTCCACACTTATCATCCCTTTCATCTCCTCGACAATTTCTTTTACCATAGAGAGACCCAGTCCCGTACCAGTCTTTTTGGTTGTGAAATATGGAGTGAATATTTTATCCATTAAATCTTCAGGAATTCCAATCCCATTGTCTCTTACAGATATTTTGACAAAGTTCCTTCTTAAATTGGGGATGAATTCTTCTGAAATTTCCAGGATTATATTTCCTTGTTCTCTTTCAGCGGCTTCGATGGCGTCCCTTGCATTAATTAGCAGATTATAAAGAGCAAGAGAAATCTTTCCAGGATTTCCATATACAAAAAGAGGGGAAGGGGATTCAATTCTTGAAAGCTTAATATTCTCTGGAAGTATTCTTTTAAACATTTTTTCTATCCCATCAAGAAGATCTTTTATGTTTACCTTTTCTTCCACCAGTTCTTCTTTTTTAGAGAAGTTAAGAGTTTCCCTTGCAATGATGGAAGCTCTTTTCGCTATCTCTTCTATGGTAATTATTTTACTCAGCAGTGGTTCACTTTTTATGCTGTTTTTTAGTACAGAGATGTGTCCAATCAGAGAAGTAAGAATATTATTTATTTCATGGGAAATTCTGCTTACGTCTGCTCCCAGAGTTGCAAGTTTTCTTAGATGCAATAACTCTTTTTCAAGCTCAACCCTTTTGGTTATATCTTCTATTTGAAGAACAACAACTTCCTCATCTTCTGAGCTGACCGGATAAAGCAAAATTCTCAGTCTTTTATGCTTATCCTCCCCATGTTTAACGATTAATTCCTGTGTACGGTATTCCTTTTGTTTTAGAATGATTTCTATAAAGACAGGCTTGAGTTCTATGAATTCAGGATATAGATGGAAAAAATCCTCTTCATCTGTGGGTTTATTTTCTATTTCAAGAATTTTTCTTGCAGCTTCGTTTGACATTCTGATTCGACCTGTTTCATCGCAGGCAATTATTCCAATGGGATTACTCTCTATTATAGACTCATAAAACGTTTTCAACGCTTCTATATCGCGTTGCTGTTTCTTTATAGAATTTACCATCCTGTTTAAGACAGTAGCAACTTCTTCCAGTTCATCTCCTGTTTTTATGTTAAGCCTGTGATCGAGATTGCCATTAGACCACTCATTGGCGCCTTTAGACAATTTATCAAGGGGTTCGGTAAGGCTCTTACCAGCTTTGTATGCGAACAGAACAATAAAAATCAGGATGGAGATGGAAGTTCCAATTAGTCGAAAAATTGCTAGTCTGATAGTATAGTTCAGCGGAGTTTCGTCCCTTCCTATTATCACTGTGCCCACTGTCTTTTCGTTGAAATCTTTAATTGGGAAATATGTAAATAAAAATCTTCTACCTTCTATTTTTTCTATCTTAACTTTTTCTTCAAAGATAATATCCTTAAAAATTCTATTCCCTGCCTTTCCTATGTAGGTGGAGGCAATGAATTCTCTACCTTTTTTTATAAATACTTCTTCGTTAATTTTTTCCTTGAGCCTGTCTGCGAATTCGTTGAGAATGGGCATTTCAAGGAATATGTAGCCTTTAAGGTCAAGGGTTTCAGGATCTACTACAGGAACAACGCTTAACATACACAGCCCTTTGTCAGTGGGAAATATGCCGCTTCCTCTTACAAGGCCTCCTTTTTTCTCCTTTAACAAAGGGTGAGATGAAAAGTCCTTTTGTGAGTAGCACTCAATGTCAGCATTGATATAGTGGGATATTTCTTTCCCTGATATATTCAATATTCTTATATTTTGTGAGGGAAATAGAATCTCCTTAGATTCCAGCACTAAAGAAAGCTCCGAAGGATTCGTAATATTTTCATTTATCTCCTTTAACTCGGATATAATGACAGCTGTTTTAGTCATATTGGAAAGGAAGTTATAAAATGTTCTTTCAGCTCTGCTGGAAGAAATAATGAGGGACTTTTTTTCCTCATTTATGAGCCTGGATGAAACAGTAAATATTGAGACCGCTATTAAGAGGAGAAAGGTGAAGAAGGAAATTCCTATTAAACTCAGGAAGATTTTTGCTTTTATGCCTGTCTTTTTATTTTTCGTCATTTTTTCTCATTTGTGAAAAAATAATTATCCCTGTGGGATCCACCTTGAGATTTGAAACTCTCTTATTGTAAACGAGTGCAAGGACATTCCAGTAAAGAGGAATTATGTATGCATATGAAAGAATTCTTTTCTCCGCTTTTTCGTACAATTTAAAGCGTTCTTCTTCATCATATATCCTTCGAGCTGTGAGTATTAATTTCTCGAGGGTTTTGTCATTAAAAGGGAAAATGTTTGGAGTTCCATCTTCCATCACTTCTTTAGAAATAAGGCTGTAGAAGAGATTGTCTGGAACGAAATAATCCAGAATCCACCCTGTTTCTGCAATATCGTATGCTCCGGATTTTATGGCTTTTTCATATTCCACTGGTTCCAGAGGTTTTAACTCGATTTTTATTCCTGCTTTTTTAGCAGAGGAGG
>Ga0190329_1000078_pt1 | contig 26843 bp, 23 predicted proteins | sample 48720423_MG_FD_161655 | JGI IMG/M metagenome (GOLD analysis project Ga0190329, IMG submission 161655) | Hydrothermal vent sediment bacterial communities from Southern Trench, Guaymas Basin, Mexico - 4872-04-2-3_MG | ecosystem: Environmental > Aquatic > Marine > Hydrothermal vents > Sediment ... | reverse complement strand
CGGTCTGCCGGGACATGATCTCGTTGCCGGCTTTGGTAATGGATTTTAATCGCGGTGTTTGGCCGTAAAGGGCAAGACAGATGGCATCGAGAATAGTTGATTTTCCCGCACCCGTAGGGCCTGTAATGACAAATATCCCGTCAAAAACATACTCAGGTGTTGTAAAATCTATAGCCCACTCCCCATAGAGTGAATTGAGATTTTTAAATCTAAGCTCAAGAATTTTCATGACCCGCCTTTATTATTCCGCATTTGTATCTTCTTCATTCAGTAATGTGATGATCTCTTGATGGGCCTGAATCAGCGCCGGGCGTTCATCTTCTGTCACCTCATAGGTATCCAGCAACCGGTTAAAGACATCGGTTACATCCAAGTCATCAAGCAACTCCTCTTTACAGGTCTGACTGAGAATCTTTTCAATAACCCGCTTATCTTTTATTTGTCGGATCTCCATACCCGTATCTGAAACCGCCTCTTCGACAAGTTCCCTCAAATTTCCGGCAATCTTATTCCCTGTGTACTCAATCTCCAGCCATGCATGACTGCCTTTGGATTTCAACTCAATTATTCTTTGGGTAATCTCATCCATTTCGCCGGATATTCTTTCCAACTCCTGAAAGCGGGGAACCGTATGAAGTGTGATATCTAAAGGAAGGTTTGGGTTCCCAAAACTTTTAAAATCAATGGCTACAACACTTTTCTCCTGCTTTGCTTCTCCATACCCCATGGGAATCGGCGAGCCAGCATATCGGATATGCGCTGACTTTCCAACTAGTTGCGGAACGTGCAGATGTCCCAATGCCAGATAATCGATACAGGCAGGGAAAATATCTTTGCCGACATGGGCCAGAGAGCCGACATAAAGTTCTCTTACGCCGTCACCGTCAATGGTTTTACCGCCGGCTGTAAAAAGGTGTCCCATTCCAATGATAGGGATATCGCCGTACTCTCTCTGCTTTTTTTCTGCAATTCTACAGACATCGGCATAATGCCTTTGCACACCTTTAATGAGATTGGCATTTTTGTCTTCTATGCTTTCACCGGCCTTTACCACCCGGATATCCCGGTCCCGCAGATACGGAACCGCACACACAATCGCTTCCGGAACATCCAAAATTCCTTTAAGGAGAATGACTTCGTCCTCCGGATTCTCTGTGATCGAACCCACAACATGGACATTCAAAGCCAGCAGCAGCTCTTTTGGCGCATTCAGAAACGAAGGCGAATCATGGTTGCCCGCAATAATCACAATATGACGACAATTCGATGCAGAGACCTTGCAGAGAAACCGGTAATAAAGTTCCTGCGCCCGGTTACTGGGGGTGCTGGTATCAAAAATATCACCGCTGACCAGCAGTGCATCAACAGATTCACTCTCTATCAATCCTGCCAGCCAGTCAAGAAATGCTGAAAATTCATCATATCGTTTCCGGCCATACAGTGAACGGCCGATATGCCAGTCCGAGGTGTGAAGGATTTTCATAAAGCAGTTACCTCTTCGATTTTTTTAGAAATTCACATCACTTTTAACCGGTATTTCATATTCAAACATTGTTTTCAAGACTTTTGACCACAAATTATGATAAGCATTATATAATAAAATTGATGATTATTAGAAATAAGAGGGACAATGAGTACTATTACAAAATATATCACCGAGGTTTCAGCGGAATGCCATTCCTGTATAATAGCCCAGGCATGCTCGGCAGCACATTTTGCAAATCTTTCCAAAGAACAGACCAGCCGGGTCCTCGATGTGGCCAAAGTAAGTATAGCGGAATCAAAAACGACACCTCTTTTAGCCCAGCACATTATTCGTCGTGTGGCAGACTCGATTATTAAAGAATGCTGTGAATCTATTGATTTTGATATTTATGCGGACGTAAAAGAAAAATCGAATGTCTTATCTTTATCCTATGCAGAAAAATTTCAAAAGAAAATAGACGATAGCGAGGCCCCCCTGGAAGCAGGTCTTCAGATTGCAGCGGCAGGGAATATCATTGATTTCGGCGCTAAGCAGCACGGTTCTATCAATCTGGACAGGGAACTTCAGTCTCTTGATAAAACTCCCTTTGCCCGGTATGATATTGAGCTGTTTACACAAGCGCTGGATGGGGCTGAAACACTTCTCTATATCTGTGATAATAGTGGAGAAATTGTTTTTGATATGCTGTTTATTAAAGAAATAAAACGAGAATATCCGAATCTTCAAATAACAGCAGCAGTTCGTGAAAAGCCTATCATTAATGATGCTACCTTGGAGGATGCCAAAGCAGTAGGGCTTGATCGTCTTGTTTCAACCATCTCCAGCGGCAGTGTCTATCCGGGGACAATTCTTCTTGAAACAACCAAAGCGTTTCAAAAATTATTTACTTCAGCAGATGTGATACTTTCCAAGGGTCAGGGGAACTTTGAAACATTATTGCCATCTGCGGACAAAAGGATTTTCTTTTTATTAAGAATAAAATGTGGGTATATGGCAGCCTTATCCAATGTGAAAAAAGGTAAATTAGTGCTGATGCAAGGACACAAAAACGGCAAATCCATATGACAATTGCAGAAGCCATAACTGTGAAGCAAAAGGAGTTGAAATGAATTCAAAGACAAAGATTGGAATAGTGATCTGCGATCGCTATCGTCGATGTGCAGGCGGGAAGTGTTTCCGAGCGATGAGGAACAAGGAAGGCGCTTTCAGCATATACACTGACACCGAGGTCGAGTTGGTTGGTTTTACAACCTGCGAGGGTTGCCCCGGCGGTAATATAGAATATGCCGGCGAAGAAATGGTGAAAAATGGCGCAGAGGTTATTCATTTGGCTACCGGACTGGTGGTGGGGTATCCTCCCTGTCCCTATATCCATACCTTTAAAGCCTTTCTTGAAAAACGCTATGGGATCAAAGTCGTTGTAGGTACCCATCCTATACCGAAAAAGTATCTTGATATGCATACGCATCTCGGGACATGGAAGGACTCAGCATGGGAATCACTTATCGCTCCGACCATGAGTGATGAAAAGACCCGGGCAAATTACGACTAAACATGGTCACTGAAAATAAGATTGAGTACCTTGATGAACTGGCAGACTAAACCCGGATAAAAATATAGCCGCCTTCACCATATCCGAAATGCCGGAACATAATATTATAATTATAGGATAGCCCTTTATAAAAAGTATCAAAAGAAACTTGATAGGGATAAATCTGGGTCGTATCAACATCAAGGAGGGTCACTTTGCCGGATACCCGGTCAAACCCGCCCACCGGGGAAATGTGAGGGATATGAAGATCCTGAATAAAACTTCCCTGGTCAAAATGTGAGATGATCAAGCAATCGCCTTTCATTTCGAATTGTTCAAGCCTGCTGCGCAACAGGTGTTTGACTCTTTTTGAGCTTGAAGGATTACCTGTTGCCTGAACGGTTTCAACAAATTGCTCTGGAATCTCATAAGCCTCCAGAGCAGCTTTCACGACCTGACCCAATGTATGAAGAGGAAGTCCCCTTCGTCCCTTATAGCCGGTATCACTCATCCGCTCCTTCCAATGGGCGGTTCTTACCGTTTCAAGTAAATCCTGCTGGGTCACAGGAGGCCCGTTCAAAGCGCCCTCTTTCTCAAGGAGAGTATTTACCACGGACACAACGGCTGCCACGGAACAGGCGGATTCATGAAATTGCTTAACATGATGCCTGAACAATCCGTCTTTTATGACATTACCTGTATTTTCATAGGGCTTTTGAAGATAAACCGCCTGATCTTCTCCGAAAGTCCCTCTCTTTGCAAGTCTCTGTAAAAAATACTGAAAATAAAGATACGGACGAATTACCCATTTTAAAAAAATCATAGCCCCTGCTTATTTTTTGTCGCTATTTAAAATTTCTTTTAAGTAATGCCCGGTATAACTTTTAAAAGATTCTGCAATTGTTTCAGGAGGCCCTTCAGCGATAATTTCTCCCCCGCTGTTACCCCCTTCAGGCCCAAGATCAATAATCCAGTCTGCTGTCTTAATGACATCCAGATTGTGCTCAATAATGATCACTGTATTCCCAGCCTTTGTCAAGCGTGAAAGGACTTTTAAAAGGAGTCTGACATCCCTGAAATGGAGTCCTGTAGTGGGTTCGTCAAGAATATAAAGGGTTCCCCCGGTATCCCGTTTGGCAAGCTCCCGGGCAAGCTTGATTCTCTGAGCCTCCCCGCCTGAGAGGGTTGTGGCTGCCTGTCCGAGCTTGATATACGACAACCCCACATCCATTAAGGTATCCAGGATATGTTTGATTTTTGGATGGCTGATAAACAACTCCCTTGCCTGCATGACTGACAGCTCCAGAATATCTGAAATAGAATGACCCTTATAGGTAATTTCAAGGGTTGCCCGATTAAACCGCTTTCCATTACAGACTTCGCAGGGAACAAACACATCGGCTAAAAAATGCATTTCCACTTTAATATGCCCGTCACCCTTACAGGCCTCGCACCTGCCACCCTTTACATTAAAAGAATATCGCCCTTTTTTATATCCCCGGGCTTTTGATTCAGGCAGCAGGGCAAAAAAATCCCGGATATGGTCAAACACCTTGGTGTAGGTGGCAGGGTTGCTTCGAGGTGTCCGACCGATGGGTTTCTGGTCAATATTAATAATTTTGTCCATATGAGAAAGCCCCTTAATTTTATCATGCCGGCCTACAGTCAACTTGGAATCATGAAGTTTAACTGCCAGGGCCGGATAAAGAATCTGATTGATCAGGGTTGACTTTCCGGCCCCTGACACGCCAGTGACGGCCACCAGGAGTCCCAGGGGTATTTTTACCGTAATATTTTTCAGGTTGTTTTCAGAGGCCTTGACAATGGTGATCCATTTATTCCCCCGACTTTTATGGCTTTTTCTTTTTTTCGGAATTTCTATTCGCTCTTTACCGGTTAAAAATTTACCGGTGATGGATGCCGGGTTCTCCTTAATCTGAGCGGGTGTGCCCTGAGCCACAATCTGTCCGCCAAGGTGCCCTGCCCCGGGACCGATATCCACAATCCAGTCTGCTTTTTCCATAGTTTCCTGGTCATGTTCCACAATGATCAGGGTATTGCCGATATCCCTCAGATGATGAAGGGTATGCAAAAGTTTAATATTATCCTTTTGATGAAGGCCGATGGAAGGCTCATCCAGAATATAGAGAACTCCTGTAAGTTCCGAACCCACTTGGGAGGCAAGTCTGATTCTCTGGGATTCACCCCCGGAGAGAGTCGGCCCGCTCCTGTCAAGGGAGAGATAGTCCAGTCCAACATTCACCAGGAATCCGAGTCGGTCTGAGATTTCCTTTAGCAGTTCTTCGGCAATCAGCTTCTTATTCCCGATCAGGTTCAGTCCATTGATAAAATCAAAGGCTTCCCTGACGGTCATAGCCGTCACATCAATAATCGATTTCTTATTGATATGAACATGCAGCACTTCATTTTTTAACCGCTTGCCTTGACAGGCAGGGCAGGTGCTGGCGGTCATAAATGTGGAATAATATCTTTTCTGCCCTTCAGACTGAGTATCCCTGTATCGCCTCATCAGAGTATGAATCAGTCCCTCATGGGTTCTGGTGAATTCTCCCTGGATCTTGGCGGAGTTCCAGTTTACGGTCATCTCTTTATGTTTGGAGCCGTACAAAAGAAGATCTTTATCTTTTGGGGACAATTTTTTCCATGGCGTATCAAAGCTGATACCCCATTGTTGCTCCATGGCCTTAAGCTGGCTCATTCCCCAAGAATTATCATTGTTATACCGTGGTTTTTTAATAAAATAATTCTTCCATGGAATGACAGCGCCCTGACGGATAGTTAACTCCTTATCCGGCACGATCTTGTCTGCATCCATGGACAAAAGTGTTCCAATACCATTGCAGTCCGGGCACATGCCCAGAGGTGAATTAAACGAAAAAATCTGCGGGATAAGTTCCGGATATGCAATACCACAGCAGGATCGAGTCTCACTCATTTTCAGATCTTCTCTGCCCAGTATATGGACAATAATCTGTCCGCTTCCCAGTTTCAAGGCATTTTCCACGGAATCGGTCAGGCGCTTCTCAAAATTTTTGTTATTTTTAATCTTCAGGCGGTCCACCACAACTTCTATGTGGTGCTTCTTATTTTTAGCAAGGGCCTGAACATTTTCAAGGTCTTGTACAACCCCGTCAACCCTGACCCTGGCGTATCCTTGTTTTTTCAGACCCTCAAGTTTTTCTTTGTGCTCTCCCTTCCGGTTTTCCACAATGGGGGAAAGGATCAGGATCTTTGAAGTTTCAGGCAATGATAAAATCTGAGAAACCATGCTCTGGGCATGGCCCCGGCCCACCTTCTTTCCACACTTATAGCAATACTGGGTTCCTATCCTTGCAAACAACACCCTGAGGTAATCATAAATTTCCGTAATGGTTCCAACGGTGGATCTGGGATTTTTGCTGGCAGCTTTCTGTTCAATGGCAATGGTGGGGGAAAGCCCTCTGATGGTGTCATACTTTGGCTTTTCCATCTGGCCGATAAATTGCCGGGCGTAGGAGGAAAGGGATTCGACATATCGCCGCTGACCTTCGGCAAAAATCGTATCAAAGGCAAGGCTTGATTTACCGGATCCTGACACCCCGGTAAAGACAACCATCTTTTTCTTGGGAATGTCTATATCAATATCTTTAAGGTTGTGTTCTTTGGCTCCCTTGACAATGATCCTGTCAAGTTCCTTGGAATTTGAATTTGTCTGAACCGGTGATAAATTTACCGAACTGCCGTTTTTCATAAATTTGTTCCTACTCCTGGCATGCCTTTTTTTGTTCTCTCCAACATTGAAAAATGATAAGCATGGCAGGATAAAAGTAAAGTTATGGAATATTAAAAATCAAATTGCTTTTATACCTCCCTATTTGATAATAATAAAAAGATGAAACCGAATCAGACATACCGCCTGGCATATTCGAGCTGCCCCAATGACACCTTTATTTTTAAGGCCATTGCCCGACAGTTGATTGATCTTCACGGATATGCCTTTGACATTGTGCTTGAGGATGTGGAAACCCTGAACCAGAATGCTGCCAAAGGCGCATATGATATTACCAAACTGTCTTTTGCCGCATTGGGGAACCTTTCGGATCAATATGCCCTGTTACGGACCGGGTCTGCATTAGGCATGGGATGCGGCCCGCTGATTATCTCTCTTGCCGGGCGATCCATGGATGACAAAAACAAACCGATAATTGCCGTGCCAGGTTTGGGAACAACCGCTTATCACCTTTTCAGGTTTTATATGGATGATCTTTTCCCCGGTATGGAGGCAAATATTATCCCCATGTCGTTTGAAAAAATCATGCCGGCTGTGATTGAAAAAAAGGCGGACTTTGGTGTAATCATCCATGAAGGGCGGTTTGTCTATCAAACCATGGGGCTTGTATTAAAAGCAGATCTTGGCCAATGGTGGGAAGACAAAACATCCCTGCCCATTCCATTGGGCTGTATAGCCGTTAAGCGCGATATTGGTCCTGCGGTTGCCTGTGACATTCAGAAATTGATCCGACAAAGCATTGATCATGCATTTTCAAATCCTGACATGGCCTATGATTATATTCGGGATTATGCCCAGGAACTGAATAAAAATATTATCCAACAACATATCGAGCTCTATGTAAATGATTTTTCCAAAAATATCGGAGAAAAAGGAGAAGCTGCCATCACCACATTTTTTGAAAAGGCCAGGGCTTCAGGATTGATTAAAAAATCCGGTAATTCTCTGTTTGCCTGTTGATATGAACGATAAGAAACACATCCAAAAAGATTTCATCCAAACCATTGCCAAAACCATTGAAGACTTTGGAATGCTTGAAAATAAGGATACGGTCCTGGTGGCAGTATCCGGCGGTCCGGATTCTGTTGCCCTGGTATTGTCCCTGTTGGCCCTTAAAGAAAAATATACCATAAAAACAGGTATTGCCCACTTGAACCACATGCTTCGAGGAGAGGAATCCTTAAGAGATGAAGCCTTTGTCAAAGAACTGGCCCGCAAGCTGGATCTGCCGTTCTATGAAGAGCAAAAAAATGTAAGGGCTTATGCAGAAAATCATCGATTATCCGTTGAAGAGGCTGGACGGGAAACCAGATATCGGTTTTTTGAATTTATTGCAGAAAAGTATGGATACACAAAAATTGCCACGGGTCACAACAAAGACGATAATGCCGAGCTGGTATTGATGAATTTATTAAGGGGTGCCGGCCCCAAAGGGCTTTCAGGAATCCCGCCCTTACGGGACGGCAGATATATCAGGCCCTTAATCCGAGTGTCTAAAAATAAAATTCTTGATTTTTTAACGTCTAAGAACCAGACCTGCGTACTTGATTCTTCAAATACAGACATGGCCTATTTAAGGAACAGAATCAGACACAAACTGCTTCCTCATCTTCAGTCGGAATACAACCCCGAAATTATTGATGCGCTGGACAGGCTAAGCCATATATTAAGACAGGAAGAAATGTTTTGGGATTCTGAAACTAAAGTACACTTTAACAACTGTCTGATCAAAACCGAACCGTTTTGCCTTACATTTTCAAAACCCTTGATGTCAAACATCCATCCGGCTCTTTTAAACCGGGTATTGAGAAAAGCAATCAAAACAATCAAAAAAGATTTAAAGCGCATTTCCCTTGCCCATATAAATGATATTGTTGACTTTTGTTTTAATACGCCTTCAGGCCTCAGCCTGGACCTGCCTGGTCAAATCAGGGTTTACAAAAACCATGATATGATTATTATTAGAAAAGAAGATAAACCCTTAAGGGACGTCGGGAAAAAAGAGAAACAATTAAGGCAGGCGGCACTCAAAAAACAAGGAACATAAAGCTAAAACTTTTTCTTGTATATTCATATTTCATGTTTATATATTAGATAGTTTTGAATAAGAATAAAGAAAGGAAAAATCTTGAATCAATTTTATAAAAATATTTCCCTGTGGCTGGTAATCGTTCTGATGATGGTCATGCTCTACAACATCTTCAATCAGCAACAGGTTGGGGGGCAAGTGGATGTCGGATATTCAGAATTCCTTGCAATGGTTGAAGACGGACGTATTAAGAGTGTAGTGATCCAGGGGCAGGATCTGTATTTAACCGACGAGCGGGGTACCAGATATAAAAGTTTTGCACCGGATGACGGAGAACTGATCAGTTTCCTGCGTTCCAAAGACGTTGCTATAAAAGCCAAACCCCCGGCTGAAAACTCCTGGTTTATGTCCATCATCGTATCCTGGCTGCCCATGGTTGTCCTCATTGGTGTATGGATCTTTTTTATGCGCCAGATGCAGGGAGGTGCCGGCGGCGGGAAAGCCATGTCCTTCGGGAAAAGCCGGGCAAGACTGTTGGATGACAAAGGAGAAAAAGTTACCTTTGCCAATGTTCAGGGGATTGATGAAGCCAAAGAAGAATTGGCCGAGATAGTTGATTTTTTAAAAAACCCTGAAAAATATACGCGGCTTGGGGGACGTATCCCCAAAGGTGTGTTGCTGTTGGGGAATCCCGGAACCGGGAAGACGCTTCTTTCAAGAGCCGTTGCCGGTGAGGCCGATGTGCCGTTTTTTACCATCAGCGGGTCTGATTTTGTTGAAATGTTTGTGGGTGTCGGTGCTTCAAGAGTAAGAGATCTATTTGCTCAGGGCAAAAAGAATGCACCCTGTATTATCTTTATTGATGAGATTGATGCTGTTGGACGTCAAAGAGGTGCCGGCCTGGGCGGAGGCCATGATGAAAGAGAACAGACCCTGAACCAGCTGCTTGTTGAAATGGACGGATTTGAATCCAATGAAGGGGTTATCCTTATGGCCGCCACCAACCGGGCAGATGTACTTGATCCGGCCCTGCTCCGGCCGGGACGGTTTGACCGTCAGGTCGTGGTGGATATGCCCGATATTAAAGGCCGTGAAGGTATTTTAAGGGTTCATATGAAAAAAACCCCTTTGAGCAATGATGTTGACCCGGCGATTCTGGCAAAGGGAACCCCTGGATTTTCCGGTGCTGATCTTGAAAACCTCGTAAATGAAGCAGCACTTCTGGCTGCTAAGAGTGACCATGAAAAATTGACCATGAAAGATTTTGAAGATTCAAAAGACAAAGTTTACATGGGACTTGAAAGAAAATCCAAGGTTATCAAGGAAGAAGAGAAAAAAACCACTGCTTATCATGAAGGGGGCCATGCGCTTGTAGCAAGATTTCTGCCACACACCGATGCTGTTAATAAAATCACCATTATTCCCAGGGGCAGGGCTGCCGGTGTCACATGGTTTCTTCCCGAAGAAGGGGATTTTAAATATAAAGATCAGCTTGAAAATGAGCTTGCCATTGCCTTTGGCGGCCGTGTAGCTGAAGAGCTCATTTTCAAAAGAATCAGTACGGGTGCATCCAATGACATCAAACAGGCCACCAAGCTTGCCAACAGTATGGTCAGAACATTCGGCATGAGTGATAACCTGACGCTCCTTTCCTATGAAGACCATTCGGACAATATTTTCATTGGCCGGGAAATGACCCAGGCCAAAGCTTACTCAGAAGAAACAGCTCGAAAGATTGATGCTGAGGTTGCTTTGATAGTTGACCGGGCATACCAGGCCGCTAAAGAAATACTTAAAGAAAATATTGAGTTGCTTCACGCATTAACCGCCCTGCTCATTGAAAAAGAGACGGTTCTGGGACCGGAACTCGATGACCTGATTGCATCCATTCGACCTGATTTTGATTTTTTCGGCAAAAAGAACATATATACACAGCCGAAACAGTCTGCTGAACCTGAAGATCAAAACAAGTCCGAGGGAAACGACAAGGACAACAGTGAAACTGTTGATTCTGAAACGGACGATACAGAGGGCCAGAAGCCTGAGTAAAAGGATATTTTATGCCGCCATTCACACTTGAATTCGACAGATACCGCCTCGAACTGGGACCTGAAACCTGTATTATGGGAATTTTAAATGTAACGCCGGATTCCTTTTCCGATGGCGGCAAATTCAACACCTTTGAAACAGCAGTTGAACAGGGCATACGCCTTGTGGAAAACGGAGCGCATATCCTTGATATTGGCGGAGAATCAACAAAGCCCTTTGCAACAACAGTCTCGGAACAGGAAGAACTTGACCGGGTCATACCGGTCATTGAAAATCTGTCAAAACAAATTAATATTCCTATTTCCATTGATACGGTAAAATCCGTTGTTGCAAAAGAGGCGCTCAATGCTGGTGCAACCATCATCAACGATATCTCTGCATTTGAAAAAGATCCTGCCATGGCCGATCTTGCCGCCCGAATGGATGTGCCTGTGGTGCTGATGCACATGAAGGGAACCCCTGAAACCATGCAGGTAAACCCCGAGTATGATAATTTGATGCGTGACATCACAAATTATCTTAAATCAAGGGCAGCGTATGCCATGAAAAAAGGGATCCAAAAAAATAAAATCATCCTTGATCCTGGCATCGGTTTTGGCAAAACCGTGGGGCATAACCTTGTCCTCATCAATCAGCTTGAAAAGATTACCGCACTTGGCTTCCCTGTCCTCATGGGACCATCACGGAAATCGTTTATTCAGAATATCCTCAACAAAAACTGTAAAGCCCCGGTTAAACCCGATACTACAAAAGTAGAAGATGGCACTTTGGCAGCTGTTGCAGCCTCCATCCTGAAGGGAGCCCACATTGTCAGGGTCCATAATGTTGAAAAAGTCAAATCCTTTACCCTTATCATAGATTCGATCAGGAATGCATAAGCTTAAACTCTATTGTAATCCCTTCCTTCTGTTGTTGATTCTTATTCCTTTTTATTTTTACAGTTGTACCACAGAACCGGTTGAAACGGATCTTCTGCTTCCTGTGGACTTCTCCAATGTACCGGAAAATATGGTTTTAACCTACTTTCATACGGATAAAATTGAAATCAGAATCCAGACTGATCCCAAATTAATGGAATTCATTAACAAGGAAAATATTCGCTATCCTGTGGATCTCTATACTGATCTTGAGTTCGATCCTGCAGGTGCTTCTGATTCCATTGAACCCGGGACATACTTGATTCCTGTGGAAAAAAAACGAATTCCCATGAATCCTGCCATAAAAATCCTGAGTATGAATCCCTCTTATCTAAGCGTTCAACTTGAAAAAAAAGTAAAAAAAGTGTTTAACGTATCTGTCCCCTATACAGGAAGTCCTGCAAAGGGATATATTGCACTGGAAGCTGCCACAGAACCTGCCAGTGTTGAATTAACCGGTGCTGCTCCCTTGATTCATTCGATCAAGGAATTAAAGACAAAACCCATTGATCTCACAAATGCCACCGAGGATTTCAAAAAAAAGATCCCTCTGGATATAGACAACCCCTCTATTGTTTCTTCATCAGATCATATCATTATTGCATCCGTTCCGATTCAGCAGCAGCTGGTATCAAAAACAATTGAAAATATTCCTATCCAGATATGGAATTGTACATCTGCGGTTAATATTGAACCCTCTGAAATAACGATTCAGATCAAAGGTCCTTTTGAGGCATTAAACAATAAAGAAATTACGAAACAAATCTATTCATTTATTGATCTGAAAGGACTTAAACCGGGAATATATGCCCGACATGCATATATTAACATACCAGTGAATCTGATGATGACAGAGGCTGCCCCACAAGTATTTACAGTAAAAATAGAATAAAGGAGAAACGTATGCTTCTTGTGATTGACGTGGGAAACACAAATACCGTTATCGGTATCTATGACGGCGATACACTCAAACATGACTGGAGAATCAGGACAACTAGAAACTCAACTGCTGATGAATTCAATATCCTTGCCAATGCACTTTTTTTAGACAAAGGTATTAATCGTAAAAATATTGACAAAACTATTATTTCCTCGGTTGTTCCTTCATCGGTTCCTATCCTGAATGCATTCTGCGAAAAATATCTGAACTTAACACCTCTATGGATAAATTCGGACTCTGTCAAAAAATTGATGCCGATTCTCTATAATAACCCGAATGAAGTGGGAGCAGACAGGATTGTCAATGCTGTGGCTGCTTATGATAAATATAAAACATCTCTGATCATTATTGATTTTGGAACGGCGACAACCTTTGATGCTATCTCCGAGAAGGGAGAATACCTGGGTGGTGCCATTGTACCGGGTATTATGATTTCTTCCGATGCTCTTTTCCAAAAGGCATCCCGGCTGCCCAGGGTAGAAATATTCGAAGCGCCCGAAAAGATCATCGGCAAAGATACGATTGAGAGCATTAAATCCGGCATTATTCATGGAAATGCTTCTATGGTGGACGGGATGGTGGAAAGGATGGCAAAAGAGATGGATAGCTCACCCAGAATCCTTGCCACGGGTGGCCTGGCACCATTAATATCCGGAATATCCAAAACCATTGAAAAAGTAGAGCAAACCCTGACCCTTGATGGTTTGAAAATCATCAGTAATGAAGTCGAAAGCCGGTAACACGGAATAAAAATAATAATATGACTGATAAAAAAAATACACCGCCGCCATTAAGAGAAGCCTCAACGGTGATCCTTGTAAGAGAAAAAAATAAAACACTTGAAATTTATCTTTTAAGACGAAGCACAAAATCCGGATTCATGGGCGGGTTATATGTTTTTCCCGGAGGGGTGGTGGACCCGGAAGACCTGGATCTTGACCATTGGTCTCCCCACATTGATATACTTCCGGATCAAATTGAAAAACAGCTTGGCGCAAATACATTTTCAACCGAAGATACCCTTGGATTCAGCATTGCCGCCATCCGGGAAACCCTTGAAGAAGCAGGCGTTTTTATTGCATCCGGTAAGGATAAAACCCAAAAAGATATTGATGATATCTGCACATACCGATTAAAGAGGGATCTTCCAAAATCCTGGTTCAGAACAAAGATGATAAATGAAAACTGGACCTTGTCAGTCTCAAGCCTTGGAAGGTGGTCCCACTGGATTACGCCAAAATTAATGAAAAAAAGATTTGATACCCGGTTCTTTCTTGTTTTCATGCCGGAAAATCAAACCTGTGTACCCGATAATATGGAAACCAATCACGGGATCTGGCTTACCCCTCAAAACGCCCTTGAGCAAAACCTTGAGGCCAGGATCCCTTTAAGTCCTCCCACTGTCGTGACGCTGACCCAGCTATTAAAATTCAATCATCTTAATGACCTTGAACACGAGATTCAAACCCGTTCCTGGGGAGATCCTGTTTCCCCGCGTCTTGTTCCCTCTTCAAACGGACCGGTAATTTTAGAACCCTGGGATTCCATGTATGATAAAGATTGTGATATTGACACCTCGAATTTTTCTCAAAAAGTACTTCCTCCAGGTTCACAATTTTCAAGAATCTGGTGCGATAAAGGTGTCTGGAAACCAGTGGGTGTATAACCGAATTATTCAGGAATGGCTGTCAGTGTACTGACACGAACAATTTTCACCTTATTTTTCAGCTTGGGCAATTCCTTTGAAAGAGTTTGCAAAGTAGCTTTGTATGGATGCCCGATACCAATGGCTGATCCATGTTTCTTTGCTTGGTCAATCAACTTTCTAAACTGTCCTGTGATATACGCTGTATTCTGGGAATTATCCAAAAAAACATCTCTTTGGGCAAATTTAAGCTTCAATAATCTTGCAGATGCTTTGCACTGGGATTTTGGTGCAGTCATTGAGTCTACAAAGAATAAATTTTCTTTTCTCAAAATAGAAAAAATCTGGTTCATCTGGTCTGAATGAGAGGTCAACTTTGATCCCATATGGTTGTTCACCCCGACAATATAGGGAATATCTCTAATATTTCTTTTTAGCTGATCTATCAGAATATCAGGAGACATACCGGACAAAATTGCACCTGGTCCGGGATTAATATCGGGATATTCAACAGGTTCCATGGGCAAATGAAGCATTAATTCTGAGCCCTTTGCGTGCAATTTTTCAGAAATAACCTTCCCAAATGGTGAAAAGGGTAATACTGAAAAGGTGATATTTGAATTTAAATCACATAATGTCAGCGCTATTTTTTTATCATATCCGATATCATCAATAATAATGGCAATTTGGGGAACATGATCTTTTCCAAGTGGTGGTGGCTTTTTTACGGTTGTGTGATCAACATCCTCAAACACTTCATATTCTATACGTTTGTCTGATTTTTCTTTCAACCCCGCTACCGCTTTTTTAGCCTTTACTTTACGGCTATCTTCATGGGAAGACTTGATTTTAGATTTATCCGACGGCTTTGTAACCACCTCTCTCTTTTTCTCAAACCGTCCGGGATGAAAAAAAAGATCTGCTATCATCGCCACAGTCAGGCACACCGAAATTAGAACAACAATTCCCACAAGAATTTTTTTAAATTCATTGAAAACAACTAATTTTTTTTTACTTTTTCTACGGGTTGTCTGTGTTCTTGGTACGGTCTTTTTTTTAACCTTTTTTTTAGCTGCCATTTAGTTTGCTGAATACTCCATAACTTATCAAAATATCGAGGGCTCTTTTAACTTGCGCATCATGTTGAAGCTGGTCTGTATCAAGAAGTCTCTGATGTTTCTTGGATTGTTTTTTAATTTTTTCCGGTTGCTTTATCTTTTCAGGTTTTAAGCTATTTTTCAAATCTTTCTCTCTTATCATCCTGTCAAACATAGACAGTTTTTTCTCCTTTTTTGTAAGGATTTCATATTCCACTTCTATATCAGGCTCAATCCCTTTGGCCTGTATGGACCTTCCATTGGGTGTATAATATCTTGCAATGGTGTATTTAATTCCAAATCCTTCCTTTAAAGGCCGAACCGTCTGCACAGACCCTTTTCCAAAAGAAGTTGTCCCTAAAATCAATGCTCGTGAATGGTCTTGCAATGCACCTGCCACAATTTCAGAAGCGGAAGCTGACCCGCCGTTGATCAGGACAACAATGGGATATTTCCGGTCTTCATCGTTTGGATATGCTTTAAACACCTGTGTATTTCTTTCCTGCCTTCCTTTAATAGAGACAATATTACCCTGGGAAAGGAAAAGATCGGATATTTTAACCGCCTGATCCAGAAGACCGCCTGGGTTATCCCTTAAATCCATGACAAGGCCCTTTAATCCGTTATTTTCCGACTCCAGTGTCTCTAAATGTTTTTTTATATCATCAAGGGTGCTCATTCTAAAATTGGTAATCCGAAGGTATCCATATCCCGGTTCCAGCATGGCGCTTCTAACACTTTCCATGGGAATCATATCCCGCTTAAGGGAAAACTCAATGGACTCCGGTTCATCTTCCCGGATAACAGTGATCAATACGGTTTTATGTCTGGGACCCCGTATCATATTAATGGCTTCCCAGAAGGCCATATCTTTTGTTGACTTATCATCAATTCGGATGATGATATCCCCGGCCTGAATACCGGCTTTATATGCCGGTGTCCCTTCAATGGGGGATACCACTGTTAAAATTGAATCTTTCACGGTAATAACGATACCAATGCCGGAAAATTCTCCTTTTGTATCATCCTGAAGCTCATCAAAGGCCTCGGGAGGCATAAAGCTTGAATGTGGATCAAGATTTCCCACCATACCTTTAATGGCATTATGGATTAATTCTTCACTGTCGACATCATCCACATAGTTTTTCTCCAACTCTTCCAAAACATCTATAAACAACTTTAATGACTTATACGTATTATCATCAGCCTGTACCGTACTTTTAAACCCGGCAATAGATATAAACACACAAGCTGCCACCATCACGGAAAACCCGAACTTGACTATATTATAACATCTGGCTTTCATCTTTACGCTCCTTTTTTTAACCACTTCAGAGGATTTACAGGTTTGCCGTGATGCCTGACCTCAAAATGCAGGCATACCCCTTTTATTGATCCGGTGTCACCTGTTGTTGCGATTATTTCACCGGTATCAACACGTTCCCCTTTTTTTTTGAAAATCTCTTCAACATGGGCATATAGCGTATAGTAGTTGTCTCCATGATTGATAATCAACAAATTTCCATAGCCTTTCAACCATTGGGCAAACATGACCTCTCCTCGAAAAACGGATTTTACAGGCTCACCCCTTTCCACCTTTATATCAATTCCTTTTTGAAAAGTGAAGGATTTGTAATCCCCCGTCCTTGAGGGACCGAATTTTGAAATAATTCTACCCTTTACCGGAATCAGCAGACGCCCTTGATAATTTGAGAAAGAAGAACCTTTTAACCCGGACGTCTCACCCTTTTGCAGACTGATGACCCGCTTATCCAGTTGAAGTGCTGCATGTTTTAAGGACTCAACTGCAGCAAAGGATAATTTCTTTTTTTGCCGAATCTCTTTTAAAATCAACGCCTTTTTCAGGGTCTCTTTTTTATTCATTCTTATTTGATTATTGAGTTTTGTTTCAAGGGCTGTTTTTGCCTGAATTTCTTTTTTCAACGCCTTTTCCAGTATTTCAAACTTTTCAAGATCAACCGTCTGTTTCTCAAGGATATTAAAATCAGATGTGATGATCCGTTTCATTGAATTTTGCTGGAGAAAAAAATCAAATACAGAGAGTGGCAGCTCCGCGGCATCCAGTCTGCCAAACATATTCATTTTATAAAGCGCCCTGAGCCTTTCCCCCGCATATTCACGGTTCAGGGCAATTTCTCTGGACAATCTTTCCCTGTCCTGACTGAGCGGTTCTATTCTCCCTTCCAATAGCATGATCTCTTTTGACAGTGCTAAAACTTTTACGCGGGCTTTATTCAATTCATAATCAATTTTATTTAGTCTTTCAATGATTTCAACCTCTTTTTGAGAAAATGTTTCCATCATTTTCTCCTGGGTTTGAATCCGGGTATGGATATCAAGAACCTTGTCTTGAGCGGCAAACCCGGCGGTTGATAATGAAAGGAATATACACCCGATAAAAAAAGCTATTTTAATATTTGTTTTAAGGATAGATAGCATCCAAACCAACCTAAAAATGTGGATCCGGCAATAATTAACCCTATCGTTTTAACAGACAGAAACCTGATATCAAAATACAGATAAGAAGCAAGACTTTGTGTCATTCCCGATGAAATCGCAAGATATGCGATCAAAAGGATGGTCAGCCCTATAAACCCTCCCAAAAACCCTTGAAGAAGACCTTCTACATAAAAGGGAGCTTTGATAAATGTTTCACTAGCACCCACAAGGCGCATAATTTCAATTTCAAGTTTGCGGGAGTAAAACGCCAGCCGTACGGTATTTGCCGTAATAAACAACGCAATTAAAAAAAAGAGGATGCACATGGCATACCCGGTAATTTTGAACAGATTAAAAATTTGTAAAAACCGCCCCAGCCAACCCTGACCATATTCAACATCTTCAACGATTTCAATGGCCTTTATACTTTGGGCAACCTTTTGGACTTCCTCAAAACTATGATAGGACTTCATCCTGATTTCCAGGGCATCCGGCAGAGGATTTTCTTTTAACGTCTTTAAAAAGGCGCTTTGGGATGACATATTTTTTTTGAGTTTATCAAGGGCCTGGGCCTTTGAAATATAAACGATTTTATCAATATCACCCAGGGCATTGATCTTTACTTTTAATTCGGGCAGCATCTCCAGACTAAACTCTTTGTTGAGATAAATCATTGCCCGCCCCCCCTGATTCCATGATTCAATCGCTCTGGAGGCATTTTCAAAAAAAAGCAAAAATACGCTGACAACCAGTATTGAAAGAGAAATCGTTATCATCGTAATTAAATTTAAAAATCGATTTGACCGAATATCTGCCAGGGCTTTTTTCACGAAATGAGCCATTCTTATTTTCTCTCTTTGCCCTGGAGAACAGGTGCAATCCGTTTTATTGTCCCTTCACTGATCTCAATATTTCTGCCTCTCACAGTCCTTTCCAGAAGATGCAGATTATGACTGACAATCAATACAGTTGCTCCTTTTTTATGGTATTCCATTAAAAAATCAAGGATCGCCTGGGCAGACTTTGAATCCAGACTGCCGGTCGGTTCATCCGCAAAAATAATGGAAGGATCCCCGACAACCGCTCTGGCAACGGCAATCCGCTGCTGTTCACCTCCTGAAAGTGTTGGAGGCAAAGCATTAATTTTTTTCTCCATGCCTGTGATTCTTAACACCTGCATCACTTTTTTTCTGATAAAAGAGGGCTTTTTCCCGGCAGCTTCCAAAACAAGGGCTACGTTTTCATAAACCGTCCGGTTGGGAATCAATTTAAAATCCTGAAATATCATCCCAAACCGCCGCCGTAAACAAGGAAGCTTTGAAGAAGAAATTCTGGCAAGGTTCATACCGTCAATCAGGATTTGCCCTTCAGAAGCTTTTTGGGCAAGATACAATATTTTAAGCAGGGTTGACTTTCCTGCTCCTGAAGGACCTGAAATAAAAATAAGCTCGCCCTGTTCGACATCAAGGGTGATATCCTTTAAGGCAAGTTTCCCTCCAAATCTCTTACTGACATTAAACAGCCGTATAATTAATTTTTTATTACGCTTATCGTTCATATCTTAACAATCGGGTTACTTAGCATCGTCCTTAATTGACTGAAACTGAATTTACTGTTATAAATTGCCTGTGTCAAGGAGTGCTGCGGAACAGTTTTCCTTACATTGAGCCTTCACTGTTACCGTAAAACGGCTTCTTCCATTCAGTGAAGGCTTTTAAATATTGAGGTAAAAATGCAACCCATTAAAATAAGGTAAAAAATAAGAATGATATTATTTGATTCCCATTCTCATCTTGATGACAACTGCTATGACAAAGACCTTCAAGATGTTATTGAGCGGGCAGAAAACGAAAATGTTCAGGGCATCATGATTGTCGGTGTTAATATCAACACATCTTTAAATGCCATTAAAATAGCCACTACATATAAAAATATTATCACCTCTATCGGTATTCATCCCCATGATGCAAAAGATTGTTCCAAAAAAAATATCGAAACCTTGATCCGTCTGGCCAGAGAAAATTCCTGTGTTAAGGCCTGGGGAGAGATCGGCCTTGATTACAACCGGATGTTTTCACCGGCCAAAGCTCAGGAAGATTGTTTTATCACCCAGCTTGAGCTTGCAGGCGCACTTGACCTGCCTTTGATTTTCCATGAACGCGATTCAAAGGGACGATTTTATGATCTGTTGAAATCTGAAGGCCCTGAAAGCCGCAAAGGCGTTGTTCATTGTTTTTCAGGCACCAGAGAAGAGATGTTCAAGTATCTTGATCTTGGATATTATATTGGGATTACAGGGATATTGACCCTGAAAGAAAGAGGGGCTTATTTAAGACAGATTGCACCGCTTATTCCTGAAGACCGGATACTCATTGAAACCGATGCCCCGTACCTTACACCCGCCCCTCAAAAGAATAAAACCCGACGCAATGAACCTTGTTTTGTAAAATCAGTCCTGCTGAGACTTGCCGAGATTAGAAATGCTGATCCGGAAAACCTGTCGCAAACCATATTTAACAATACCAATACACTTTATAGGGTTGACTTTTAATCAGGTTGTTTTTTTAACCGGGTTGTCTGCAGTGTCAAGTCATCAGTTTTTGTTCATGAGTTTGGCCACGGCTTTTTCAAGGCCGTCCAGGGATAATTCATACATGGAAAAAATTTTTGAGATGGCTATAATGGTGTGTGTGTATCCCCACATGGTTTCTGAAACAGGATTCAACCAGACGGAATGTGAAAAGGTTTGGGCCAAAAAATTGAGCTGATCTATGCTGGATCGGCCGCTTCTTTCCGAGATATGAATGGAGCCGTCATGGGCCATGAGTTCATAGGGTGCCATACTGGCATCCCCGACAATAATCAGCCTTGTATCAGGATCAAGCCGTGAAAATTCAATAATATTCCTGGGTTTCTTATACCGGGCCGGGTCTTCCCAGAGATAATCATAGATCGTGTTATGGAAAAAATAGGTTTTGACTTCCTTGAACTGAGCCCCTGCGTAATCAAAAAGGGTTTGAACTGCCTGGATATAGGGATCCATTGACCAGCCGCCATTATCAATGACCAGAATAATCTTGAGCCTGTCCTTTAACGTCCTGTCAAACATCAGCTCAATTTCACCGGCATTTCTCAGGGTCTCTTTGATGGTTTCATCAATATTGATCATATCTTTTGGTCCGGTAGGGATCATGTTTCTCAAGCGTTTGAGTGCCTCACCGATTTGCGCCTGAGTTAAAGGCCCTGATGTTGAATAATCTTTATACCGGCGTTCATTGGCCACCTTTACCGCAGATTTATTTCCCGATTCTCCCCCAACCCGCATCCCGCCCGGATGGTAGCCGGAATGGCCAACCGGAGAATATCCACCGGTTCCGATCCATTTATAGCCGCCATGATGTTGTCCGTCCTGATCTTTGAGCCGTTCCTTAAAATATTCAATCAATTCGTCCGGCGACATCTTCTTGAGTTGCTCTTCATCAACCCCCAGCGCGTCCGCCATCATTTTTGGATTTTTAAGCCATTCATCCAGCATGCCACGGGCAATTTCATCAATTTCAAACCCGTCATTTTCAGGCAGCGGCACTCCTTCAAAATGGTGAACAAATACCTGATCATATAAATCAAAATACCGTTCGCTTTTGACAAGGATGGCTCTGGCACAGGTATAAAAATCGTCCAGATTGTTAATGATCCCCTGGTGCAGCGCCTTTTGCAACGTGAGAAAAGATGTGGGAGATACCGGTATCCCGATCTCTTTTAACGTATAGAAAAATTTTACAAACATCTATTCACCGGCCATTAAAACATTCGTCTTCTTGATGTTATATTTGCTGCTCTTTCATAGTCAGGACTCTTTTTAAACAAGACCCCCAGGAATGGAAGATTCCCTTTAATAAGATTCTTTGCCCTGAAATCAGGATCTGCCTTCAATGCTCTGATCCAGTTGATCAATTCCCTTGTAGCCGGTTTCTTCTCAATAGAATCTATCTCCCGCATGCTGTAAAATGCGTCAATGGCATTCTGGGCAAGCGTTGAATCAATGTCTTCAAAATGAACATTGATGATCTTTCTCATCATTTTGGGGTCGGGAAAGGCAATGTGGTGGAAATTACATCTGCCTAAAAAAGGATCGGAAAGATCTTTTTTAGCATTGGAGGTAATAATGATAACCGGCCTGTGTCTGGCTTTAATAGTTTTATCGGTTTCAATGATATCAAACTGCATCTGGTCAAGAACATCCAGCATATCATCCTGAAAATCCGTATCTGCCTTGTCAATTTCATCAATCAACAGCACAGTTCTTTTGTCTGAACAAAACGCCTGGCCAATCTTCCCCATTTTGATATACTCATCAATATTACTGACATCCCTTTTGGAATCCCCGAACCTGGAATCATTTAAACGGGTCAGGGTATCATATTGATATAATGCCTCAATCAGTTTCATGCTGGATTTAACATTAAGGACGATTAAAGGCATATTCAAATTTTCTACAATGGCATGGGCCAGCATGGTTTTACCGGTTCCAGGCTCTCCTTTGAGAAGCAGCGGCATCTCAAGTTTCATTGATATATTAACAATTGAGGCAAGTTCCTGATCCAGGACATATTTTTTTGCGCCCTGAAATTCATTATTCGATTCCTGATACATACCGAATCTCCATATATGGTTTCCGTTTTAAGTTTTACATAAATTTTGATGATAATAATAATCACAAAATAGCGTTTAACAAGCTTTTTTTGAAAACTGCCTGCGTAAAAACATATTACAAAAACGTAACTCTAAGCCGCTTTTGAAAAAATTCTAAAAGATTGACATTTTAATAACTTGGTGCTAATAATTTTAATTTAACAACCATATGATACAAATTTTAGGAGCATGCTATGATTGGTGGGTTAGGAATGCCGGAACTGATAATCATTCTTGTAATTATCCTTATTATATTCGGCGCAGGAAAACTTCCTGAAATCGGGGCCGGCCTGGGCAAAGGAATAAGAAACTTCAAAAAAGGAACCAAAGAGCCTAAAATTGAAGACAAAGAAGACGAACCGGAAAAAATCGAAAAAGACTAATTATTATATCATTCATTGCAGCCGCCTTTAGATAAAAACGTGGCTGCAGCAACCTTTCCTGATTATATCTTCCTTTTATAATTTTTCAACTCGGGCTTGCTTTAATTTTGGTACTCATTCATTAAATTACAAAAATGAAATTTATTTTCCATTGTTTATAACATTTTTGTGATAAATTTTTTATATATAATAATTTTTCGCTCATATTTTTAATACCTCTTAATAAATGCCAGACCAGGCCTGATCTGGCACGACCATTGCTTATGTTAAAATAAATAAGGGTAAAACAGATATGGATAAAACAAACACAGACATATTAATCAAAAAACGAGAGGCCTTGATAAAACAATTTCTTTGCGGGGATGAACCTGACTTTCTTGAAAAACATGCATCTGTTATAGATGAATACTTTTTTTCAATATTTGAAAAAAGCATTGCTGCAAAAAAAATGACGATTGCCGGAACCCCCTTTGCTATCATCGCTCTGGGAGGGTATGGTAGAAAAGAGCAGTGCATTCATTCTGATATCGATCTTTTAATCCTGTTTGAAAAAAGCGTTCCTCCCGAAGTTGAAGCCTTTGTACAGGAACTTCTTTACCCCCTGTGGGATGCCCGGTTTGAAGTCGGGTATGCGGTTAGAAATATCAACGAATGTCTTGAGATGGCCTTTGAACGGTTTGATATTTTAACCACCATGCTGGATGCCAGATTTGTTTGCGGCGCATCATTGATTTACACATCCTTTATAGAAAAATTCAGGTCGGATTTATCTACCAGACACTTGAAGGACACACTTAACTATCTGTTTGAACATGGTGAAAAAAGACATTTTGACTTTGGGGATTCTACTTATCTTATTGCCCCAGACTTAAAATCCGGATTCGGTGGCCTTCGGGATTACCATACGCTTTTATGGTATGCAAAAATAAAATCCAATATCAAAACCAGAAGAGACCTGGAATACTATGGATTCTTATCAAATTTCGAATATTTATCCCTGGAAGAATCCCTGAATGATATTTGGAAAATCAGAAATTTTCTGCATCATATCACAAAAAGAAAATGCGACACGCTTCATTTTGAATACCAGATGGAACTGGCCGGTCTTTTAGGGTATCGATCAAAAAATCGACAACCGGGAGTTGAACATTTTTTGGGTAACCTTCATACCCGGATGGATTTTTTAAAACAAATCAATCAAATCACCTTTGAAGATATTCTTGGAACTATCCGCATTAAAAAAGGGACTTCTGAACCTCGCCCTACAAAAACAGACGGGCTAGTGATTAAAAAAAGAAGACTCTATTTTATCAACACTGTGGCTATCCTGCAAAAACCGGATCTTTTATTAAAAATTTTTCTTGAAAGCGGACTAAGAAAAATTCCCTTATCCATTGAAGCCAGAAGAATTGTCAGTGAGTTTTTACATCTTGTGGATGGTGATATCAAAAAAAACCATGCCTGCATTAAAATATTTAAAAGAATCCTTTCCCTGTCTTACTGGGAATTCAATGTTCTTAATGTTATGCTGGCAACCGGTATTCTGGAAAAATTTATCCCGGAATTTTCTGCCATTGTGAACAAAATTCAGTACAATCATTATCACCGATTTCCGGTGGACAAACACTCCATTCGATGCGTTCAGATCATTAACAATTTCAAAGAACCCGGCAACTCACCCATGGAGACCCTTTATCATTCCGTATTCAGGGAAGTGCGTAATAAAAATATCTTGCTTTTCGCGGCCCTTCTCCATGATATCGGCAAATCAAACCCGGCAAAAGAACACTCAAAAACAGGGGCGAAAATAGCAAAGCCTATTTTGAAACGATTTGGCTTCAATTCAACACAAATCGAAGATGCTGTTTTTTTAATTGAAAACCATCTGATTCTTGTAAAGACTGCAACCAGAAGAGATATCTGTAATGAAGAAACCGCTGTCTATATGGCCAATAAAATTGGAAAAATCAGATTGCTGAGAATGCTCTATCTTCTTACCATAGCAGATTCCAGGGCAACCGGTCCCAAAGCATGGAATGAATGGACTCAAAACCTTTTAAGAGATCTCTTTTTAAAAACAATGGGCATTCTTAAAAAAGGAGATCTGGCATCAAAAAAAACCCAGCGGCTCATCGACAAAAAGAAAAATGATGTTCTAAGACTTTTAAAAAACCGATGGCGCGAGGATGAAATAAATAAACAGCTTGAATCAATGTCCCGAAGATACCTGGTTTATATTCCCGCACAAAACATTGTTGACCATATAAACCTTTACCGGAATCTTAAGGTCAAAGACTTTATCTGGCAAATATCAAAAGAAAAGGACTCTGATATACGTACCGTATCCATTTGCGGGAAAAATAAACCCGGATTTTATTCAAAAATAGCAGGCGTTTTCTTTCTGAATAACCTTGATATTGTTGCTTCCCAGGCTTATTCGCTTGGGGAGGAACATGTGTTGGATATTTTCAAGGTCAATCCGCCTAAAGACAGAATTTTTGAAACAGAAAAATGGAAAAAGGCGGAAACCGATCTGATCCATGCCATTAGCAACGACCATTTCCTGGATAACGCCCTATCTAAAATACCCAGAACAATCCAGGTATCATCCGGTAAAATTCCTAAACCCAATACCATCCGCTTCGATAATGAAACATCCAGCTTTTTCACTATTGTTGAAGTATTTACCTATGATTTTCCAGGGCTTTTATTTTCCATTACCAATGCATTATACCGGAGTCATACAAATGTTGATGTGGCCATGGTCGCCACAAAAGTTGACCAGGTAATTGATATTTTTTATGTCAGAAGCCTTGAAAATGATGCAAAAATTGAAACTGAACAAGGACTTAAGCAAATCAAAAATGCGATTTTAAAAAGTCTGCCACAAATATATTCAAAGGAGGTTAATAATGAAAAAAATTGAAGCAATCTTGAAACCATTCAAACTGGATGATGTAAAAGAAGCCCTAAGCGAAATCGGTATCTATGGAATGACGGTGACGGAAGTTAACGGGTATGGCCGGCAAAAGGGGCATAAGGAAATATACAGAGGCGCAGAATATGTTGTGGACTTTGTACCCAAAATAAAAGTTGAAATCGTTGTCAGTGATGAAAGAGCAGATGAAACTGTCGAAACTGTCAGGAACGCTGCCAAAAGCGGAAAAATCGGTGATGGAAAAATTTTTGTGTCGTCTGTTGAACAGGTCATCCGGGTAAGAACCGGTGAGACAGGAACAGATGCACTTTAACATACATTAATACACCCCCATAAAAAAGGAATTATAATGACACCCAAAGATGTAATTGCAATGGTAAAAGAAAACGATGTCAAAGTTGTTGATATCCGATACATGGACTTTATCGGCACATGGCAGCATTTTAGTGTCCCTGTTTGTGAATTCACAGACTCGGCATTTGAAGATGGATTCGGGTTTGACGGATCAAGCATGAGAGCATGGCAGAATATTGATAACTCTGATATGATTGTTATCCCTGAAGCCGGAACGGCTAAAATAGATCCCTTTTTCAAAGTCCCGACACTTGCCATCATTGGCAATATTCATGAACCCATCACTCTGGAAGCTTACAGCCGTGACCCCAGAGGGATTGCCAAAAAAGTTGAACAATACATCAAAAGCACGGGGCTTGGTGATACGATTTACGTTGGCCCTGAACCTGAATTTTTTATCTTCAGTAATATTCGATATGCTTCTGAACCCAATGCTGCTTTTTTCGAAATTGATTCTCCTGAAGCCCATTGGAACACCGGCGCGGATGAAATGCCTAATCTTGGATATAAAATCCGCGCCAAACACGGATAT
>Ga0190329_1000077_pt1 | contig 26897 bp, 27 predicted proteins | sample 48720423_MG_FD_161655 | JGI IMG/M metagenome (GOLD analysis project Ga0190329, IMG submission 161655) | Hydrothermal vent sediment bacterial communities from Southern Trench, Guaymas Basin, Mexico - 4872-04-2-3_MG | ecosystem: Environmental > Aquatic > Marine > Hydrothermal vents > Sediment ... | reverse complement strand
GCTACTTCTTTTATCACATGATATGTATCCCTATCACAATTTGTGCCAGGGTAGACGACAACTCCGAATTTTACTTTTCTATTTCCCATTTAAAATCCTCTATAACCGGGTTTGCAAGAACCTTCCGCGCTATTTCTTCAATTGTCTTTTCAGGGTTATCATCCTCTATTTCAATATAAAAAACTTTACCCTGCCTTACATCCTTTATTGATTCATACCCAAGGGTATGAAGGGCCCTTTTTATTGTTTCCCCCTGGGGGTCAAGGACACCTGATTTAAGGAAGACTTCAATTTTTGCTCTCATTTTTTCTCCTTAAGTATATGGTTTGTATGGGATAAGGAATTTCAATCCCTTCTTTCTGGAAGTTTTCCATTATCCTCATATTGATTTTATCTTTAGTGGCGAAAACCTTCTTGGGATCATCCACCCAGTAAACCAGAAGGAAATTAAGGAAAAAATCCCCAAATTCTGTAAAGAAAGCTGATGGGGCGGGATCCCTCATAACCTCATCTACTTCAAGAGCTGATTTTATAAGGATTTCCTTAACTTTCTGTGGGTCTGAATCGTATGATACACCAACTGTAATTTTTCCAACGCTACTTCTTTCAGGAAGATAATAATTCAAAACTTTACTTTTTATAAGTTGAGAATTGGGTACTACCAGGACATAGTTTTCAACTGTTTTTATTTTAGTTGAACGAAGTCCGATCTCCAGAACATCGCCAAATTCACCGTTTTCAAGCTTTATTCTGTCTCCCACTCTGAAGGGTTGGTCAAAAAGTATCATAAGTCCACCAAACATGTTTGCAAGAGTATCCTGAGCTGCAAGTCCTATGGCCAGAGAACCCACTCCCATGGAAACGATGAGTGAAGATATATCATAATTGAACCTTTTAAGAATTATCATAACTGCAGCAGTCCATAAGAAAATTTTCCCTCCTATATCCACAAGAGGAAGAAATCTTCTCAGAAACTCCTTCTTCTGCGAAGATTCCTGGACCCAGCTAAGTATGGCTTTAAACACATTGTTTATAGCCATCGCAGCAAGAAGAACAGTGAGAACGAAAAGAGCCCCATCTATTACCTTGAGGTACTTAGCAGGAATTTTTACAAGATAAATGGATATATAAGCAGCGATTACTACAGCAGCAAGGCTAAGAGGACTCTTAAGGGCATGTGTAACCAGGTCATCAAGTTTAGTTTTGGTCTTTTTTGAAAATCCGGTTATTATCCTGATTATAAGTTTTACAAGGGCTATCCCTGCAACAGAAAGTCCAAGAAATATCAGGAGAAAAAATAACCACTGTTTGTAATTCATAAAGAAATTCTAAATTACCGGAGCATTAAGGTCAAGCTTAAAGAGGTTCCCACCTCCATGAATGCGCTCTATCAGGGGATTTACAGATAATTTCTTGCAAGATATAGAGACTCTTCAAACTCTTTTTGCTTCACCATAGAAAAGATGTCTCTTTATTTTCTGAGAGGTTGTTTTTGGAAATTCTTCATCACGGATTACAAAGCTTCTCACTCGCTTATAATCTGCAAGGTCCTGTGAATATTTCTTTATTTCACTCCCTATAAGCTCATAAATTTTATCCTCGCTCACTTGCTTTCCCTGCTTTTCTAAAGTCTCATAAACAAGGTCAAAATCAGGATATACAATTGCCTGTAGCTCTTCTGCTCCTGTGGTGGGATTGTTTGTTGAAATTACAAGAACCTCTTTTACAAAGTCAGAGCGAAGAAGAGCTTCCTCTACTTCTTCGGGATAAATATTTTTCCCGCCTTTCGTTACTATAACGAATTTCTTTCTACCGCTGATGTAAATATAACCATCATCGTCGATGTAACCCATATCTCCTGTAAGGAAAAATCTATCCTCTGTAAATACCTTTTTGTTCCTCTCGGCGTCCTTATAATAACCCTTCATCACATTGGGGCCTCTAACTCCTATCTCGCCAATTCCTTCTTCGTCCGGGTCAAAAATTCTGACTTCAACATAAGGTAATGGCCAGCCAACGCTTTTATTTCTGGGGCAGCAGGGTGGGTTCACGCTTACTACTGGAGCCGTTTCCGCAAGCCCGTATCCCTGAAGAATGGGAAATCCCATCTCCTCCAGTATCTCAGAGATCCAACCAGGTAGTGCTGCTCCTCCGCTCACGAGATATTTCATTCTTCCAAAACCCATTTTTTTTCTCAGCGTTTTAAAAGAGACCTTCCCCCCGATTATCTTTGAAGACAGCTTCATGGATTTAAAAAGCACCCTGGTGGGAAGAGGAGACTTTTCCACCTTCTGTAAAACCCCCCTTATCAGCTTCTCCAAGATAAGTGGAACAACCATCATCTCATGGGGCTGAACTTCAAGCAGGTCTTCTCTTAACTCATTGGGCTTAAAGGACCTTGCTATTGCAATGGTTGCCCCCACAGAAACCGGAGCCAAGAGACTTGTGGTAATGGGAAAACTATGATGAAGAGGTAGAATAAGAAAGAATATGTCCCCTGGAATGAATTCAAAAGTCTGATAAAAAGCATCAAGATTGGCTGCAATATTTCTGTGGACAAGAACTATTCCCTTTGAAACCCCTGTTGTGCCTGAAGAAAACATCAGAATGGCTTCATCTTCAAGATTGATATCCGGAAATGGGACTCTCGCTTCTTCCAGATCAAGCAGAGAAGAAAAAGGATAAATTCTAAAGCTTTTTTCAAGAGAAAGCTCCTTTATCTCAGGAATAAACCTGTCGGAAGCAAAAATTCCTCTTAATCCTGCTTCTCTTATAATATGTCTGTATTCCGAAGGTTCGAGTCTCGAATCTATAGGCACCACAGATGCCCCTGAATAGGAAGTGGCAAAGAAGGAAATTATCCACTCAGGAGAGTTTTCTCCTAAAATTCCGACGCTATCACCTTTCCCAATTCCTTCTTTCCTTAAAAGGTAAGCAGCAGCCAAAACTTTTTTGTAAAGTTGATAATAGGTTAAGGTAAACCAGCTTTTACTTCTCTTTATTTTTACCGCCTCGTTCTCGGGAAATTCATCAACTGTTCTCTCCAGCCATTCCGGTATAACATACCACCCTCTTGATGGCCTTATAATTGTGTGTTTACGCTTTTCTACTTTCTGTTTTTTCATAGGTTAATTCTAATACAAAAGCTCCATATAATAAAAGCGGAAGTCAGAAGGAAAACCGAAGTCCCACAGAAAATTCTCTTCCCCCCCAGCTTCTCAAAGTTCTATTGAATGACTCCATGGGATAAAACTTACCATCTGTAGTGAGAATTCCCTGAATTCCCATATTTTTGTAAGCATTGTCCCATCCAAAGAGATTTCTGATTTTTAAATAAATAGAAGAATTTATTCCGGCTATTTTAAAGGTTCGTGAAACAGATATATTAAATGTTTTAAATTCCCTGGAAGTTTCGTATCCACCTCTGGATGCCACAATTTCGAAAAGGTTAAAGGGATATAACTGGTCAGTCATCAAAAACAGCTTTCTCTGATATGGCATTCCAGAAACATAAAGGAAAAATCCGGAAATATAAGTTCTTTTGAAAGGTTCAAGAGTAAATGATGCTCTTAAGGAATACCTGCTGTAGTCATATTTTATGTTCTCCACCTGATTTGGTGAAAAGATCAAAGGAGTAGAACCTTCGTAACCTTTAAATTTTGTGTAAATGCCCTCTATGTAGAAAGAAAATCCTTTTCTGAAATCTCTTCTCAGGTAAATTCTGATGTTCTTAGAAGATGAATTTAAGTCTTTAATTGCCACAGACGATAAAGTAATTTTGTATTCCGGCTCTTCCTCTGTGGGGGTAAAGTAGTAAACAGTAAGCACTCCATCATCTGAAGTTCCGAAAATTCCATCAGGGCCGGGCTCTTTAACCTCAACAGCATTCCACCAGGGATGTTCCTTATAATAGTCCACGGCAGTATTTATTATTCCTATGTTATTGCTGCTGTTTTCTATCCATCCCTGAGCGCCAAAAACAGAATCCAGAAGAAACGCTGATTCAAAACCCAGGCTTATTATATCCTTAAAAGGAGTGGGTGCCTTCTCATCCATATGAGGAGGTGGCATTATTCCGGTTTCAACCACCTCATCAGAGGAAGGAACCCCATCACCATTCATGTCTTTCCAGAAGAGATCTGCCCATCCATTATTATATGGAAAATAGGATAGCATCTCGGAGGAATCGAGTGGCTTTCCGAACCTCGAAAGGGAACCCTTGAATACAAAATTCCTGGATAAAGAATAGGAAAATCCAAAACGAAGTCCAAAGGACTCCCTGCTGAATCCCGGAAATGAATATATAATTCTTCTTGAGAAAATGTCCTTGTCACCTTCCCCGTTAAGAAATTCCCATCCAGGAGTTCCTGTTCTCAACCCTGAATGATTTCTCGAAGAATAATTGTCGTATCTGAGCCCTGTGAAAAGAACGAGCTTACCAAAATTCCATGTATCCTGAAGGAAGATAGAAAAATGATTGGTGTGAAAAGACGCCCTTTCCGGGTTACCCATGGAATAAACTCTCCAGTACCTGATGTCAGTATCGGGAAGGAAATATGGAATGTCCCCATACAAATATTTAATTACATTGTTGGATGTATTTGCCTCGGAATACAGGGATAGATAGTTGTAATTAAAACCACCAAAAATTGTATGGCTTGCTCCTATAAGGTTATCCAGGAAAATACCAAGATTAAATTTTGCATAGTAATCCCTCATTCTCACAAAACGGTTTCCCAGGAGGGATTCTCTACCTGTCTTTGTATTAAAAATACCTGGTTCTTCACGAAGTTTTTCCTCCGACTCCCATGTTCTTATCCCGGAAGCCACATAATGAGAAAATTCTTCTTTAACACCGGAATTAAAAAGTGAAAAATCCCATGTTTTGACATTGAGGTCAGGGGTATTCGAAGGATAATGAAGAAAATTGGCATATTTTATCTCGTACGGCTCATTGAGCCTGGTATAAAGAATTCTTGCTCCCGCACCTCCATACGAAGCCTCATAATACAAAAGGTCTCCTTTTCTGGAAATCCTATTGTCAAATCCTGTAATGTCCCTTTCCTCGTTTAGCCTTGAGTAGGATAGAGCTGTTTTCAATTTTCCCCGGGAAATTGCTGTTGATAGATAAACAGAATAAAAATAGGGATTTTCAAGATCACTGGAAAAGCTCTCGCCTGGAAGCCATTCAATGTTAACCTGGTTCCCCACAGAATAGTTATCGCTGTAATATCCTGGCCTTTCATTGACAACCGCCCCATTATTTAAAGAAAGGGAGACAAAATTACCCATATCAAAAATTTCAGGATATGATGGAAAAAGAAAGTGATTTTCAGAAATATAATATCCATTCCACCTGTATTGAGCATTTCCCGGATAGAAATCAAGCCTTCCCAGTTTTCCGTCTTCAAAGGGAAGAAATTCCTTGCATTCAAAACTGAAAACAGGCCAGATCTGGGATGGAGAAGGATGTATTTTTACACTTTCCTCACCACTCTTCTTTTTTAATGGTTTTAATGGCATATCTATGTTGTAAAAATTTTCTATCCCGGGTAACACCTTTACCCCTTTCACTGTTTTGCTGTAAAAACCCTTAAGCTTTACTTCTGCAGAATAATCTCCAGGTATGGCATTTATAAAAACAATCCCACTTTCGCCACTATAACCGTAATAAACCCTTTGCCCTTTCAAAATTACCCTCACCCCTGGAAGAGGGTTGCCATATTCGTCAACAATCTTCAGTTTCAAAGTTGAAGCAAGGGAAAAACCTGCTATTAAGAATGCTACAATTATCCTTTTCATGAGAGTAAGGATAGATTAACAGAGGAAAAAAATCAAATTTTATAAAGCTAAAATAGGGTCAATCTTTCGACCTGTTTAAAAGAGAAATGACTGCAGCAGATAATTTCTCAACCGGCAATTCAAATTTTCTAAAGGCTAATCTGTCTAATGGAGTTTCTCCAATATTAATTATTACAAGCTTACCTCTCCTATCAAGGGTATAAAGAGGAAGCGAGGCTGCGGGCTGGACCACCAGGCTGGATCCCATGACAATACAAAGGTCAGAGGCCCCGGCTGCCTCTATTGCCTTTGAAAATTCCTTTTGAGGCAGGGTCTCACCGAAGAAAACCACATCGGGTTTTATAACTCCTCCACATTCGCAGTATGGAACTTTCCCTGCAAGCACATCCTTAAGAATATCCTCTTTTGAATATTTTCTTCCGCATTTTGTACAATGGGCTTTCTCAAGAGTTCCATGCAACTCTGCAACCTTTGAAGTTCCGGCTTTTTTATGAAGTCCATCTATGTTCTGGGTAGCTACAAGAGATAGTTTCCCAAGTTTTTCAAGCTCTGTAACTAAAAAATGGGAAGGATTTGGCTTAGCTTTCAGAAGTTTTCTTACTATGGGTCCAATCTGGGTGTAGAAAATTTCAGGGTTTCTATAAAAAAGTGTAATATCAAAAACTTCCGGGCTTATCTTCTCATATATTCCACCCTTCCCCCTGAAGTCTGGTATACCACTTGGAGTACTAACTCCTGCTCCTGTCAGAACAAATATCTTTTTAGACTCAAATATTATATCTCTAAGTTCTCTGGCAACTTCTTCCACACTCATCCCAGTTAAGAGGGGGACAAAGCCCCCTTTTTTATCTTCTAATTGCCTCTATTCCCTTTACTTTCACCTCAAGATGCTTTCCTGCCATAGAAGGCCTTGGGCTGGACCACAGAAAATCTCCTATGTTAACGAGGGGAATTTCCCAGTCAAATCTCTCGTTCATCAGTTTAATAATCTCATTCGCTATAAGAGCATAACCTATAGTAGAAGGATGAACTCCATCAAGGGAAAATAAACCTCCTGTTAAATATTGTGAGGTTAATCTTACTCCCCCTACTATTAATCCTTCAGTAGCTGCTTTTTTAAGTAAGTCATTTATATCAAGAACAGTAATATCGTACTCTGAACCGAGGTCCTTTATAATTGAATTAAAATTCGAAACTCTCTTTTCGATTATTGACCTTTCATGTGAATCCACCACAACCTCATCAGGCAGTGGAAGGCCTGTTCCTCCATATTGAGATGGTATTCCATATCCCTGAGAGATATAGGTTTGAGCAGTTAAAAGAACGAGGTCATTATCTGTTAGTCGGCCATGAGGGCCTATAAGATATACCTTCTGGCCCTGGACCTCTATATAAGGTTTTATGTACGTAGAAAAGGGAATCAATGAAACTTGTGGAATAGTTATCATCACAATTTTTGCATTTGTCTGGGTTTTTAAGGCGCCAACTATGGTTTCCATATTATACCTGAATACAGAAACAGGAACTATTGTTACTCCTTCAATCACCTTTCCTGAGGTCAGAGCACCAAGAACATCATTGTTTCCAATCCACAGGGTAATAAGTGTTGGATGAGCCGCCACAGCAAGCTGAAGCTGAGTGCCCATACCTCTTAAAATTAGATCATGAAAGCCTCCGTTGTCGCTTACGGTGTTTATAAAATCTTCCGTGGTGGCTCCTGGAACCCCAAGATTATTGTAAATTCCCTGATAATAAAGATTTTCTGGATGTCCGTAGTTAGAGGAACTGGGCACTATTGAAAAGTTCCCGCTCTGGTCAACCTCAAGCTTTAAAAGAGGGGGGATGCCTGGAGGTGAAACAAGGGGCAGCGCAAAATCTTCCACTCCCGCCTGTTTTGCTATAAGTGCGGGGAAACTCACCTGCTGATAATAATCTACAAGCCCTCCATTCTGAAATCCGGCAGTAAGACTATCTCCAAGGGCATAATATCTCTCAAAAGAGTCTTGATAATCGCCTGAAATCAAAAACCCAAGCAATGAAAATATAAATAAAATGGAAAATAACCTTTTCATCTTAACCCCCTTTAAAATTTATACCCGAAGTTTACCCCAAAGAGGAAAGCATTTGTTTTAAATGTGCCTTCGTATCCGTATTTGCTCTTTCCTTCTGTACTTCTATCCTCTCCTAATAGGTATATCGCTGATAGGTCAATATATAGATTCTCATTCAGAGACTTACCCAATCCGACAGATACAAGATGCCTTGTGGTGTCAGGAAGCTGGGGTGTAACAGATTCAGCATCCGCAGCCTCCTGATCATAAACATATCCTGCCCTGAGATATGTTCCTTCTGTTATCATGTATTCAACTCCAAATCTCACAGTAACATTGTTATGATAGTATTCTTTAGTCTCTTCATCTGAAGGATTCAACATTGGATAATCTGGGAAACTTATGGGAAGTCTGTCGTACATACTCCAGAAGGTGTATCCCACGTCGAGCTCAATAGAAAGTTTCTCACTGGGATAAAAAGCAATTCCTCCTCCAAGATAGGATGGATATTTTATGGAAGCGTTCACTTTTACATCTTCTCCGAAGGGAAGGAGTTGATTGACCATATAATCAAATATCTGATTCCCTGTGAAAATCTGAGAAAAATCTGCTATCCCAGTGTAACTTACCTTTTGACTGTTCCTGTAGCTTATACCAATACTGAACTTATCACTGGGTTTTACAAGAATTCCGGCATTAAAAGAGATGCTTCCCTTCCAGTCTGAATCAAGGCTTGCTGTGCCCACATCGGTTATAGAATATGTAAATGGATTATAAACAGGAATATATTGAACGACATGGAGTTTAGAAAACGAATACTCAAAACCAGCTCCAAAGGCAATTTTATCGCTAAATTTATAAGCTACCACAGGGTTTATGGTGAACATAGTTATGGAACTATCGGTGGAAATATATCTTCCTGTGAAATTTTCAGGGTCTTTCCATTTCGTTCCAAGACCAAAAGGTGAATAAACACCCAGACCCATTGTTAATTTATCGGTGGCAGGATAAACAATATAAACATTTGGCACAGGAAAATACTGAGGCTCAAGCTCTTCCTTTACTCCCTCTCCAGGGAAAGGATTTGCTCCTTCAAAGGAACCCTTAGGGGCGATAAGTGTTCCCCCAACATAGAACCATTTCTTTCCAAGAAAAGCTATCCCTGCAGGATTGTAAAAAATGGCTGATGGGTCAGAAGCTCTTGCTATAAAAGCAGATCCCATTGCAGTCGCTCTTGTTCCGTGTTCGGATATATCAAACCCGGCACTAAAAAGAAAAACTGCAATTACAAAAAACAGAACAGCTCTCTTCATCTCTATCCTCCTTTATTTTTAAATTACGATAATATTTTTATGTTCTCCTGTCAAACAGAATATGGACTACTCGCTTCCCAATTCAAAATATCGGGAACTGAAGCACTGTCGAGGATAACTTTTTTAAGCTCTTTTTCCTCTGTGGTTAGTGCTACCAATGACATTTTACCGCTATCCAGTTCTATACAGGTTATTTTATGGTCAGGGTAAATCCCGCACCCTGTGTTGAAATATATTGGTTTTTGAATACCGCTTGAAACATCTTTTTGCCCTCCTTCTTCTTTCCCTGCTCTCGAAGCAAACATTGCCCTATGGGTATGTCCACAGATCACGATTTTTTCTCTCGAAGCCGCCCAGGAATAATATTTTTCTTCAAGGGCATTCCTTTTCCTGTAAACCTTTGAAGGGCTCGAAGAAGAAACCCTTAAAATCAGCTGCACTGATTTCCAGAAATACCTTACAGCAAACCTGCTTATTTTCCAGAGGGTATTGCTTACCACGTCAAGCTGGTGACCATGAAAAAGGAAAAACTCTCCTTCACTGCAAACGAGCCTTAAACTTTCAAGCACAGGTGAATATGGAAAGTTTTTCGAAATTTCAGCACGTCTTTTCTTTATTCTCTTCATCATTTTCGAGACATACCCTTCATCATCCAGGAATATGTCGTGATTCCCTATTATCTTTATAAGTCTCCGCTCTGTGTAAAATCTCTCGTATATTTCAAAAATGCCGGGATACCTCAACATCACATCATCAAGGTCATCTTCCCAAAGCTCCTCTATATCTCCCAAAAGAATAAGGATAAATCCATTTTCATAGTAATGCTCAAGAGCGGAGTGATAAATATCAGCATTTTCTCTAAAATCATCGCTATCCCCGCCATCTCCTTTATGAATATCACTGAAGATTACTATCCTGCTCTCCCTATTAAACAGATAAACTGGAGAAGTTTCATAAAGTCTGTCAAGAATTCCTTTCATTTTTCTTCATTTTCTCAGCAAGTTTGTAAACCCTGCCAAGAAATCTCTCAACCATCTCAGTTTCCTCTACCCTCTCCACAATCTTTCCCTTTTCGAAAATAACACCCACTCCTCTCCCACAGGCAAGACCTATATCTGCTTCTCTTGCCTCTCCAGGCCCATTTACCACGCATCCCATAATAGCTATTTTCATTGGAACCTCTAGCACCTCAAGTCTCTTTTCAATTTCATCTACTATGGGCAAGAGGTCCACCTCAAGCCTCCCACAGGTAGGGCAGGCTATCAGCTCAACCCCCTTTTTTCTCAAACCAAGGGATTTCAATATTTCCCAACCCACTTTAACTTCATAAATAGGTGGGGCTGCAAGCGAAACCCTTATAGTATCTCCTATGCCTTCAGAAAGAAGAATCCCAATCCCAACAGAACTTTTAACCGTTCCTGTAAGAAGTGTCCCAGCCTCAGTAATACCTACATGAAGGGGATACGGGACAAGCTTGGAAATTTTTCTGTAAGCTTCAACTGTTCTCTTAACATCAGAAGCTTTAAGAGAGAGTTTTATATTCCTGAACTCCAGAGATTCAAAAAATTTAACATACTCAAGTGCTGCTTCCACCATCCCATCTGAGGTAGCACTCCCATAATTTTTCAAAATGTGAGCTGGAAGGGAACCTGAGTTTACTCCTATCCTTATGGGAATTTCTGCTTTCCTGGCTGCATCAATTATCTTTTCCACCTTCCAGGCTTCTCCTATGTTCCCCGGATTTATCCTCAACCCATGGGCACCCCTTTCAGCGGCTTCAACAGCCAGTCTCCAGTCATAGTGGATATCAGCAATAACAGGGATGGGAGAATTTTTTACTATTTTTTCAAAGGAAGGAAGAACAGATTTTCTTGGGACTGCAATTCTAATAATCTCACATCCTGCATCTGCGAGCTCCTTTATCTGATCAAGTGTCGACTTCCACTCTTCTGTATCAGTTTTTGTCATTGACTGGACGCGAACAGGGGCTCCGCCTCCTATAGTTACTTCCCCCACCTTTATCTGAAGGGTTTTCCTCATAATCTCTTCAAAATGTCGTTGAAAAGGACAAAAATTGAAAGCAGTATTATTAATGAAAATCCTATTTTAAGAATCCAGTCCTTGGCTCGTTCGCTTAATTCCCTCCCGATAATTGCTTCAATCAGAAGAATCAAGATCTGACCCCCGTCAAGACCTGGAATTGGAACAAGGTTAATTATTGCAAGCTGCAGTGAAACGAAAGCAAGAAAGCTAAGAAAAGGAATTAAACCCGCACTGGCAGTTGCGTAGGAAAACTGCGCTATGTCAATGGGACCAGACAGGGTTTTAGGGGAAAGCTTACCTGCTATTAGTTTTCCCAGCACTTCAAAGGTTAAAGTTGTATAGTAGAGGTTTTCTTTCGCACTATAGGATAAAGCTTTAAAGAAATTAAACTTCTTCTTAACCGAAGGCTGGAAAGGTGTAAAGCCGAGCATCCATCTACCCTGCATTTTCTTGGGTTTTATTTTAAGCTCCAGCACCCTTCCATTCCTTTTTATTTTGATGATAGTTTCCCTTCCCTGTGTTGCATTTATAAGGTCCCTGAGAGAATAAAAATCCTCCACTTTTTTTCCATCTACCTCCAAGATTCTGTCCCCCTCTTTTAATCCCGCTCTTTCTGCGGGACTTCCTGGAAGAATTATCCCCACAACCGCTTCAGTGGGAACATAGATTCCTGAATAGCCAAGGCTATATCTTCCTACTCTCTCAGGGATAAGGGACGTCTCCAGAACTTTATTTCCCCTCTTAATTCCTACCTTCACCTTCTGGCCGGCATTGGTGGAAACAATTATTCTCAGATCACGCCATGTGGGATTTTTCTTTCCAGCAAGCTCTATAATGAGGTCACCCTTCTTAATCCCTGCCTTATCTGCAGGAGAACCGGGTTCAACCCACCCTACCTTAACAGGCTGGGAATAGAAAGCCGGTTCCTGAAGTCCACCCATATAAACTCCTGTCATAACTGCCACAGCAAGTATAACGTTCATAACAGGGCCCATAATAAGGACCAGAAGTTTCTGCCACTTTGGTCTTGAAAGGAAATCCCTTGGATCTCCTGTGGGCTCTTCCTCTCCCATCAATTTCACATATCCACCCAGGGGAACCAAACTTATACGATAGTCCGTTTCCCTTTTCTTAAAACCTATAAGTCTCGGACCAAACCCAATCGAAAAGGTTTCCACACCTATTTTCAGGAACTTTGCTGTAGCAAAATGGCCGAATTCATGGACAATTACTATGATTGTAAAAAGCACAAGAAACCAAAAAATGTTCCCAAGTATAGTCATCACAACTCCCCTATTATCTTTTTAACCCTTTCCTTTCCTTCCTTCACAAGACCAAGCACATCCTCTATGGAGGAAGGCGTAAAAGGTTGATGCCTTTTTGAAACTTTTATTATAACATCTAAAATTGAACAGAACTTAATTTTCCCCTGGAGGAAATATTCAACAGCCTGGTCATTGGCACCATTTATCACTGCAGACAAACTGGGTAAAGACTTCAGCATACGATACCCCAAACCTATAGCAGGATATTTTTCAGGATCTGCTCTGTAAAATTCAAGTGTCTCCAACTCTGAAAGGTCCAGGCTACCTGCTGGAGAATCTTTTCTCTCAGGGTAAAACAAAGCATATTGGATTGGAATTCTCATATCAGGAAGGCTCATATGGGCAAGCAGACTCCCATCCCTCATTTTGATAATAGAGTGAACTATGGACTGAGGATGTATCAAAACTCCGATCTGCTCAGGGGAAAGGTCAAAAAGCCATTTCGCTTCCACCATCTCAAATGCCTTGTTCATGAGAGTGGCAGAATCAACTGTTATCTTTTTACCCATGTTCCACACCGGGTGAGAAAGCACGTCTTTAATTGTCACATTCTCGGGTTTCTCCCTGAAAAAAGGGCCACCAGAAGCGGTAATTATAACCTTTTCAGGTTTTTCAGGATACTGAAGAAGCTGAAAAAGACTGTTGTGCTCACTATCAACAGGTATTATGACACTGTCTGAATGTTTGAGTTCATTTATTATTATTCTGCCACCGCTTACAAGGGATTCTTTATTGGCAAGTGCTACTCTTTTACCGGCTCTTACGGCTTCGTATGTAGGAAGGATCCCGGCGGTCCCAGAGACCGCTATTACAACAACATCTGCTTCACTTAATGTGGCAAGCGCAATGAGGCCCTCTTCGCCCCATAGGACATCTTTTCCGAGAATTCTGGCATCTTCTTCCTTTTCAACAGCTATATAGGAAGGTCTAAATTTCTCTATCTGTTTTCTCAGACTTTCTATATTTCTTCCGGCAGCAAGGCCTATAACTTCTATGCCATTTCTTTCCGCTATTTCTAGAGTTAGCGTTCCAACAACACCTGTGCTTCCCAAAACTGATATCTTCATTTTCCTATCAACAGAAAAAGATAATAAAATACAGGAGCCGCATATATATAGCTATCTATACGGTCAAGAACTCCTCCATGACCGGGGATTAAATTTGAGGAGTCCTTTACACCTGCAGCTCTCTTAAAAAGACTTTCAAAGGGATCAGAAAGCTGGGCAAAAAGAGAGGTTATAAAACCGACTATCAACATATGGGAACAAGAAAACCCTCTCAATATCCCTGAAATGGCAGCAACCGCACCAAATATAAGAGCAGCCACAAAACCTTCCCAGCTTTTCTTTGGCGAGGCTACAGGGAATATCTTATGTTTTCCAAATTTCGTTCCAAAGAGATATGCAGCCGTATCTGCTATTGAAATTATGAATATTATCAGATAAAGCTGATACTTATCCTTTGACCATATAAGATAAATGTGAAAAAGTGTGGGAGCGAGAATAAAAGGAGGGATAAGGGCAGAAGATACATCACGAAAAAATCCTTCAACATCTTCTTTCCCGGTGGTAAAAAGAGAGTAAAGACCTGTCAGGATAATTACCACCAGAAATCCATATAAAAATATGTGAAATTTAAGGGAAAACATTAAAATAAGGAAATTCACCAGAGCAAGGAATCTAAAACCATTTCTTCCTGCAATCAGACCTCCCATTTCCCAGGCTGCCAGGGATAGAAAAATGGAAGCTATTATAAAAAAACCTGCATCAGGTAAAAGAGTAATTCCCACAACTAGAGCTATCAAACCCAGTGCAGATAAAGTCCTGATCAAAAATTCTTTCATATTCTACCGAACCTCCTTTCTCTTCTTTGATAATCTAAAAGGGCTTTTATATACTCTTCATCCGAGAAATCTGGCCAGAGCACTGGTGTAAAATAAAGTTCAGTATATGCTATCTGCCAGAGTAGAAAATTGCTGATTCTCATCTCTCCACTTGTTCTTATAAGGAGGTCAGGGTCCGGCACATATGGAAGGTAAAGGTGCCTCCTGAAAGCCTCCATTGAAAACTCGTCCTCCTCTGCCATTCCCTTCGCAGCCTTCAAAATTTCTGCTCTTCCCCCATAATTAAGCGCCAGAATGAGTTCAAGCCTATCTCCTGAAGAGGTTTCCTTCTCTGCCTTTTCTATTTTTTCCTGAATATCCTCCGGTAGTTCCTCTTTATCACCGGCAATTTTTAGCTTTATTCTGTGCTTTTTAAGGGTCCCCACTTCATTTTTAAGGTATCTTCTAAGAAGGTTTAAAAGAAAATCAACCTCTTCCCTGGGTCTATTCCAGTTCTCCTTGCTAAAGGAAAATGCGGTTACGTATTTTATTCCCAGACGGGCTGACACTTTAACCACTCTTCTCAGGGTTTTAGCCCCCCGTTCGTGTCCTTTAACCCTGGGAAGTCCTCTTTTTTGAGCCCATCTTCCGTTACCGTCCATTATAAAGGCTACATGGGCAGGTAATTTTTCTTCTATCAAACTCCTGGCAAGTTCTGCTGCCTTACCTTTTAAGCCTTCTACTTCCATCCTGTTAATTATAAGGATTTCTGTTTTTTTTATCCAGAGCTTAAAATGTTCATATGGAAGAGGTTTTCCTCCTTCACAGGAGAATATTAATTATTGGTCCTGTAGACAGCGGGAAAAGCTTTCTTTTCAGAAAAATAATAGAACTATGGAAAAAAAGAGGCTACAGATTCACCGCAATTGACACCGATGTTGGGCAGTCAACTCTGGGGCTTCCCACCACCATAACTTCAATGAACAGAGAAGGTAAACAATTTTTCTTCTATGGGTTTTCTTCTCCCAGAGCTCATCCTTTCAGGTTCCTTTCAGGAGTCTCGAGAATGAACAAACAGGGGAGAATAGTGGTGGATACCACAGGGTATGTTGAATTTCCCCATGGTCTGGAAATAAAGAAAGCAAAAATTGAAATCCTTCAACCTGACCTTGTGGTAGCATTCCCTTCAAGCGACCATTCCTGGGAAGAATTTATAGCATCTATCAGCACCAAAGTTGTGAAAATGGAAAGAGACCCTAATGTGAAAAGGAGGGGTCCAAAAGAAAGAGCAATTCATAGAATAAGAAAGTTTCAGGAATTCTTCAAAAAAACCAGGGAAACCGTAATTCCGAGGGCCTCCCTTTTCCCTGTAAAACTGGGAATAACCCCTGAAAAGGGAGCGTTACTCAGTTTCAGGAAAGCGAATAAAGACCTTTTCCTGGGATATATAAAGGAGGTGGGAAACGAATGGGTAAGCGCAGTAATCCCTGCGGATAGAGAACCTACCTCAACAGTTTTGTTTTCATCATATCTTTTTAAAGAACCAATTAAACAGCAAACTCTTTTTTAGCCCTCTGATTTTTTCACTTCTTCAGCAGGCTCAAGAGGAATAATTATCCATGCTATTACATAGGCGAGGATAAAAGGCACCACTGCTGTTATTAGAGCCAAAAACACCATCGCCAGTCTCACCAGATTTGGGTCAATGTTGAAATATTCTCCAAGCCCTCCACAAATACCGCCGATTTTTCTATCCTTTCTGCTTCTGTAAAGCCTTTTCATAAGACACCTCCTTTCTCTTAATTAAACGAATTTCCCTTAGAAATGTTGCAAAAACCTCAGATTTATCTTCAGTGTGTTACTAAAGCCGAAAAAATTTTTACCAAACAAAAATATTCTAAAACTGAAAAGAAGAGCCCTGAATTTAATTAATTTTTACAGGTTTTTACGATCTCAGGAAAGGAAAAGGTCAACTTTTCAACTAAATCCTGCAAGTTTAAGGAAATTTTGCATCAAAATCTTACCGTTTTCACCGCTTCTTTCAGGGTGAAACTGTGTCCCATATAAATAACTTTTCCTGTGGGAGACAACTTCTATTATTTCACCATCTTCTTCATCTTTGCTAATAGCCAGAACTTCAAATTCATCCGGGACCTTTCGCACACACTCATAATGGGACTCTTCCACAAAAAACTCAGCCCCAAGGGTTTCAAGAAGAGGATGGTGTTTTAGCCTAAAAATCTTCTCTCTGCCTTTATGATATTTTTTACACCTTTGAACCTCTCCACCCAAAACACGTATCATAGCCTGGTGCCCGTAACATATCCCCAGAAGTGGATATCTGCATTCCTCTATAAACTCTCTTAACCTGTCTGAGACCTCACCATTTCCAACCATTTTATGTGACCCACTAATAATCACAGGTCCATCCACCCTGTAAAGTTCATCCTCATCCAGAACCTGAGGGGAAACGCCAAGTTCTTCGAGAAAGCTTACATATCCCTTTATCTTTTTTTCTTTTTCCCTGTGATATGTATTAATCAAATATAGTTTCATTCCTTCTCACCTGTGAGAAATATTACATGTCTTTTCGTTTTGAAAATCCTGTCAATAAAATCTGCAAGTAAAAAGAATGGAAAGGCAATTTTTTGAAATAATAGTAGCTTTTTCAATTTTTTAAATTCTTCTTCCTGGACAGGGCTTATATTACCAGAACGACGATCTTTCTTATTTCTGCTTATCCTGAAATAAATTGCGTTCTGAATGGCCTCAAGAAATTCCACAAAAAAACCAGAGTAAAGAGAGATTTCCTTTATTTTAAATCCCTCCTTTTTCACCATGGTTATAAGTTCATCAGGCGTATAACCTTCCCTCTTATGCCCATAGGCTTCCTTTCTAAGCCCTATGAAATTTCTGAATTTTATGATAAAAAGCCTGCCTGCTCTGGGGGTGGTGATTATTACCCTTCCTCCTCTTTTGAGTACTCTTTTCGTCTCTCTAAGAAGAAGACTGTCTTCATCCACATGCTCCAGGAAATCAAACATTAGAACGCTTGAAAAACTTTCATCTTTGAAGGGAAGTTTTTCTCTTCCCACAACAGCAGGTACTTTCAAATATTGTGAGTATTCCCTTACAACATCCTCATCAAGGTCATAACCCACCCAGTATCCTCTTCGAAGCATCCTTGAAAGTCCGGCAGCAGAACATCCAAGTTCCAGAGTTTTGTCCCCATCGATTTTTTCCTCAGCAAGGATAAACTTCTTTCTTTTTTTAATACTTCTTTTTGTTATCTGCTCTCTCAAATCCATGATGATAGAATATTAACATCGTGAGGGGAAAAATTGCCACAATAATAACCCAGCTCGAATTTGGAGGAGCACAGATCCATGCGCTCCAAATTTGCAGAGCCCTCGCAAAAGAAGGCTATAAAAACCTGCTTATATCAGGAGTGAGAGATTATCTTGATAGTGAAGCAGACAATTTGCCTTCCACAGTTCACATAAATGTAAAACAGATGATAAGGCCTATTAATCCCCTAAAAGATGCAATTGCCCTATACCGTATTTTCAAAATACTGAAAAAAGAAAAACCTATTGCAGTCTTCACTCATAGTTCAAAGGCAGGCATTATAGGCAGATGGGCGGCATGGCTTGCAGGAATTCCTGTAAGGGTGCACACAATACACGGATTCGGAATAACACCTTTGCAAAGTCCTTTAAAAAGAAAACTCCTTCTCACTGCAGAAAGAATAACCTCTATGATAACAACATATTTCCTTCCCGTGGGGAAAGAAACCTTAAAAAAAGGCCAGAAATGGAAAATAATAAATAAAAAAAATTACCGTATTGTCTATTCTGGAATTGCCCTTGAGAGGTTCTCAAATGTCAAAGTAAAAAAAGAGGAAAAACTTAGAGAGATCGGAGCAGACCCTGAGCTCCCTGTAGTTGGAACCGTTGCCTGCTTTAAACCCCAGAAGGCACCCCTTGACTTTGTTAAAATGGCAGCAGAGGTCCTGAATAGGATTCAAGCCCAGTTCATAATGGTTGGAGAAGGAGTTTTAAAAAAGAAGGCAGAAGAGTTTGCCTATAGATTGGGAATAAAGGAAAAAATGGTATTTACCGGCTGGAGGGAGGATGTGGAAGAGATAATGTCCACATTTGACGTTTTTGTCCTCACATCCCTGTGGGAGGGACTTCCAAGAGTTATTCCTGAGGCGATGGCAGCAGGAAAACCTGTTGTGGCCTCTGCTATTGATGGGAACAAAGAGGCAATTCTGGACGGTATAACAGGATTCCTGGTTCCACCCTCATCCCCTGAACTATTTGCAGAAAAGGTCGTCTACCTTTTAAACAATCCGGAGATTCGCAAAAAAATGGGAGAAGAGGGAAGGAAAAGAGCAAAAATTTTCTCGGTTGAAGAAATGGAAAAGGCCTACATAAACCTGTTCAGGGAGTTAATTCCTTCAAATGCATAAGGATATATGTCAATATAAGGATTCTCTGCTTTAACGACTCAAAATACAGAAACTCATTTTCAGAATGAGCCCCCTCGCCCGAAGGTCCAAGCCCATCTATGGCTGCAAGTCCCCATCTGGAAAACCACGAAGCATCGCTTCCCCCGGCAGAATGGGTCTCTTCTATTTCTACTCCAATTCCTGAAAGAAGGTTTTTGAGTCTTGTGTAGAGTTTTCTCTGCTGAAGTGATGGTATAAGGGGAGGAACAAAGGATTCAAAATTCATTGTGACAATGGCTCCCTTTCTTACAGGAGAAATATTATTCATGTATTCATTGAGCATCTCTGAAAAACCTTCCTTCTCGAACCTTATATCTACAAGCGCAAATGCATCCCCGGGAACCACGTTTGGCTTTTCCCCTCCACGGATCACTCCTATGTTAAAACTTCCTTCTCTGATGGAAATCCATTCCCGAAGCTCAGAAAGCTGGTCTATCAATTCATCAATTGCATTGACCCCTTTTTCAGGAGCAAGCCCAGCGTGCGCCATTCTTCCCTTTACGCTTATCTTTAGAGATATTACACCCTTCCTTGATGTTTTAAGTTTCCCATCAGGACCGGAAGGCTCAAGGCTGAAGCAATACTTGTAATCTCGGGAAATTCTCTTCATATAATCACGGGTGTGTGAGGAACCTTCTTCTTCTTCGGTATTCATAAGAAAAGCAAAATCCGGAAGGAGACCGTGTTCAGATACAATTTTTATAGCGAAATAAAGGGCTACCACCCCTGCTTTCATATCCAGAGCTCCAGGACCAAAAACTTTTCCGTTCTCTTTCCTGAAAGGATTAATTTTTATGGTTCCTATTGGATGAACAGTATCTATATGGGAAATAAAAATTGAATTTCCCTTTCCTTTTCTCAGAAGAAATACACTATATTCGTCTCCGTAAGTTTTGGCCTCAGGAAGGTACTTTATAAACTTTTCCTTAAGCTTTTCACCAAGGGAATTAACTGCTTCCCTATCCGATGTAGGACTTTCATGTTCCACTATATCTCTCAGAAAATTCAGTATCTCTCCCTGCAAATCCTCTATTCTTTTTTCAATATCCTTTTTTTGAACCATGGAATTACCTCCTCAAGTCCTTCTTTTAAATTATATTTTGGCTCCCAGTTCAGCAATCTTTTTGCCTTGGAAATATCGGGCCTTCGACGCTTCGGATCGTCTTCAGGAAGTGGAAGGAATTTTATGACAGAAGAGGAACCTGTGAGATCTTTTATAATCTCTGCCAGCTTTAATATAGTAAGCTCATCTGGATTTCCCAGGTTTACTACTTCCCCAGCTATTCCTTCTTTTATAGAAAGTTTGTAAATAGCTTCAACCATATCCTTTATATAGCAAAAAGAACGAGTTTGAGAACCATCTCCGAAAACGGTTATCGGCTCCCCAAGAATAGCCTGTTTGAGAAAATTCGGTATCACCCTTCCGTCATCAAAAGCCATTTTCGTTCCATAGGTGTTGAAAATTCTCGCTATTCTGACGTCCACCCCATGTTCTCTGTAATAAGCCATAGAAAGAGCTTCTGAAAATCTTTTTGCCTCATCGTATACAGATCGAGGACCCACGGGAGATACATTTCCCCGATAACCTTCATGCTGGGGTGTAATCTCAGGATCTCCATAAACCTCAGAACTTGAGGCGAGAACAAATCGGGCTTTTTTCTCCTTTGCAAGGCCAAGAGCATGCAGAGTCCCGATTGAATCAACCTTCATGGTATGTATTTTATGCTTCATATAATGAAGGGGAGATGCAGGACAGGCAAAATGGAGAATTAGATCAAGGGAACCCTTAACATATAAAAAATTGGTAACATCGTATTTTATAAAGGTGAAATTTGGATGAGCAAAAAACTCTTCTATGTTATCAACCTTTCCTGTCAGGAAATTGTCAAGACCTATAACTTCCCACCCCTCCTTAAGGTATTTTTCCACAAGATGTGAACCTATAAAGCCAGCAGCACCTGTAATTAGAACCCTCATCAATTTCACTTTACCATAATAAATTTTCTTTTCCAAAGAGAGGTTTCACAGCAAATGTTGTGCTTTTCTCGGGGAAGAAAATTTATTATTTCCTGAAAAGGTAAAGGGAAAACAATCCCCTGAAGTATTTTTTCACTTTCGAATATTCAAAACCATAGTTTTTAACGAATCCAGGAAAATTCATCTCAGCAAATTCACCTGCAAGAGGACACTCCAGCTTCCAAATAAGCAGCTTTGCAAACCATGAGGCATCCTGGTATTTAATCTGAGAATAATCAAAAACTGCGAAAATCCCCCCTTCTTTTAAATTGTGATAAGCATTTTTTATAACTTTTTCCTTATCCTGATTTTCAAGTCCATGCATAACGAAGGACATAAAAACAATATCTGCTTTAAAGGGAACTCTAATCGGATGTTCTATTCTTTCCTTTGCAAATTCCACATTTTTTCTTTTCCTGCATTTTTTTATTGCTTTAGCCATCATCTCTTCGCCAATGTCGAACCCTATGTATCTCCCGCTTTCACCAATTATCTTTGAAAACTCACATGCCGCTACCCCTGTTCCGCTACCGAATTCAATAACGTTAAAACCTCTCCCTACTCCAGTACCCCTAACAGCCCTTCTTATCCATTTGTTATACTGGCCAAAGGTTAGCAATCCCATTAAAATATCATAATACTTTGCTTCAAAGCCCTTTATTTCAACTTTGCTTCTTTGGGAACCCAACTCTCCCCCCTTTTCTTGTTAACATCCTGTAAATTTGTCTGGCATCTTTCAGAGTTTTTTCAGGACTTTCTGTGGTGAATATAATCACATGGGATTTTCCCGCATAGTATTCAGGAGGCATCTGAGAGCTAAGCCTTGCTTCTGCCTCTTCTCTTGTGAAGCCCTTCTCCAGCAATCTAAGCATCTGTTCTTCTCTGGGGCAATAAGTAGCCACGATATAATCGCAAAGCTTGCAAAGACCCATTTCAAAAACTATCGCCGCTTCTATAACAACAGGTCCGTCAATTTTTTCTATCATCTCCTTTATTTTTCTATTTATCCTCGGATGGGTAAGTTTATTGAGAAAACTCAGAGCCTCCCTATCCCCGAATACCAACCTGCCAAGTTTTTTTCTGTCGATCTTTCCATCAGTTAAAATTCCTGTTCCGAATTTCTTCACAAGAACTTCTTTTACATCATCCTCTTCCAGCACCTGGTGTCCAACCTCATCCGCACGGATAATCCTAGCGCCCATTTTTCGCCACTCATTCAGGACCGTTGTCTTACCGGTTGCAATGCCTCCACAAAGGCAGATAACTACTTTTTCAGGTTTACCAAAAATTTTGCACCTCCCTGTTCTGATACTGCTTTTATATTGCCTCCCATTGATAGCAGGGCTTTCTTAACAAAAAAAAGCCCAAGGCCTTTTCCATTTTCCTTTCCGCTGAAAAAAGGAAGAAAGATTTTTTCTTCCTCCTCCTTTTTTATACCTATACCGTTATCTTTTATCTCCACCAGAACAGACGCTTTTTTTTCAGCGATTTTCACTTCAATTCTATCAGCACCGGCTTCTTTTGAATTCTTAAAAATATTCTCAAAAACAAGCTCCAAAAGATATGGGTCAACAAATGCTTCTGCTTCCCCCTCCACAGAAATATTCTCCCACCTTCCAAAAAATGTCTTATCTATTTTCTTTCTTATCAATACAGGTTTCAAAGGCCTTGAAGCTTCCATGAACTGATCAACCAGGGTTCTTATCCTTTCTATTTCCTCGTAAACTCCTTCCTTTTTTCCTGTCTTGAACAGGGTTAAAATTACAGATAATGAATTTTTAATTTCGTGCGAGAGGAATGAGGCAATTTCTCCCAGGGAACTAAGCCTCCTAGTCTCCTCCTCCTCTCTTATTTTCTCCCTCTCCTTTTCTATATCCCTTAGAATGTAAAGAAAAGCATCATGTTCACCTGGAGTGATCCTTATCTTTTCAACTAAATATCTCTCCCTCAAGGATTTTTCGTCAAATCTGCCCGGTTTTAGCTCTTCAACATCCTCTGCCGCTCTGTTCAGAAAGCTGACTCTACCCCCTTCTATAACAAAGGCAGGGCTTTCCATCTGGTTTATAATCCCCTCAATAAGGTCTCTTGTCTGTTTGCTTCTGCGGGAAAGCATTTCCAGAATCTCTTCCATCCCTTCCTCTCTCCTGGGCTCCCTTTCAAAGGAAGCAAGGAGCGCCAGAAGAGTCACCATCAAAAGAGAAAGAAGGGAAACTATACCCCAGAGCTGTTTAAGACTACGCAGTTTTTCCGGGGAAATATCGGGTCTTATCTGAACAACAAAAAGAAAACCCACCAGCATCCAGACGAGCACTATAATCAATATAAAAATGAGGGAATACCTTCTCACCGCCACAGCCCCATATAAAGGTTAAAAAGGTCCAGGTTAAAAATGTATAGAATCCACGAGGCTATGGAAAGAAAAACCCCAAATGGAAGCATAGTTGAAAAGGTCTTTTTCTTCACCAGTATAATTCCAATTCCAAAAAGGCTACCCAGAAGAGAAGAAACGATAATTACCGGCAACAACTGTTTTATACCCATAAAAGCCCCAATCATTGCAAGCATTTTAAAATCACCGAAGCCCAATCCCTCCTTCCCTGTGAGCAAGAGGAACAATTTATAAACCAGCCAGAGAGAAAGATAACCTATCAGAGCTCCGAGGATCGAGGACAATGGACCTGGTGAAATAAAAAAAGAAAACGCTATACCTGCTGCTATTCCAGGAATGGTAAAAATATCGGGCAAAAGCATCCTGTCGCTGTCAATTCCTGCAAGAATTATGAGAAGGCTCACAAAAACCAGTCCCCTTAAAATCTCCAGAGGAATTTGATGAAAATTCCTCCACAGGAGCAAAAAACTCAGCCCTGAAAAGAATTCTACAAGTGGATACTTAATGGGGATCTTCGAGCCACAATGTCTGCACTTCCCTCTTAAAATTATGTAACTAAGAATCGGTATGTTGTCATACCAAGCGATTTTCTTCTTGCAAACAGGACAGAAGGAACCGGGTTTTATTATTGAAATTCCCTCGGGAACTCGGTATATAACGACATTTAAGAAGCTACCCCATACAAGTCCAAATATAAATGCGAAAGCTTCATAAATTACTTCCACAGATGCTCTCTCCTGGGTTTTATCTTACCGGTTTCAGGGTCATATATATAAGGATCCCCATAAAAATCAAGAGGTATTTCCTTTACCAATCCCTTTGTCCTGAGTTCTTCTAAAGACAGGGGTAATCTTCCAGTTATTCTTTTAAACTCCCTTACAGCTTTTGAAAGAGCATCTATGTCCATTTTCGATTTTAGCTTATATAGATGCCTTTCGGCGGCTTTCCTGAAATATCCTGTTTTGTCAGTTTTGTAAACCTTCCACCAGTATTGCCATGAAATTTTGAACAGATTCTTTTTCTCAAGCATGCCGGCAGCCATGGAAAGAAAATAAGGGTCGGGTTTTATTTGATAAGCTTTTAGATAAAGTTCATGCGCAAGTTGATAGTCCTTGGCGTATTTAAATGCATAAAAAGCCGCCTCTGATAGTAGTTCCCACGCATCAGGATTTCGTTTATATCCCTCCATTAAGAGCTCTATAGCAAGACGAGGATTTGCAAAATCATAGTTCGCAATAAGGGCAGCAGTGGAATAAGTTTCAAGATACTTGGGATCAAGGGACCATATTGCCTCAAAAAATTTTCTTAAATTACTTTCTCTTGTTCTAAAGTCAATTTCAGCACTTGAAAAATACTGAATAGCCCATATATAAACTGTATCCGCTATGACATTATCATAACCAAGTGAAAAGTATTTAACCATACGAGAAGGAAGTCTTATTATCCATCCACCGTAAACGTATGGAAGAGGCATTTTCCTGTAGGTAAGGTTTTCATATACCATTGCACCATAGAGAACAACGAGCAATGCAATTACGAATCCTTTCCTCATACTTCTCTTTTCTTAAAAACCCACATTGCTATTATGGTGAAAAATGTAAACAAAAGTAAAAAATAGGCAGTGGATTTATAAAAGAATATGGAAGGAACTTTAATTCCATAAACAATCTGATTTTTAAGATTGAAATAATCAAAATTGGGTATAGCGTAGGATACAGCCTTAACTACTGTTCTTGAGACGCCTGATTTCAGCGTCATAGAAGCCTTTTTAATTGTAGTCGCAAGGTGGCCAACAATGTAAACGCTGAATGTAAATAGCATTGAAAGGAACTGGGTGGTGAAAGAAGAAAACATCAGGGCCACAGAAGTTAGAATTCCCATTTCGAGTGTAAGGAGAAAAGCATGCACAAAAATTTCCCACATTTTGGCTCCTCTTAGCAGAAGCAAGAGAAAAAGAAGAGTGCCCATGGCAATTATGTTCAGAAAAACATTGAACCACACCCCAAGAATTTTCCCCAGCATAAATTCTTCCCTTGAAACAGGTTTGGAAAGAACAAGAATTACCGTTTTTTTCTGTATCTCCCTTGCAAAACTGGTTCCCCCAACAAACACAACGATAAGCAGCGCAAAAAGGCTCATGACCGCCATCCCGAAATCTGCGATAATCTTTGTGGGGTCTCCTATAACAAGCATCCCCAGAAAAAGAGAGAAAAGCAAAAGTATCACAGCAAAGAAAAGAAAAATAAGATAAACTCTATCTCTGACCCCTTCTTTGAAGGTTATTAGAGCAACTGTTTTTATTCCCTTCATGCCTTTTGAACCTCCCTTATAAATATCTCTTCAAGATTTAGGGACCTGGGAATAACAGCTTTTACCTTCCCTCCTGCAGAAACAACTTTCTTTATGAGTTCATCCACTTCGTTTTCCTCAACCCTGTAAAGCACTCTTTTACCCGACCTTCTTTCAGGCTCAAAACCCGGAACTTCAACCCCTTTCACGGTCACTTCGTAATATTTTATCTCCCCACTTAGCATTTCCTCCAGAACACCCTGCTTTATAACACGACCGTTGTAAATCATTACCACCTCATCACAAATCATTTCAACATCCTGAAGAATATGGGATGAAAAAAGAATGGTTTTCCCCCTCTTTTTAAGGCTGGTAATTATATCTCTGAATTCTCTCCTTCCCATGGGATCAAGTCCGCTCATGGGTTCATCCAGAACAAGAAGCTGAGGGTCATGGAGAATTGCTTGAGCCAGACCTATTCTCTGAAGCATTCCCTTTGAATAACTGCGGAGCCATTTGTTCTCATGTCCTTTAAGCCCTACGAGTTCTATAACCTCATCTATTCTGCGCTCGACATTCACTTTTATACTGAAAAAACCTGCGAAACTTTTCAGAATTTCTCTTCCCGTAAGATAGTCATAAAAATAGGGTGTCTCTGGAAGAAATCCTATTTTCTCCCGAACCATTTTTGATTGGCTTTTTCCAAAAATATAAACCTCTCCAGAATCAGGGTTTGAAATACCCATAAGTATTTTTATTGTGGTGGTTTTTCCCGCTCCATTGGGTCCAAGAAGACCAACTACAGCACCTGTTTTTACCTTAAAGCTTACGCCGTGGAGAACCTCTTTTTTTTCAAGGAAAAAACCCTGCTTATAACTTTTCCTGACATCCTTTATTTCTATATCAATTTTCATGTAAAAATTTTACAGAAAAGCAAACTTCAAAACAAAAAGAAGAGCTAGAATGTGAAGTACGGGGCTAACCTCTTTGCCCCTTCCTGAAACTAATTTAAGCAGTGAGTAGCTTATAAATCCAAATCCCAGACCATTAGATATGCTCATTGTAAGCGGCATTCCGAGAACTGTGAGAAGAGAAGGGATATATTCCGTGGGATCATCAAGGTCTATTTTTCTTATATTAGCAAACATCATTGCTCCTACGATTATCAAAACAGGAGAGGTAACAGGATACACTGTATCTCCTTTCCAAGTATAACCACCGACAAGACTCTGGATAAGAGGATAAAAGAAAAGCGCAAGTACGAAGTAAATGGAAACGAACACAGAAGTCAAGCCGGTCTTTCCTCCCTCCGCAACTCCTGTGGCAGATTCAAT
>Ga0190329_1000074_pt1 | contig 27221 bp, 39 predicted proteins | sample 48720423_MG_FD_161655 | JGI IMG/M metagenome (GOLD analysis project Ga0190329, IMG submission 161655) | Hydrothermal vent sediment bacterial communities from Southern Trench, Guaymas Basin, Mexico - 4872-04-2-3_MG | ecosystem: Environmental > Aquatic > Marine > Hydrothermal vents > Sediment ... | reverse complement strand
TGCCCCAACTGTGGCTATAACTGGGTCAAAAAGAGGGAGGTGAATAAGGATGAGTAGTGTAGACGTATGTGACATGTGCGGAAAGACTACAGATGATTATTACTACATAGATTTAGAACTCAGCTGGAATTTGAGAAAAGAAGGAAGCGATAGAAACGATTTTCATATCCTACTCTGTCCCTCTTGCTACCATAAACACTTTGGGGAATTCATAGACAAAATCTCGGAGCTGTATTGCAGATTCCGTACAGTCATAGAAGGCAAAAAAGTCCTGAGTTTTGATGAGGAGGCTGATACAGAGTGAAACCCACCTACAACCCCGTCACAGGCAAATACTACACCCTCCTCCACCGCAATCCTCCAAAGCGTGAAAGAAAGATTCAACTCTGGCAGAAACCACGAAACCTGAAGAAGAAATCCCTCTATGATTTGATAGTTGGTGATAAAAAATGAGGAGGAGCACCCCGACACCAGGTCTCCGCCACTCCTCACCAGTCCTGCCTCGCCTGGTACAGCCCCATCCCATCTTCCTGGCGGGAAGGTGCTCCTCCTCCCCTGTTCCTTCCACTCAGGCTCCTTTTTTCACCGGGGGTGTGGAGGGGTGTGGTGTCTCTCAGAACCACCTCCCCCTTGTACCTCTCCTGTGCATCTTCTCCGTGCATCCCCTCCTCCACCACACCCCTCCACGGCAGGGAGGCATGCTCCACCTCCTCTTTTTATCTCGCCACCTCTCCCCTCCCTGCCATCACCAGCGTGGAGGTGGTGAGGAGAGATGAGTGAGATGATCTACGAATATATCTGGCTTGATGGTTGTAACCCCCCAAATCTGAGAAGCAAGATCAAAATCTGTGATGATGATGAATTGAGCATCCAGACCTTTGATGGCTCATCAACAAAGCAATCATCTCCTGAACGCTCAGACCTTGTTCTGAATCCTGTCCGTGTCTACGAGAATCCTCTTTTCACCACATCAAACCTCCTCTACTCCCTGTATCCAGCAAAACTCATCCTGTGCGAAGTTCTTGACGAGGACATGAACCCCACAGAGACGAGCACGGCCAGGAGAAAACTTGCATACCTCGTGCAGAAGTACAGGAATGAAGAAATCCTCGTCTCCATCGAGCAGGAGTACGTTTTGATGGATGCAAGGCATAGATATCCCCTCGGCTGGCATCCGAACCATCACCCCCAGCCATCTGATTCATACTACTGCGGTGTCGGTGCGAAGAGTGTTGTCGGCAGGGAGATTGCTGAGGAGCATCTCTTTGCGTGTCTCGATGCAGGAATCAGTATCTCAGGGATGAATGCTGAGGTAATGTTATCTCAGTGGGAGTACCAGATTGGAATATGCGATCCTCTGAGGGCTGCTGATGATTTGATCGTGTCAAGATATCTTCTTTACAGAATCTGCGAGAAATACAACGCTTACCCTTCCTTTGACCCGAAGCCAGTGAAGGGATGGAGCGGTTCTGGTTGCCACATCAACATTTCAACGAAGAGGACGAGGAGTCAGGATGATAAAATCAGAAATGATGAGATCAAAAAAATCATCTCAAAACTGCAGGAAAATCATGAGATATTGCTGAAAAATTACGGAAAAAACAACCATGAAAGACTCACAGGAGAACATGAAACGTGCAGGTATGATGAGTTCAGATATGGAGTGATGGACAGAACAGCAAGCGTGAGAATCCCCTGGCTGACACACAGGGGATATGCAGGATACATCGAAGACAGGAGACCAGCAGCGAACATGAATCCTTACGATGCTTTGTCTGCTCTCCTCAGCGTGCTTTTTGAGGAGGTGGAATCTTGAGAATGGTCTGTGCGAGGTGCGGTTGTGAGTTTTTCCATTACGAGATCGAGGATACTCTCATCATCAAAAAGTGCGATAGGTGCGGTGGGGTTGTGTTCAAGGTGGTGAAAGGGTGAAGAAAGTCATTCAGATAATGATCCCCTACACCATTGCAACCATCGTCTACACCTTATTCGTTACATTTGCATATTTTGATTTTCATCTTTCAACCAGATTTTTCATCGTTTCAATCATAGGCGCGTGTCCTTGGCTCATCTCCACCACCGCAACATATAAAATTTTAAGAAGGGAGGTAGAAGGGTGATGTGGCAACCAATCTCATTTATTGCTGAAATCTCGCAGAATATACCTTCTTTACCAAATGTTGATATTTTAAAGGTTTTTGGAACGATAATCTTTCTCATAGTGTGTTTTTTTGCAACACAGATGTACCTGAAAATTTTTTCTCAATCTCCAAAAACTTTTTTTGATGGGAGAAAAACAAAGAAAAAACTTGATATCATAATACCAGCCGTTGATTTGCAACTTGCGATAAAAAACACCAAGCATCTTCTGAAATGTGAGAATGTAAAAAGAATAATCATAGTGAATCCAGAAAAAGAAGGCACATCAGGAAAATATCTCTTTGTGAAGGATGGAAAAAATGGACGTGCAGAGGCAATCAATATGGCCATCGATAGAATTGAGTCGAAGCATGTTCTGATAATCGATGAGGATCACTACATAACAGAAGACAGCATAGACAAAGCGTTAAAACTCCTAGAGGAATATGATATAGTGAAACTTACCCTTCTTCCCAATCCAGACAAGATGCCGAAAGATTTATTCAGAAAAACGGTTATGGTTGAAAGATTATTTATTGAGAAAGATGTCATTCCAAAGGCGGTGTATCCTCACTATGGTGGTACAGGTTTTTTCAAAACGGAAGTATTGAAGGATTTGAAATTTGATAATTCTTTCCTGACCGAAGATATTGATTTAACTGTGAGAGCATATAAAAAAGGATACACCATCGTATCAGTTCCAGATGTCTTTGCATACGAAGAATATCCATCCTTCAAAGGATGGCTCGTCCAGAGGAGGAGATGGGCATATGGATGGTTTCAGGTGTTCAGAAAGCATATCAAGGATTTGAAACATAGAAAAGTACGTGGAATACTGTACTCTCAACTTTTCACATTCATCCCTCTCCTGATTGTTCCCAGCCTCTCCTTTGGCAATCTTCTCCCACCGCTTGTATCGGCTATACTATCTCTTTATTGCATATTTCCTATACTGCTTGTTGGTTTGAAATATGGCAAGCATCCCATAATTGCTCTTTCGTTTCTTGTTTACTATTTCGTCTTGATGTTTTATTCCTCCATCACCTCGTTTGTACCTCTCAAAAAATACGTCATTACACCAAAAGGAGGCTGAAAAATGCCCGTAAATCCCCTCAGAAGGCTCTTTCGGAGCAAAAAGGAGAGGTATCGGTAGAGCAGAAACTCGCATCTGCGGAGGAGATAGAGGCTCTTGTGGATGAAATCATACAGAGGGCGGAGTACAAGCAGCACTTTGTCAGAAATCTGGAGAAGAGGTTAACCCGTGTCAACCTTATGGATGGGTGGTCTGGAGGGTGGATGTGGTAGAGAATAGGGAAACCGAAAACCTGCTCCTCATGGCTGTGCTCCTCGCAGGTATCTCCGCAGTACTCCTGACTTGGACTGGAGGGTATGTCACGTATGCAAGAAGCAACTCAAATCCTCTTATCGTCTATTCCTGCATGGCTGTGTCTGTGCTGCTGTTTGCAGTCTCTTGTCTCATATTCAGATTGACTGAAAAGAACGGAGGTGCAGAGAGTGATGAAAGAAAGCAAACCTGAGGAGAAAAACCATAAAAAGATGCAAAAAGCATGCCTCCCCCTCCCGGACAAACTGATATTCCTCCTTGTCGGCTTTTCCCTCGTCATGCTCGGAGTCTGGACTGTCGATGTATCTGTGTCTGGGATGCTCACCCAGGCACAGCTGGAAAAACACGGCATCCATGCTGAAGGTGTTGCAACATCTGGCTGGTGGCAGAGAGACTTGATGGTGCAGTATCACATCGGTTTGTACCTCATCATTTTCGGCTCTCTCTTTCTCGTTACAGCATCGATATACTGGATCGTGCCGAAGGAGAAAAAGAAACATGAATAAGGTAAAATCCTTCTTTCTCGTTATTGTTTTTTCAGCTTGCCTGATGTTCTTTTTATTGTTTCGCATGGTGAAAACAGCAACAGATGAAATTGTTTTTATTCTGTTCTTCACTATTATTCTCACTCTCCTTGTAATTGCATTCTTATTCGATGAGCTTTCTTGATATCTTCTTTGCCATATCCTTGCTCATGTGTGTATAAACAATGCAACTGTCATATGTTTTTGCTCCTTTCAGCATCCGTATGTTTTCGAGGGTTTCTCCCTTTGTTGCTAGGGATGAAAATCTGTTGTGCCTGAGATAGTATGGAGTTATCCCATCTTCAAACAGGACGCTGAACCACCTTCTAAAGTAGTATCTTATTCTATCAGCCTTCATCGGATATGGTTTTGTATAGACCTTCTTTATCTGTTTTTTCTCTCCAGTTTCAGGATCTCTTACCGTTATCGTTGCCTCGGTCTTCTTTCTTACATATTTGCTTCTGAAGAACCAGAAAAGATACATCTGAGGAGGCATCCCTTTCGTGTACTCATAGAATTCCTTCACGAGAGGATCTCTGTATGGCAGATAAATAACTCTAGCAAATGCTCCTTTTGCCCCTCTCAATCTCACTTTAATGTAACTCCCCTCCTTGTTAACATCTCCAGCAACCATATCGACTATCTCACAAGGTCTTGCGCCTGTAGCCCAAGCTATAAAAACCAGAGCCCTAGCCTGTTCAGTTAGATCATATGGTTTTCCCCTTACTCTAAAATTTTTGATATTTTTGATGACTTTTTCTATTCCTTCCCTGTCAATTAGATGTATCAAATCCCCTTCAAGAAAAGATTTGTAGTACTTATCCTTCACTTTCGGCATCAATTTTCAACAGCTTTCATAATATTTAAACTTTTCTCCCTTTTTCTGAAAATTATAGTTTTCAGAAACTGTATGGAAGCCTATCTATAAGTTTCGTTTTTCATTCAATCGTAATGTTTATATATTGATACATATTAACAAAAGTAAAAATGGGCAGATTTTTCGACTTCTGGATTTCGCTTCCCGAATTCGACCAAAACATTTTAGGAGAAAAAATTATCACTAGCTTAGTTTGTCATCGTCTTGACAAAAACAAACCTGTAATCTTTTTTATTGGAGGGGACTCAGGAGAAGGAAAAAGCTATACTGCAATTAAAATACTCGATATTGTCAATAAATATTATGGGGTTGAAACGAAAGAAACTCTTAATGATCAACTTGTCTATGTACCAATAGAGTATGCAAACAAAATGAACAATCTTCTTTTCTCACAAGATAAAACAGTAAAGAAAATGAAGGCAATTATTATCGATGAAGGAAGAGAATTGATACCTGCAAAGCAATGGTATAATTTTATCAATCAGGTTATCGCAGATGTAAACGCTATGAGCAGAGGGGTAAAGCCTCTTGCTTTGCTTGTTGTTTCGCAATTTATAAAGGATATAGATTTCTCAGTAAGAAGAACAATAACATATTATGCTGAATGCTATCGACCTCTCACAAGACCACTCGTGTCCTTTTCTCCTTGGTTTGTCTGGAAGGATACAAGGGATATAGAAAATCCAAAGCTCAGAAAGAGACATATTCGAGGATATTTGAAAATAGGAAATAAAAGACCTTTTCTTTATGTTGTTAAAAGATTATGGGTTAAAAAACCTAGAGAGGAACTTACAAAGATATATAACAAAACGATGGTTGAAACAAAAGCTATGATTATAAGAAGAAAGCTAGAGGATGTTTTGAGGGAAATAGAAAAATCAATTTCGCCACGATACGAAAAGATAGACTACTTAGTTAACTATTATCTTGAAAGACCAGATATCCTCAAAATCTTTATGGAAAGAAAAGGAGATAAAATACATATAAGAAAAGAGTTTGAGAAAGCACATGACATAACGCCGTCTGAGAGGAAGGAATTCGAAAAAAGACTACTTGAAAAGCTTGTAGAAAGAGGCATGATAGACACCGGGCTGGTATCATGAAGAAAAAAAAGGAGGAACTAGAAGAAGATGTTGATTTGAGCGAAGCTTTAGGGTTGATCAATGAAGATACAATTCTATCCCCAGAGCTTTATCTTCACCTCTCTATCATCTACGCCATCCGGGCAACCAGCTACGGTCTTAAGTATGGCAACTTTTACGATTCACTTGTTGAGAGAGTTCTGATGATTGATCAGGCTGAAAAACTTGCCATAGCTCTTGGCTTAATAGAGGATGGATCCGACAGCGATTATATTAAAGAAGTGAATGAATACAGGAAGAAACTGGAAAAAGAACAGAAAGATGGAAAAATCTCCGAGAGGGACAAACTCCTTCTTGATAACAAAGTTGCAACCTTCAAACTGCAAAAAATCATCGAGAAGATAGCTGAAAGAGCTCCGAAAGTTGGCGAGCCAATCTTGTAGAAAACTATAAATACCATCGATGACATAATTAAAAAGTGTTAAAAACAATAAGGAGGGAAAATTAAAAATGGCTAAAAAAATGAAAATCCCATCCTCTTACTGGGCTTACAGATGGTACAGAATCAACGGAAAAAGAGTCTACGTGAAGGTGAGGAAGGTTAAAGGAAAGATAAAAATTCGAAGAGCAAGGAGGCGAAAGCGATGACAGACCCAAGAATCGAACAGACAAGAGAAAGTGCAATCAAATGGGCTGAAGAAAACATATCTTCTCCTAACTTCACTACTCGGTGGTTTGCCCAAGCAATACTGAAAAATCAGAAAAAAGATACAAGCTCATCTTCAAAAACAAAGGGTACAACTTCTTCTGCACCTTCAAAACCTACCAGCAAAAACAAACCTTCCTCTTCTTCTCACAAACCTTCCACCAGCAGACATTCATCTACCAGCAACAAAACTCCACCTTTCAACAAAGATGAACTCCTCAAAACAGTAACTGGCGGTGGGTTAGTACCAAACCTCAATGTGATAAAAAAGAAAGCAAGCGGATTAGAACCAACCTACATGGAAAATATAAAAAACCCTCCCATAGTTTCAACTTCTCCAAACACAACCACCACAACCGAAGAAACGATAAAGCAAAAATTCTCTGAAGACCTCTCAAAGAAGATTTCACAATCGAACACAACTGGAAGTAAAAAGAGAGGTGGTAATAGAGTTAAATCCGCATCGAAAGGAAGGACAGATGAAGGACATGAAATTTTATCTCGATACAGTTCTGCAATATCCGATATCGATAAATCCTTGAAGTCTCAATCACGAGAATACAAAAAACTGATTGATGACACATCTTCAGCCATAAAACAATATGATAAATATATAGAACAAATAAAGAATTCTCCAGACAACTCAGTTTGGGAGATAAAAATAACAAAAACCGCACCAGACGGCTCGACATATGAGGAAGTCAAACGGCTTAGGAAAGATGAAGCTTTGCAATTTTTTGAAGGCGAAAAAAGACGATTGCGACTCGGTCTTATCAAATATATGTTTTCCACCGCACCAACATTAGCATCTTTGTATGAACAAAAAAAGAAATTATCATCTGATAAGGAAAAAATAGAAAAACTGATCCAATCTGGCTATCATGTTAAAGTAGAAGGAAACAAGATCATCTTTTATAAGACTCCAGAAGAAATACAGGAGGAGCATTACAGAGAGATACAACAAGAATACAAAAATCTTCCAGACTGGATGAAGATAGCAAGAGGAACATCGTCTGCAATTTTGTGGGGATGGGCAAATCCATCTTTCTGGGCAGGACTCATAACGGGAGGAGTAGAGGGTGGCAGAAAAGCAATAGCTGAAGCCGAATGGCAATGGATACAGAAATACAGAAAAACCGGGAAGGCGAAAGAACAACCTGTCCTGACTTGGGCTGAAACTTACTTTTTATCTCCTCCAATGACAAACGTTGTTTACCCCATGGCAATCGGAGCTGGAGTAAGCGCTGGAGTCGGAGCAATGGCAAGAGTGGTTCCGTCGGTGGCAAGAGGGGCATCTGTGGGGTTGAAGTATCTTGGCTATGGGCTAATTGGATATTCAGGTTATGATGTTGGAAAAGAGGTTGCACAGGGCAAGTACAAAAATGCACTTGAAAAGCTGATAGGCTATAGTATGCAATTCGGATCTGCATACATCGGAGCGACATCTCCAATTGCAAGGGTGAAAATCGGCGAAACCAGTACAGGTCAACCAATCTACAAGAATGTTACACCATACGAATATGGATATATCAAAGCATCTCAGTACTGGACAGGAAAGTACCCATCTACAAGCTACACGATAATCAAAAATATGAGGGTTAGCAAAGAAGGGATAAAGATAATCGAGGGAGAGCATGTAACTCTCGGGAGAACATCTCTGAGATCAGCATCAATCACAAAGACAAGATTTAAGGGCATACTCAAACCAGATGGAACCTTCCAGATAAGCAAGATAAGCGGTCAGATTGAAACCTATCCATTGAAGAAAGTCGGAGGAAGGCTCAAAGTAGTTTCAGACAAGGTGAAGACAACTCCTCTCTCAGCAACAGACTATTCAGCAAAGGTAAATCAAATCTTCCTTGACATCGTAAATGGAAGAACAATCATCAAAGGATCTTTACTCGGTGGAGGAAGGACAAAGGTCAGCATGGGATTCTTTGGAAAACCGGGAATCTCGAAAGTGGAAGCTTATCTCCCAGAGGGCAAAGGCATCTACAGGAGCTTCGGCGTTGGCAAGGCTGGAGGAAGGAGATTTATCTCAAGCTCGTATACATTTGCAGGCAGAAAAACCATTAAAGGATTGGATCTGACCACAACAAGAACTAAGGGTGCAATTTTCACAGAGAAAGGATTTGCTGACTTCATAAACGATTATGGACTTGTTGTTGATCTCACGAGGGGAAACTTTGCCAAAGCATTTAAAGAATTTTCTTCATCTACCAAAGTTTCAGGTGGCGGAAAGCAAGCTACCATCGCTATGAGAAAATTCATTCAGGTAGTGCAGAGTGGATTGGCATCGGCAAAAGCTTCTGCAACCGTCACAACTCCTGTTGTGAAACCGAAGTTCTTTGTTGGTCTGCCGGGAATTACATCGAGAGCCTATGCAACCGCATACGAAACCGTGCAGGAAATGATGATGTATCCTCCGACTGCAAAAATCCATGCTCCATCAAGACCATCGACATCAACAATTCTGGTGAGACCCATAAGAGAGGAGAGAGGAAGAGGGCACATTCCTGTGGTTGCAAATGTTGTCAAGGATATGAACAAACAGAGACAGGCAATGCTGGAGTTCATGAGACAGCTGAGAAAAGAACAGCAGGAAAACATCGTGATGAATCAGAGAATAACGGATACTGTTTTGAGAAAGAAGGAAAGAGAAGAGGGGATGATAGGTCTGAGAAAAGTAACAGCATCCTCCTTGAAGAGTACGGGAATTACTCCATTGTTCCCGCTTGGGTACACGGGGAGATTTGCACCGGCATTTTCCATCCCGATGTTCGGTATGCTCGGCAATTTGAGAAAATCTTACAAGGCAATACAGAGAGGCATGCTCGGATATTTCAACGAGCTGAGGGTTGCCCTTTCCCTTTACTATGGTGAAAGAGGAGAAAAGAAAAGGAGGAGGAGAAAAAGATGAGGAGCTTTCTGAGAGATAAGAACGCAAACCTTTCCTTCTTCGTTGTATTCGTGATAGTCTCGGTGATAACGATATTCCTCTTTGCCTTTGCATCTCCACTTCTTATTGACTATATGACCCATACATACAATATAGGTCAGGATCTGTTACAAGATGCAGAAGATCAGGTTTCACAGATACAGGATGAAGAGATTAAAGAAGATTTGCAGACATCTCTTGAAGATGCTCAGGAAAGTACAGCCGGTCAGATTGAATTGCTGAGTAATTTCTACAAATATGCTTGGGCTTTTATCATGATAGTCACCGTGCTTGTTATTTTTGTGGTTGCAAGAAGCTGGGTTGAGTATGAGAGGAGAGGAGGGGTTGTATAGGTGAAGTCAGCAAAATTCTTCATCCCACTCGCAATCCTCTTCCTCATCCTTCAGCCGTTGGTAGCAATGGCAATTTCATACCCACAAACAGACTTAACCCCAGACGCAATTCTCATAACATCAAAAGAGCAGTACGCCCAGCTCGGCTTCCACCACGTTGAAAAACCTTACGTCTACAGAAAGTTCGTTCTTTCAGATGCTCATCTCCCCTTCGCTGTGAAATTCAGATTCAAGCCTATCCTGCTCAAAAAATTCTTCCATCACTTCATCAAAGAAGTTAGAGGGGAGAACCGCATTCAAAAGATTGAATACCTCATCCTTGTGAACGAAACCTACAACGTTACCGTTCCCATCTACGAAACAAGACAGGTTGAGAAAGAGGTCTACAACAACGAGACTGGTCAGAATGAAACCATCCTTGTGAACGAAACCTACATCTCGGGTTACAGAAACGAAACTCGCTATCACTGGGTCTGGAAAGAGCTTAACAAAACAGACCTCAAATCTCTCGAAAGAAACAGATGGTACATTTTCGATATCCATGCAACCCTCAAACCTTCCTTACGAAACTTCTCAGTCGATATCGTTCCGTCGTTCACAGTAAAGGTGAAGATACTTGGCAAGGAGATCATCAAATATTTCAACCTCACACAGTTCGCATGGTGGAATTCCAACTGGCAGTACAGGAAGAAACTTACAATCTCAAACGCTGTGAACGAGTATCAGATGAAGATAAAGGTCTACAAGAACGATGGGCATGACAATCCATCCAGCGGGGAGATAGATACCGAAGGACACTGTAAAGATGATTTTGGTGATATCAGATTTGCAAACGAAACATCCGAGCTTCCATACTGGATTGAGGAAAAAGTGGATGGCAATTATGCAATCATCTGGGTCAAACTACCTTCTGATATTGAAAGCCAGTCAGAGAAGTACATCTACATGTACTATGGAAATCCATCAGCAACTACAACTTCAGATGGCGACGAGATTTTCATCTTCTTTGATGACTTTGAGGGAGAACTTGACAGTAACAAATGGACTACGGTTCAAGGGAGCATATCAACAAGCAATGGAAAACTTCAATTAGAAGGAACATCAGGAACAAAAGGACTTATTGAAAGTACAGTAACTTTCTCATCAGGTGTGGTGTTAGAAGTATATGGAAAGGCTAATGACGATACTCAATATAGTTGTCACTACTGCTCGATGAGAAAGCCAGGGGATTCGAATTACAGAGCTGGTGATGCATTCGGTGGATATTGGGGTGGTTCAATCTTCGAAACAGAAGATGCAGGTAATATGGAGCAAACTAATGATATATTTTCTCCATTTTCAGATACATGGCATCATTTTAAAATAACTTGGCTATCAGAAAGCAGCAAATTTTATGTTGATGACGTAGAGAAAGCATCACATACGGAATACATCCCAACAGTGAATATGTGCGTTTTCTTTCAGGAGGGAGCAACAGATGGTGATGTATTCGAAATCGATTGGGTCTTTGTCAGAAAATATGCCTCAACTGAACCCACATGGAGCAGTTTCGGAAGCGAAGAAGAACTCCAACTGCCACCCACCATCTCCAACCCTCAACCAGCAAACAACTCAGCAAACGTTCCAGTAACCCTCTCCCAGCTCAGCGTCGAAATCAGCGACCCTGATGGCGACCTTATGAACTGGACAATTGAAACTTCACCTAACATCGGAAATTCATCTGGCAGTAATGCAACAAACGGTACAATTACCTGTCCTGTCTCAAACCTCACCTACGGCACCACGTATACGTGGTATGTAAACGTAACCGATGGCAACTTCTGGACAAACGAAACCTACACCTTCACAACTGAAACTCCAGATCCACCTTCAAACCTCAAAGCAGTTTCTGTGAATACTTCAACGATTTCTCTCACATGGACAAAAAGCCCCGATACGGATGTGACGGTTGTTGTTAGGAAAGAAGGCAGTTATCCAACCTCACCTTCTGATGGTACAGTAATCTACAACGGCACGGCAGAGGAGTTTACAGATACGGGATTGAATCCCGGGACTGCATACTACTACAGGGCATGGTCGTGGGCACCTTACGCTTATTCCTCATCCTACACTCAGGATATGAACTATACGTATCCCGATGCACCCACAGATTTGCAAGTCACATCATTCAACGACACATCGATAACGATATCTTGGACAAAGGGAGATGGAGCAGATATGACAAAGATATATCGGGGAGATACTTTGGTAGATACGGTCTCAGGAACAACATACACAGATACAGGATTGACTCCATCGACCCTTTACACTTATCATCTCTATGCTTATGATAGCGAAAGCGGATATTCATCTCTAACAAGTGCTGATATATCCCAGTATACAAAACCGTCTCCTCCACACGATTTCTCCTTCTCTGGAGATCAGAACATCTACATAACTTGGTCAAAAGGAACAGGAGCAGATTACACACTTATAAGATACAGAAACGATTCATTCCCGTCATCGATTGACGATGGCTATTTGCTGTACAACGGTACGGGTACATCATATTATTTCCCTACGAATAATACTCTTCTTTACATCTCCGCATGGAGCTATGACACAGACAGCAAACTCTACTCAGATGTCGCTCATGCTTTTTATATAGTCAATTTGATACCACCAACTCTGAGTTTATCCTTTTTGGATAATGGATCAATAAATGTATCTTGGTCTGTCGAAGTTCCAGAAGGGATAAATCACTCGGTGATGGTAAGATACTCGACAACAGATTACCCTTCATCAATTTCTGACGGTACACTTCTGATAAACACATCGACATCGAATTATGCAATCCTTACAGATCTTACAGATGGAGACTACTACTTCTCTGCATGGACATATGGAGAGAAATACGGTTCAAGCAGATGGTCATCAACCTATTCAACTGCACACATAAGAGTTTATGTTAAGAACATATCAATCGTCAATGAAGAAACAGGCAATCCATTTAACCTTTCGAAAGTCTACTCGTTCCTGGTTCTTGTACCGGAGAAGAACTGGTCTCTCGATCTGAAGGCTGAGAATGTTACATCGTTTGAATACAATTCATCAACAGCTGACCAGCTCAAGTTTGAAGTCAAATATTCATCGGATTCGAGTACAATCATCAGATACATCAACATCTCCCTGATCACGGAATCGAACTTCACAATTGGTTATCCAGAGAACATTACAACATTTTATGAGCAGATGATCTACAGCAAGAAGAGGATACCGATTCTGGTTAAAAATATAGAGACAGGATGCTACATCCTTGCAGGAGAAACTCAGTTCATAAGGGAAGATGTAATCTACATACCCGCATACACAATCAACGAGATGTACAGGCTGTACAGGTATGAAGATGGAAGATACTCTGTTATCGGGCTGATAAATGGAGGAAAGGCATCGGAAATCAACCTCGATCTGATTCTCTACAATACGAGCACCTTGTTTGATATCCATCTCGAAGGGATAGGGGTCAAAAGGATATCGAGCAATCTCTTCCTGATCTACTACAGGAACGACAACAACGACAATCAGAAAGTGAGGATACAGATATTCGATGGAGATGGTGTGATATTCGATTACAACGAAACATCGACGCCAAACGAGTTCACAATCTACTTTGATATCTCTGGTCTTTCTCTGAACAATACGAATCTGAAGATAAAGGTTACAGCTGTGAGAACCGATGGATCTAAGAGAATAATCGTCAAGTACTTTTCAACAAAAGGTGGTTACGGAATACTGAACTCTGCTGTTGGAGCTATCCTTGCAATTGGGCTGATGATTTTTGGAATATCTCTTGTTGCATCGAGGCATGCTTTTGGAATAGTCGGTATAGTGCTGTGTGGAATCAGCATAGCAATAACAGCAATATCCACATCAGCTTGGTACATTACTTTCCTGCAAGCTATATTCATAATCATACTCGTGGTCATCATACTGATTTATAAAGAACAGAATAAGGGGGTGGTCTATTGAGTACGATGGATTTTCTCAAAGTTATAGTAATCCTGCAGATACTCTTCTCATTCTCAACGACGATGATTGTATATTCTCTTCCTGATGACGCATTGAAAAGTTTCATGATGGAAGAAGTAAGGATGGAGCATGGAAAGTCAACGGGAGAGATAATATCAGAGTTCAACAAAACTACATCATCGATGAAGCAATCAAGCTTGATAAACACAGCTTTTTTACTCTTCTATACAGGTAATCTTCTGATAGACCTCTTCATGAATTTTCTCTTTGCAATACCAGAAATGCTTACAATACCCTGGAATCTCTTCTGCTATGTTTTTCATGTTGATCCAACCTTTCAAGGGGGGATCTCAATGATAATTTTTGCAATTGCATCTGTAATTTACATGATAGTCATAATCAATCTCATCGTGCAGATAAGAAGCGGGAGGATGATAGTATGATTGACCCTGTATCCCAGCTGGAGAACACGATAGGAATCTCAGTGGAGAATCTAACACTTGTAATCATAGCTCTGGGATCTTTAATCTTCTCGGCAAAGGATGTGAAAGTTGCCTTGATTGTTGCAACCCTGCTGTTTGCTGGAGCATTTATAGCATTCTATCAGCTTGGATACGAATACATCTACGCTTTCGTGGCTTTCATCTTCTCAATAGTAATGTTATTAATCTCGTTGTTTATAACATATCAAAAAGGAAGGGGTGTGGTATGAAAATAAGATGGTTATTTTTCCTGATTCCTTTGCTTTTCATTGCGATTTTTTTCCTTTTAAATAATGCAAAGGCGACAATGTGGGTTCAGGCAGATGGCGGAAACATCTCTTCGGTTACATGGTATAAAGCAGACAACATTGAGTGGGATACTAATTATTTATGGCCGTTCAATCAAAAAGGAGCAAACAAAGGTTACATGGAAATTAGAACTTCATCTCATCCTCTCTATCTAAAATTCACTCCAGCCAACTCTGTCAATCTGCAAGGAGTGATTTTAGGATTGCATGCAGGGTCTACCTACACAGACTACGATTCAACCATAGTAGTAGAATTGCAAGAATCAACAGATGGTGGCTCTACTTGGAATACAGTCAGAAGCAAAACCATTCACTTTCCAGATGATGTCAACGCAGGCCCTGAAAAACAATACGGAAAATACATGGTGGATGTTAGATTCGATACTTCTTATCCATTAAATACCGCCAACCAATACAGATTTAAAATCTATCGTGCAAGTGGTCATTCTTTGTATCTACAATTCAGTAAAAACGCTGGTTTCTCTTCGTGGACATCGGATGTAAGCAACTACGCATTCAGAATCATTTACTCAAATGTAACTGGAACTCCCTCAAGTTCTGATACTTTTGTAATCACCGATGAACTTATCATAGACCAAGATTGGACAGCAGGCTATGTAACAATCCCAACTTCCCCATCAAAAGACAGGCTTGATAGCTACAACAACAAAGGCAGTCTATGGATAACTTCTAAAGGCAGACTATACATACCATCCAACATCACTTCAGACATAACAGTGGAAATCAAAGGAAGGATGTATATCAGCGGTGGCGACAGAGTTGCTTGGCAAATAGGAGATAGTGAAGAGAACCCCATCCCTGCAGATAAAACAGTCAACTGGTTCTTCAACTGCGAGGGCACAAGCAGGAGAGCAGGTATCTATGGTTATCGTTCCTCCTGGATGAAAATCGAGCATTACGGCTCTCCGATTGAGAAGTGGTATGCAGTTTTAAAGTATGATGCTGATAAAAATACAAATCAAATAGTTGTAGAAGGAGATGTAACAGATGAGTGGCAGGTTGGGGATAAAATTAGGATAGGTGGTTCAAGATATAGCGCAACAAGACATTATTACGATTATCAGAGAGATCACAGATATTATGAGATTTCATCTCTTTCCTATGATTCAGCGAACAACGAAACCACAATCACTCTTACTTCTTCCCTGTCTTATCCCAGAGATGCTGGTGGTAGGGTCTTACTAATAAGGAGAAATGTAAACATTTACGGAGATGAAATTTCATCTACAGAGAACCGTGCAGATACATACATCTACTACATTAGGTGGTGGAGGGCATACTGGGTTAGATATGCTTACATGCGATATCCTGCCTACTACGAAGGATACAATCCAAAGATTTCCCTTGTAAATTATCCACATAACGACATTTTGAAAGGAGTATTGTTAGATAACTGTAAGTATTTTTATATAAGATGCAGAAAGAATGGACATTTGGAAAAGATTGCAACTTGTGATAGCAGAAGTTCTGGCTGGACTTGGGGTGAAGGGGCTTTCACTCTCTACAAAAGCAAGGGTTTCACTATAAATGAACTTATTGGAATCTCTGAATACTATGCAATCCAGTTCTCTCAATCAAGTGATAACGAGCTCTCCAACTTTTGGATACAGGCACAGTATGGGCTTTACCTCTACCTTTCATCTAAAAATAAAGTACATGACGGAACATTTCTGAATACACGATTTGGAGTCTTTTTTGCAGGCTCCTCCAACAATGAAATATATGATATGTATATGAAGAATATCTATGCCGATAGCACCAACTCTCCAACAACTCAAAATCTTCAAGGTTGCTTCTACTACGCTGGCGACATCATTTCGCAGAATAACTATATTCACGATATCACAATAGAGAACGCCTTTTCCATTTTCACGATTGATGTGGATGATGGTTGTACCGATTGGTATCATAACATCGTTTATTCCAACCTTACAACTGAAATCTATGAAGTCTTCAGAGAGGACTGGCTGGATACTACAAAGATAAGATTCACAAGCAGAAATGAAATTCAGTACAACGATTGGATAATCTACAAATACGGTGAGGTTCACAGAACTGGTAATTACACTGATAGCGATGATACGATATATAGAACCGAAGGTGATGGTAATTTCGCTTTAAGGCTCGAACCAAAAGTCAGCGGAGAGTCATTCGATGAATACAAAATCAGATTGGCTGATACGCAAGCAGGCAAACCAGTCCAGTACGTTGGCTACATCTATGTGAATTGCTCCTACTTCGAAGACGCAACAGACTATGAATTGCCTCAAATCTACATAGAAGGACTTGGTATAGATTACAATGAAGAGCCGACTGCAAAGTGGACATTCCCATCGCCAAGCTACGCAGAGCAGTGGATACCGTTCACAGTTGTTGGAACAGCAAAAGAGGATGGTGTACCCTATGCAGTAGTAAAAATCAAGAGCGATGGCGACTACCCCTATGTTTATATTGACGACGACATGGCAATCTGGACAGGACAAATCGACTATCGTGGACAAGAAATCTGGCTGAACGGACAGCCAGCTACACCACCTGCTGAATTCCCTTACATCGTACCATATGACATCTGGAATCAACCCACCGCATCGCTGACGGAGAGTGGAACAATCGGTAGAATGCTCACAGAACATTCAGGAATCGTGTATCCAAAAGGCGAAGTTATAGAGCAAAACACAACCTTAACGATCGTTTTCGCATGTGAACTGGAAAACTCCTACCCAGCGTATCTTACAATCTTAAGAGGTGATGGCTCAGCCGTAGTCTCCAACGCTGAGATGCAAAAAATGGCTAATACACGCTACTACAACTATAACTATACCTTCAGCAGTCCTGGCATCTACGTGTTACATGTAGAAGTACCGATCCTTAACATCAAAGACACATCATACGTTAGAGTTGTAAATTCAAGCAGTTGGTGGGCAACTAAGAATGACCTCAACAACATCTCTCTGAATGATGATGCGCTACAAAACATCAACAACACCGTAAACTACATCAACAAAACCAGATGGGGCAACTACACGGCTGAGGATCTGGCAAATGGTTCCTCAAATAATTCTTTAGAACAGGAAATTTTAAATAAGATAAAAGAAGTAAGGGGTAATATTATGAATGGGGCAGATCTGGTTATGTTTTTTGCAATTTTGGTATTGATAGGAGTTGCAGGTCTAAAGATAGGAAATGTTATGAGATTTGGAACTTTCTACGATAGGATATATGTATTTATACTATTATTCATTTCAGGCATCTTCTATCTACTGGTACTATTAAGTACTTTGGCACAACATACAATGCTGTATGCGATGTATCTGAACGTCGCAACGTTCATCTTTTTATTCACAGTAGTCTTAACCATCGTGGAGATAGTTATCGGAATTACTCCAAAGAAAAGAAGGGCGAGACACTAGTATTTAAATTTATCGAAGCTGGTATACTTTCATCACTTTAAAAAGTACCTAAAGTATTTTAAAAATGGTGATATAGAAATGAAAGAGCTGGTATATGAAAAGAAAGGGGCTATGGCTGGGTTCACCGTACAGGAAATGGTAACATTGATAGCTGGAATCGGAGTAATAGTGCTGGTTTTCATCTTTGTCGGTGTGCTTGGAGGTTCTGCATACCAGAACACCGAGAGTGATATCAACTCGATAAACAACACAACGATAAAAACATACATACAAGATGCCATCGCATCGAGCTTCAAGGGTCTGAAGACAACCGGTAACTACATACCCATAATGGCGCTTGCAGTGATCATATCGCTGATACTCAGTTTGGTACTTGGCGCTACTGGAGCGCTTGGTCTTGGCATGGAATCAAGAGGAGGTTCTACTGTACTGTAGACTCCAAATATTCTAAAAATCTCTTAGCCCTCTCTCTATTTTTTATTGTTATAACAATCTTGATATTTTCATCATTCAATGCTTTTTTCAAAACGAGAGCTATTGCTTTTTTATTGCCTATTACCCTTTTCAAAATTAGATTGCCGAAAATGTCGATATAGGCGTTCATCGTAATGATTAATTCATTCATGCCCCGTCTCAATCATCTGTCTGTAAATATCTCTTGCTTCAACCAAGATGTCTGAAAGTGTGGAAGATGCAAAAACTTTATTGATTTCCGATACAAAATGTTCTATATTTTCCTCTCCTCCCATTTTCAAATCCTTTCTTGCCTTTTCATATGTATCTTTGAGTTTGTTTTCATCTATATCTATATCTTTGATGAAATCCTTTATTGCATTATACTTTAGGTATGATCTGATAATAAAATTTCTAAGTTCCTGTCTGGCCATTATTACAAGATTTCTATCTTCTGGATCAAGATTTGTATCTTCTTTGATTCCCTCTTTTAAATTGTATTTTTCTGCAAGTTCAATCAGGATATTTACATATCTAGCATATGCATTATTTAAATTTTCCACATCTTCAAAGAAAATGAGAAAAAATCCGGCTCCTGCAGTTTTCTTATCTATGCTTTCATCCTCCCTTTCAAGCCATATTTATGTTCAAGGCTTTTTATCATATGAATAACTCTCCGAAGGTACATTATGAAAAATACGATTACAAAAATTGCTATTGGGAACGAGATAATGGGTTCTCCCAAGCATGCAAGGACTAAAATAAAGACAATTGATATCAGAAGGCTATTTCTGAAGTGTAGCAACCAGAAATAAACTTCCTGTGCACACAATCTTTTTTCTATTTTTTTATCTTCTTTTTTCACATCATTCTTCATATTCACCACTCTCCTTTAATAAAAATTTTATCACATCTGAATATGTCCAATGACCACCTCTCTCTCTTTCAAGTTTTTCTCTGAGAGCCTTCAAATGTTGAAAAATCTCTGTTCTTATAGCTACTGTAGTATGACTCACAAATTAGAAATTGTTTTTAAATTATTTAAAATTTCCGCAATAAACTTTAAATATTGGTAGACTAATTTTAGATTGTGGGAGAGACAGAAGAAACTTCCTATGGTTTTCAACCGCCAGAAATAGAAGATTTTATAAACAGAAATGTCTATGAAGAAACAAGAGAAAAAACTTTTGTTGACAAAGTTCTGAATAGAGAAGAAGCAAAGAGATTGCAGGAACTTACAAAGAAGGAGGATCTCAACAGAAGCGAGTTGCTGGAATTGCTGTATCTCCTCGCTGGCATCGAATTGAAGCTTGTCAATTTCGATGCGTATGATAGATATCTTCTTGGAAAATTTTTTGCTTGGATCAGGGATTTTGTTGCAACAACAGAGATTCTGTTCGATTACATAGCTGATCTCAAAGATATGGAGAATAAAGCGACAGGAAAAGAAAAAAAAGATATTAAGGAAATGATAGACATACTTGAACGGATCAAAAAACTGGATCTCCATAACGTCAAGTTTTTGGCTGACATCTATATGTATCTGTGCAGATCCACGCTGAGTATCGATGCGTCTGCTTTTGATACGCTTACAACATCGAGATTTGAATACTATTATCCTGTCTCGCAGAACCAAAAAGAACCTGAAAGGAGGCTTTTCTGGAGGAGATGAGATGGTTGGATATAGAATAAAAAAGATAGTAATGCTACTTGTACTTGGGCTTGTGCCTGGAGCTCTCTATCCATTTTTGATTGTTCAGTTTGGTATAGTGATGGGGACTGCAGTATTCATAGCAATAGCTGTGCTATTTGTAGTTATATCAATCAGAGTATTACATCATCCTTTACTCACAGTCATAGAAGGAAAGGGGATGATGGCTGGCACATTTGATTCAAGTGGAAAGATTGAAATTTTTAATGTTGCCTACAACAATCCACCAATTCTCGAAGGAAAATATAGAGGAAAAGATGTAGAAACAATTTTCGATAGATCTTTAGTTCATAATTTGATTCTGCATGACGATAAGGCTGTGATGCAGAAAGCAAAAGTTGTTGATGAAAAGGGAGAGGCAGTAAAAGAAGTTGATGTCCTTGTTTTGCCTGAAAAAAAAGATGAAATTGTTTTTGCATTTGAACAGAGATATCCTTTTTTCATTTACAACAAAAATCTTGGTGTTTTTATGTCGAAAGAATCTCTTTCCAATCTTGAAAAGAATATTTTCACAAAGCATCTCATCCTTGAACTTCTGAGAAAGACATCAGAATTAGCAAATTACATGAGAGACTTTGGAAGATATGTGATAGAAGCAACAAAGCCGAGAAGATTTTCACTGAGAGAGGTTGTAAGAAAGTGGTGGTTCTGGCTCATAATAATCATAGTGATCGGGGTCGTTACGATGTTACTGTATCCTTCAATAACAAACTTTATGGCATCCATGAAAGGAGCGATACCATGATAAAAAGGAAAAGAAAAGAAGGGAAGGTTGATTACGATATAAAGCTATATAGTAACAAGGAATATGAACTCTACTTTAATTTTCCAATAGAGAGCAAAGTGTTGATGGGTGCATTATCGTATACAAAAGCCTATCAGGACGGAATCGTTACACATCTTGAAGATGAATGGAACACAGATGACCAGAGATTTATAAGAGGTCTTTATCCAACCGTAAAGAAAGTCCTGCGGAGACTGGCAAAAGAGATAAGGAAAGATGTTGGAGAGAATTTCACGTTTGTTACGATACGTATAGAGAGCATCCACTTCAAGAAAGTCGATGACAAAACGTACAAGTGTGATGTAAAGATTGTTGGTGATTACTTCGTGTAATATGCATTACTTCCTCTTTCTCGGGCTGGTTGAATTGCTGATCCTATCGTACAAAGATATAAAAACTTTGAGAATAGATTCAAGATTCAACTGGTTCATGTATGGAGTTACGGCTTCTCTGATAGCTACAGAAAAACCGGGAGTGATATACCTTTTTTCACTCATGATTGCTGTTGCTCTGATCAGTGCACTTCTTTCAAGATTCATCCCATCTGGAGATGTCGAATGCCTTGGATGGTGCATGTTTGGTTTTGGGATGCTTCACTGGGTTTGGCTTGTAGTTTTTCTTGTCTATCTTTTTCTCATAATTGCATTCACTCAATTTCTGCTCAGAAAATTCTTCAAAATAAAAGAAAGGATAGAGTATCCAGGTGTTCCACTCTTTTTATATGCATTCATTATGACAACAACAGTTATACTGAAATATGCATAGAAAAACTTAAATACATTTGAATAATTATGAATATAACAATAGTTAAAAAATGAAGACAACTGAAGAGGTAAGAAAATGCAGAAGTGCAAATATTGTGGGGCGTGGTTTAAAACAAAGAAAGCGCTACTTATTCATATATCTAAAGTGCATAAGAAGAAAAAGAAGAATGGTAGGAGGTGATGTATTTGGGTAGAAGAAAAAAATGGGGAAAAATCGGATCCCCGCATTCTGCCAAGAGAAGAGCTTGGATGAGAAAAATAGCTAAAAAGAGGAAGAAGAAAAGGAGGTAGATAAATGGCGAGAAAGAGGAGAAGTAGAAGAAAGAGGAGGTGAGGAGAGGAAATGCCAAGGAGAACGGTGTACTGGATTCAGCATGCGGTGAAGAGACCTGGAGCGTTATCGAAGCAACTCGGAATCCCAGCCAAAGACACCATCCCCAAGACCCTGCTTGAGAAAATCGCAAAAACCCCAATCGGCAAAACGATTCGGAATCCAACGAAGAAGGGCAAGCGGAGAATCAAGGTGACGAGGAAGTTGAAGAAGAGGGCTGTTTTGGCTCTCACGCTGAAGAGGCTGGCGGAGAAGAAGAGGAGGAGATAGATTTGGAGGTGTTGAAAAATAGAAAAAGGTGGTGTAAATGAGGAAAGTGAAGAAAAGAAAGAAAAAAACAACTAAGAAGAAAAGAAGTACAAAGAATAAAAATATAGTCTTTGCAGGATACACAACAAGGGGTATTCCTGTCTTCGCTAAAAAGAGTTTTCTCGAAAAAGTAGAAAAAGCGAAAGCTGTATTTAAGAAACATGGATACAGAAATATAGGTTATACTGATGAGTTTATAAGTGGATATAAGGGAAAACACAAAGCAATGGATGGACGATATGGAGTAACATATTTTTTCAAGACAGGAACACTGATATTGACTGATTGGAAAACCTACAGAGATAGAGTACGAAGTCGTGTACCAATTTCTCGTCTTAATAGTACATTAACGCAAATTGAAAAAAGTTTGATGCGAAAATAAAAAAGAGTATTAAGTTGGTGGAGGTGTTGAAAAATAGGAAGGAGGTGATGTGAAAAATGCCATATAAGGTATTTAAATATCGAAAAGGGCAAAAAACAACCCCAAGAGAAAGAGCATTAAAATTCGCAAATAGGCTTGCCAAGGAAGGGAAAAACCCTGGTGTATACAGGCTAACGAGGAGATGGACAAAGAGAGGATGGGTGAACTATGATACTTGGGTAGTGCAATGGTAAATTATACCTGCATGTAGGCAATTAGGCAGTTTGGGAGCAGACTTATATATTTCAAATATAATACTACATCAAAGTCAGAACTCAGATCCTCATCCCAGCGATGATCCTCCTCGGTGAGGAGGGGAGCGGTGGGGGTTCGCTCTCTGTTGGTGAAAGCATGAAAAAACGATTTTTTGATGGCATACCTTTCTATCTATATAGAGAGGTGGAAGACAGAAAAGAGGCGGAGGAAATTGCAGAAAATTTGAGGAGGAGAGGGTGGTATGCCAGAGTTATTTCGACCGGTAAAAAGGTAAAAGTGTATGTTTCTACAAATCCGAGATGGTTTTTTGATTTTCTTAAAATATAAGGAGTCACCCTCGGTGTACCGAAGGTAACCCCCTCCTGAAATGCCATTTTTACACGGAAAGTAGGGAGGGTTTGCTGAATTTTTCGGTTTTGAGAGAGGGTCTCTGGCTGGCAAATTCACAGACTGACATTTTTTGCAGGATGGAAAAACGAATAGTAATGTATATATATGTATATGTATATACATAGTATGAGGTGGAAAAGTGCTGAATGGGAATGGAGTGAAAATCTCCATAAAGGCTAACGTCAACGGAAAAGGAGGATCAAAGACGATAAAAATCGAGGGCAACTGGACGGCGGGCGAGATTTCAGCAGTTATCGAAAAAATCAGTGAAGTTCTGAAAATCGATGACAAAAAGGTTGGAGGGAGCAGGTGATGGGAGCGGTAATTCACCCTGTTTTGTCGATTGCCAGAACTGAGGGCGGAAGATTGGTTGTCTGGTATGACCGCACAATCAACTCTCTGTTGAGAAGAGCGAAGATGATGGAGGTGAAGAGGTAATGCCAACCATCCAAGTTTATCTCCAGGAGGATGTTCATAAGCAACTGACGGAGAGTGTGCCGCCTGGAAAAAGGAGTCCACTGATAAACAAACTGCTGAAGGAATATTTTGCCCGGAAAAAGAAGAGCAAAAAGGAGGAGAGATGATGGTATCAGTAGAAATACGTGGAAAGGAAGTGAAGCGAAAAGGATCAGGAATTACAGACTACAAGCCGAGGCAGAGATTCCGCTGTGAAAGATGTAAGCACGAGTGGTGGCTGACCGAGGAGCAGGAAAAGAAGTGCTATCTCTGCGGAGGTGGGCTGAGATGAATCTGGAGAGTTTTGATGAAAAGTTGAAAGCAATTGATTCTCAAATTGATTGTTTCGTGGCTGTCAACGAAAAATGCAGGGAGAGGGGAATCCAGGACAAAGATGTGATAATTGCCATCTACCGTGAGGTTGCCACCGACTTGCGGGGAGCGGAGATCAGGGAGGAGCAGGAGAGCAGGAGGTTTGTTACGGTTAGGGTGCGGGATGGAGAGGAGTTGAGGACGGTTGATGTCAAGGAAGAACTCAAGAGGCTGAATTTCAAGTTTGATGCCGAAAAAAAGTTGTGGTACAGGAAGATGCGGAAGAAGACGTGGGATCAGGTCAAGGAGAACAGGATTTTCGGGAAGCTGAAGGTGGAGGTGGTGGAGAGGTGAAAAATCCATATCCAGAAAAAATATTTCCTCCGATAGAGGAAGAAGAATGGAGAAGAATAGATGAATTGCTGAGGAAAGAGCTGGGATTTCCTCTCGATAGAGTATCTGGAAATATAGGAAGGATAGTATGGAACAATTTGATGGAGGACGTCAAATCAGCAGTTCAGGGATTGCTGGAGGATTTGGAGAGAGCGAAGCGGGTTACTTGTGATGAGAACAAGAAAGCACATCTGGATTACTGCATTTATCTTGTCAAAAAATGGTTTCCAGACGTGGTGGAGGGAGAGGGATGAGGTTGTGAAGATTCCAGAGGGGATGATGGAGAGGTGGAAGAGTGAGAGACTGGACAAAAGGTAGAATGGCAAAATGCAAAAACTGTGGGAAGAAATTCTTCTACGCCTACAACCACACCCACGCCTGCCCTCACTGCGGCTCCACGGACTTTGAGTTTGAGGAGAGGAAGTGGCGGAGGAGATGGGTAGGATGATCTATGGGAATGGGTTGAAATACTGCCCTCGGTGTGGGAGGAGGTTGAAGCACAAGCTGGGGAGCAACAAGTGGTGGTGTGGATACTGTCGTCTGCACTTCTACAAAACGCCTACCGGGATTTTTATAAAGCGGTCTGGGACGGAGAAGGGTGGGGTGCGAATAGAGAAGGTGTTGGAGGAGGAGGAGAAAAGCGGTTCTGGGATTTTTACAAGAGAGAGGTATTAAAATGATTATTCTTTTTTGAGAATAAGCACTTATAAACTCTTATTCACAGAAAAGAATAAGCCGTGGTGCTGGAGATGAGGACGAGACAGAAAACTCTTGCTGATTGTCTGCCCTGGTGGGAGGCTGTGAGGTGTAGATTGGTGAGGTGTGATGGTTGTGGGAAGGTTCTGGATCAAGGCTATTTTTGGGATGGGGAGAGGAGGTTGTGTATACAATGCTATTTGAAGAAAAATTGAAGAAAAACGTAAAGTTTTTATATGCGTTTTTGCGAAAAAGTATCTCACATTATTTTTTGTATATAGGACATAACATAACATAACATATAAATATGTGAAATGACATTATGACACCGTCTAAAAACGTGTAGTAGTAATATATAAATGTAACGTCCACTGGAAATGAAGGTGATGAAAATATGGTGTGGTATCAAAATAACAATAATATGAAGCTAAGGACTACAATCTATCTGAGAGGTGATCTGAAACGTCTTGTGGAAGAAGAGGGAATAAACCTGTCAGCTTGGGTAAATGAAATGCTCGAAACATATCTGCTTTCCGGATCAATCGAAAAAATAAAACGAGAGATAGAAGAGCTTGAGGCGAGAAAGCAAATTTTGATGAAACGCTTAGAGAAACTGGAGGAGAAAGGAATTCTCAAATCACGTGAGGATGTCATGAAAGAGAAAGCTTTACAAGAGTTGCAGGAGAAATATATCATGAGGAGAGAGCAGAAATTACCAGAAGAGTTGGATTACGCTTGGATCACATCGCCAAAGAATTTGCAAAGAGTTAGAATACTTGAAAAAACACCAGAGGAAGTTCTTGATGAGCTGAAGGAATGGTATAACTCTACAAAGAGTAAGTGATGCTGTATGCTCGAAGAAGATTATTACGGTGAAATTGGTTGTTGTCTGACATGTACAGATTTTGATAAAGAGTATGAGGTGGATGGCTACGAGTATGACGAGCATGAGGGTACCTGTCTCTGTTTCTCATGCAAGTGTCGTGAATGCACATGGTATGAGACCACATATAATGGTGGATATTGCAGGATTGCATGGATGGGTCTCACAGAAATAACCGCAGACTGGCATCGCAACTGTATCACTGTGAAAATCAAACATGCAAAAAACGATAGATTCAAAAAAATCATTGATGTGTTGAAGAGCCATGGGTTTATCTTTATTGATAACGAAAAAATATGGTTAAAAACTATAGATAAAGAAACGTTATATGACATCAGGAGAGACCTAAGAGATATTACTGTTTTAAAATACCATGAAAGAGGGAGGCCCCCAAGCACAGTCAAACAGTCAAGGCTGGATACATTCTTCATGAAAAGTGAGCATAGTATACTGCGATAGCAACATTTATAATCCCCTCCGTTATTACTACTACTGATACTAAAACCACCGGTGAAAAAGATGCCAATGGAGAAATGTCCCCGATGTGGGTACCAATGGATGTATGGTGGAAAGCTCCAGTTCAAGCGAACCTGTCCAAACTGCGGCTACACCTTCTTTGTCAATCTGAAAAACAATCGGGAGGCTGATAAATGAAACCCACCTACAACCCCATCACAGGCAAATACTACACCCTCCTCCACCGCAATCCTCCAAAGCGAGAAAAAGAAGTCCAGCTCTGGCAAAAACCACGAAACCTGAAAAAGAAGACCCTACTCGATCTGATGTTTGGTGATAAAAAATGAGGAGGAGCACCCCGACACCAGGTCTCCGCCACTCCTCACCAGTCCTGCCTCGCCTGGTACAGCCCCATCCCATCTTCCTGGCGGGAAGGTGCTCCTCCTCCCCTGT